>Ga0209092_10005617_pt1 | contig 10123 bp, 10 predicted proteins | sample FraStrMetagenome_FD_187446 | JGI IMG/M metagenome (GOLD analysis project Ga0209092, IMG submission 187446) | Marine eukaryotic phytoplankton communities from Arctic Ocean - Fram Strait ARC3M Metagenome (SPAdes) (version 2) | ecosystem: Environmental > Aquatic > Marine > Oceanic | place: Fram... | reverse complement strand
TACATTCGAGTATCAAGGATCGGATTATTCCAGCTATCATCATTATCGCGTGGTCGGTCTGCCCAATCCATAGGGTCTAGTTTATCGCCAGCATACCCTCTATCGATGGATTTAAGCTTCGTGCAGATGTTTTCATTGAAATTTGTGAAAATATCGCTTCATGCAGATGTTTCCATCGAATTTTTGTGAAAATATCCTGAACTGATACAGTTTACCTCTCAAGGTTGGTTAATTGTTGGACTGTGCGACACGCCAAGCAATCTTCCAGGCTCCATCGGCGTTGTTCCAGCATTATCCTTGTTCCAAACTTCCAAACTCGAAGTCTAAGTATTCAGAAATATACACTGTCTCTCCAGTTACCTAAGTAAGTGGAATCCCACCTTCCAAACTCCCAGCCGAACTAACCGTTGAATTGGAAGTTTCCGTAATCCACCTCATACCGTAATCCCAAAATTCCTGGGAAACACGGTTGCGTATCATAATTCGATACCATTTTCTTCTAATCTCGCGTATTATACCCTCAGCTGGATTTTGGTTATGCATTCCAGGCTCAAAATCCGATAATCGATATCATGGACGCGTATTTGTCTCATGAATTCGGTCCCCTTCATAGTGTGTTCTTTCGAGCCGTCGAAAGTTAGCCTCTCCGGCACACCAAACTCTTGGCAAAACAACCGTAGTGCATCTCCAGCCTTTCTTTTACTGTCCATGGGATATATCCGCGAGAAATAAGATTTATTTGCAAATATTTGAGCATATCGATTGCCATCAAGCGATTTGCATCTCCCATCCATTGTGTCAGTGGACCAATCGCCATTTAAGGTTTTTCTGCTAAATACTCGATCTACCCTATACCTTCTGCTTAGTGGGAGTATCGCACTACGCATAAACCTTTGCGTTGTCTTTTTGATTGTTTTGATCGCGGTTGGGATACTAATTCCCCACCGCTCACTTAAATTTTCTGGAGATATATCTGCATGTCTCTCCGAACTTTGGAAAGTGGTTGGAATTGAGACATCAGACTTCCCGGAATAAATTGAATGATTTCTAAATATCTTATCCGGGACAAACTCCTGAATTCTTTGCATTGAACAAATCGCTCTATTGATTGATTCAATAGAAAAGGAAGTTTCTATTGTGCTCAATTGCCGAGGTTTCTCTTCCATGGTTATTTCTCTCACTGGAAATTTGACTCTGGAAGGATCCCAAGGGTGTTGAGATGTCAACTGAACCATCATACATGACTGTAATTCCTCTTCAGTGGGCGAGTGAGTTTCTGCATGGATGATGGTACCATCCATCATGAGTTCCATGTAAAACTCCAGATCTTCAGTTTGGATGGAGAGGGGGGACGTAGACGTTGGATTGTCCTGTACCTCGATCCCGTAGTGGCGAAGCTGGTTTGGATTAATCAATGAGTGATCCATAGAATCTCCCATCCAAAGTGCCTCGTTGAATACTAAAATATAAGTCTGTCCAGTGTGCTGTGATTGCCAAGCAGTAGCAGCCTGCACAATAGGTACATCTTTTACAGGTTCGTAATCTTCACGATATGGTGATACATCACAAACCCGTCCAGTATAGCCTAGGATGACACAGTTACTTCCTGCGACTATAGTACCCGCATGGGAATCTAATTCACATCGGCCATACTTGACTTTTTTTGATTTAGATTCGGATATGCTCGAAATCCTAGGTGTTGAACTTATTCTTTGTACTCGACGAACACTAGACCTAATTTGGGCAATAGACATGGTCTCACTACGGTAATACTCATATAATGTATTGGATAATACTTTATTACGGGTATATCCGCAGCGACCTTTTGTCAATGCTTCGATTTCTTCTTTGAAACCTTGCCTCCAAATTGATCTCCAACATCTACGTCACTTTCTTTGTCACCATCCCCACCATCAGATACTGTTGATCTTTTCTTCAATGCCTTAATCTTTCTCTTATGCTTCTTATTCTGTGCACGAAGTTGCTTAATCGTATTTAGAGTAGAAGCGTCATTTGCGCTATCAGTGCTGATACGTTTCTTCTCATTAGAGTTCATACCTAGCCTTTTCCTTTCAGCCGTCACCTTATCCTTGTCCTCAGATGACAAGGACCTCCAATTTGAAATATATCCCGTCTTGATCGACCCGTCGGCATTATATATACCATCAGTGTCACTGTGACCCCCTGACGGTCCAGCTACTCGAATTCCAGAAACTGAATTATTCTTCGCAACCCTTGGTTAATAAAGCTGTCATGGAATGAAAGATCAATGTAGTTGTATATGTGTAAGACGGATATTGACGTGCGTAGTACTGGTCGCTGTTGTCTTGATATCTTCCTTTGATCTGCAGATGATTGGCCAAGCTCTCTGCAAAGGTTGTGGTATATGGTAATTAAGCTTGAACTTCGCTGTAAAACTCTGCTCAACTGGAATGGCAATGGTTCTGATAAACCGAGTTAAATTCTAAGGTAGGAGAAGGTGTAACAACAAAGTAGTATCAAAGGCAAAATAATATAAGAATTAAATATATTATACTAGTAGAAACATACAGAGTTTCGATCGTGTACCATTAGTCCACCAACACTTTAGTAACACGTAAGATTATAGAGTGACGTCTCAAATCTTAATTCGTTTTGGACAAACATTTTTACTGGACACAAACTCCAAGAGTCCGAACTTAATGTTGATTATTGTGCGTGATTTGGATGAATTTCATTTAGTAGTTCGAGCACATCGGATGCTAATGTATATCAAGTTTGTTTTTTGGCCACTCGCCAATTATTTTGGAAGAAATCAGAATGATCAAGCTTTTGGATTTTGTGTCCAAGCAAGTTCTGGCAAATTTTGAGTCGGCATTTTTTTCAGAAGTCCAAGTCCTGTACCCTCTTCCCAATGAAAGCGATTCGACATATTGCTCACAGGGGTCCTGAACCCTCTAATGCATCGAGCGATACTCATTCGATCATTAATGAAACCCCTTACTGTTGGATAGGGCTTCTCCCATTCTTCTGCAAGCAACTTTGCAAGCCTCGTGAGAAATGCTCGGGCTTCGAAACCGAACATTCCGTCCGTCGATATCCCGAAAGGTGTGAAATGACGACGTTGGTTCTCACAGGGCTTGCAATATCTCTTTCTCTTCTCTTTCTCTTGTCGTTCCACAGCCTTCTTGGGTGGCAAGTTCTTATAAGACTTGCTGTCAAGATTCGTCACGCGAACGCCAATAATAGTAGTCGAAGCCTCCCAAAAGCCGCGAATCAATAGATCACCGCGATCAGCATTCAAAAAATCAGACGATGAGGGAGCACTTGGCACGTGTTTTTGATACCATTGGCACGCATCGGGGCAGGACTAATCATAGGTTCGCGTCGGGTAGGGGATGGACTAAACACATGTGCTAGTAGATTTCTGAGTTAGTCAGGAGTTTCGTCGTGTCGAGCAATGACCAATCCACTCTTTTTGCAATCAAGGGCGTTTCACATCAAACTTCTTGGACTCGCCACAACCGTCGCAAGAAGTTGGTAGGTTCGAAGGTACGCGTGCACATCGGAGCGTTAGAGCATCGCACAACTCAGTCGAAGATAAAATTTTACCGCCAACGTGCGAAGGCATGACGCTGAGCCAGCGCCCTGTTTTCTTCGCTCGTTTCACGGTACGTTGAGTATCATGAGGGAACTGATCGCTTCAGACTTGAATTTCACTTTGTGGACGACTCGAATATTCTCGCTTTGGCATTTAAGATTGTCAACTGGACTGTATTGACCTCGACCACGTAGGGCGGACAAGAGGTGGGAGCAGTAAAGAGTGCTGTCTGACTGGTAGATCTGCTAACTTAGAAGAAGATGATATCGATGTAAAAATAGCGAAGACTGGATTGAGGTTAGTACGTACTTGTGCGCACGACAACTTTGATGTAGGTATATTTTAAGGTCAACTTCCACAGGATTATAATTTTCTCATACATCTTTCGATGCCCTACATAACCATTTTGTTGAAGACGGAATGGAAAAATTCTAATCAGATACGTACATAAAGGAACACACTCTGAAATCGCATTATTTTTATTACACTCAATACTCAATCATCACTTCGTCTTTTAGACACAACGTCGAACATGAATTGACAAACTGTTGATTATTCTGTAAAGCAAACTCGTTTTCTTTCAATTCATGAAAACTCAAGGAAGGAGTACACCTCCGCTAACTCTCAATTCCTAATTAACCTAATGAGCGAAAATCCATCATTAGTAAGACGATCGAACATCAAAATGAAGCAATCATAATGTGCCAAGTGAATCTGTAAATCTGAACGCCCGGTCCAGTAAATAGTCTACATGTAAGAAATAGTTAAAACAGTTGAAAAAATGTCAAAAAAATATCAGAGCCCGAACAGTCAACATGTTGACTCAACAGCACGAATTGTAAGGACTAAAATACTCCAACTAATAGCGGAAGTTAGGCACCACCAAATGCACGTTTCTTTTCTGTCTCTTCTTTGGAACTTATCCGTGCAAATTGCGCAAAAATAGCTTCAGACTTTTGCCCATAATATATTGTGCATCATACAATTGCGAAAAAAGAAAGAAAGAAGAGCAGATGCTCTCAACTTCTTAACACAACACACTTCAAATACAACACACCACAACATTAGTGAGTACGCATATCATGTTTCTGTTTCGGATTAATCGATGTGGTATATTTCTTATATCGTATTTTATTTCGTGTTTTTTTGCGTTATATTAGCCACCTGTTAGCAACTGGCCACAGCCAAGGCTAAGCCCTCTTAGCCACCTGTAAACCTGTAAAAGTCGAAGCACACGCAATGCTAGCTAGAAATCTTTTCATTATTTAAATAAATAATAGCATACTGTCAACTATCAACTACCTTATTGAAAATATAAAAAATAATAGTATACTGTCAACTACAAACATGACTAAAAGCGAAACCTGGGAACATTTTCAGGCATTGGAGCAAAAACAAGGAATAAAGTACTTTCATGCCCGTTACAAGTACTGTGATAAAGAAGGTCGGTCGCCATTATTTCGTCTTTTATTCATACACTCTTTCTTTAAATCGAACAGAACGCTTGATATATAGATCAATCCATACATATATTGGAAACAATCGGCTTTGCGGAAGTATCTATACCCTATTCTCTAAGCAGCACACTGCAGACTGCAGATTTCTACGTATAGGTTATGATTTCTACGTATTATCTACGTAGAATACAATTTTCTTAGCCAGTAGCCGCGTTAGCCTGGCTATGGTCAGTTATCCAGGGCTAAGGTTAACAAATCTCACTAAGCCTAGCTATTGCCAACACTGAGCATAGCTACCGGTACTGCTGGACTAGAGCATGCATAAACAATTTTTGAGTCAGTTGAATTTTTGAGTCAGTTGAAAAAGACTGGTAAAACAATGTATTTGGATTTTGAAGAATTGTATTGGATTTGCATTGAACCCTCTACAACAAGTATGTGGTGTTGATGCTGTGCAATCTACTCCTACTGTGATTCAAAGCCATGCTAGTAAAAATATATCTAATTTGATAATGGATTCTTCCTTTACAAATCTTCGCACGTTATTTTTTCAAGAACAAACAGACTTTGCAATCATCGGTTTGAAAGCATGTCACAACTACGCTACTGAAGTACTGTCGTAATGACTTTTGATCGTCCTTTCCTAATATCTCTGCTAAAGAACGATGTCTAAGCACACTATAAAAAGTAGATTCCCATTACCTGTTAAGTCTATGAACTTGAAGTATTTTCCGTTGACGTTTACGTAGTACGTTGTATGTATTTTTAAACTGTAAGCTTTTATTTTATTAACTTCTACTCTTGTACCAGGTATAAATTACTTTGTAGTTACAACTCATCCTCTTCATCAGTTACAGCTTCGGAAGAGGAGTAGTAGCAGTTGTTATATGATCGAAACATATAATACGCGTCATCGTTTTCCCGGTTATTGAACCATGAGTGTTTTTGTGTGTGTGAAATATAGCGATCATGCACGATATAGCGAGCCGGAGCTCGTACATGTATCCTCTCTCGTAACAATTCCGGTGAATGTAATTTTTTATGCCGACTTCTCGTGTATTTGAATATATGTATTGAGAAAATGGTACCATACAAGTCTCGCATCCCTCCGCTAGAGGGGAGTTCAAAGTTCGGGAAAAGTTTTTCCTTTCGGCCAGCCCTAGCGGAGGGGTGCAAGTCTCGCACTTGCGCCTTGCACGAAACGTTACACGTATTTTTATACATGTAGATCTACATATGTTAGGCACCGTTTACCATTTATCCCGGATCGCGGACACTGATTTTACATCTTACTTTACTTACATGACGTGACAAGGGGAGTATGTATGTTATGCAAGCATGTTCTCCATCATAATATATTTACATATGGGGTTCTTAATAAGACTTCCCGTTTATAAACGGGACCCTAATTTATGGATTCGCGCCTTCGAAGGTCCACAGGCAGGTTGTGCTGGAAATGCCAAACAAACACACGACAAATGACACAATTAAAAATAACACGACGAAAGCTAATGGGAATGGACAAAGGAATGGCCTGACAAACGCCAAAAATAAATAAATATAAAACCAATCTCATTGTTCATATAAACAGGAACAGCAGTCTTCTAGAACCAGCAGTCCTTATTAATTTTAATGGCGGTGAGAAAATTGAGAGCAACAGCAGGGTTGGAAATGTTGAATACTACTGTAAAATGCGATGAGACAGAGGGGGTTTCATAGACGGGGTGTGAGCTGTGGGAAGATCGGGTGAAATTGTTTGAAGGAATTTCGTTCTCTGAGGAGTACGATGCGGATGCCTACGCGAACAGGAGATATCCTGATAATTGTGAGGAGGGTGATGAATGGTAGCGAAATTTTAATGAATGAAGTGATTTCGTTGTTTAGCATGGGGTGTTATCTTTGTTTGATGCTGATCTTATACCTTCCGAGTTAGATGAATGGATGACAAAGCAAAGAATCGTGTATAAAAAGGATAGAGGAAATAAAAGAAGACGTGCAAAGTACGATCTCTTAAAAGGAATCGGTTTTCAATTTGATTCGCGAAATGTGCTTTGGATGGTTCAATATGTCAAAGCGAAAAAGATAATGGATGATAAAGCTGCAAATTTTCGCCGAGTCCTTGCCAAAAAGTCTTTGCTAGAAGTCTTCGCTAAAAGCTGCAAAATTAAGCTCATTTTAGAGAAAGTAAATCATGTATGCGGTCAAAATGTTGTTAGGGTTGGAAATTTTGAATACTGCTGTAAAATGCGCCGTATCAAAGACAGATAAGGCCAAGGAGTGATATGTTCAGAGGAAGTTGCTGCAAAAGAGGAGAGAACACGGTAGGATTTCTACTTTACACTGGCACAAAGTAAACAATAATTGCACTAATCATGACTAAGTTCTCTTATACCGCCGACATCATTGCCATCCGTACCTGCATTTATACCATTAGCTATAGCGTGACGTTTCGTGGTAGATAATCCCTGGAAATTAGAAGCCAAATATGAGGCCTGGTTTGTAAATGGGTAGTCCCCGTTTATAAAAAGGGATTTATGATAAACGGGTACTAACTGTTATGGTACCCGTTTATAAACGGGGATAAATGATAAACGGGTATTAACGTGAACTGATCCCCGTTTACAAACCGTTTACAAACGGGGATAAATGATGAACGGTGCCTAACATGTACACCCCTGCTCCCTGCTGTTGGATCGCCGGATAATAAGAAATGCATGATGCGTTTTTCCAAAAATGTGCATCATCAAAAATTTCAGAATCGCGCATTTGCGAGCTTTTTCATTTTCATGAATGATTGTTGCACTATTTCTCACCTGTCTGTTATTATACTACCCTCTAAACATATAAATACATCGCAATACCGGTAATTATATATATATATATATATATATATAATGCACTTAAAATGGTGTTTTTGGAGGTCTTGGAAAGAAATTCTAACATTAATTTTTCGCCCTTCAACGATTCTATCGAAAGGGTGTGAAGTACGTGTTGAACACCTTCAGCCGATGAATCTGCTTCACTCTTATATTAATCTTTTGGAAAACAAATATGTAAAATTTACGCGATTCGTAATTGAAAATCGAATCTTGGTATAGTTTAAAAAAATTGCTTTGGCTAGCGTTCGACGGTCAAGAAAGGGTAGGATAGGATTAGTGATAACTTCGTTTCACATGGAAGAATATGGAGATTAATGTGGAGAAAAATACAAATATAACAAAGTACTTGGATTTTGAAGCAATCTTACAAATTATTTTCGTCACACCCTACAACAAGGATTTTCCGAAAATCCCAATCCAAATACTTTATTGTCTACGGTAGTTGAAATTTTAATTAATTACGTTCCGGAAAAGCATGATTATTAGTTGAATATTTGATGTGACATAGTTGAAAATCACATGATTTTGAGAACAAAGTCATAGTTGAAAATTTGCTAAAAATCAGCTGAAAATAAAATGGCGCTGGTCCCACACGGTAGATCTACCAAAAAATGAGAACGAACCTCACAAGTTCACAGTCGTTCACCATGTGGGACGGAAAAACGAAGAATGAGAAAACGAGAACGAACCTCACTAACTTATTTAAAGGAGACAGAGCCTCCAATGTCCTATAAACGAGTTAGAAAACGAACTCCATCCATTTTTCATTTCGCATCTCAAAATACACGAATAATTTTATCAATACTACTACCCCGATCACTGCACACCATTATCCACCACGCGATGTCAACAAAAAACAAGGAGGGATTAGTTAAACTTTCCAATGAAATCCGTTTAGAGCTCCGTCGAATTATTGCCTGAAAGTGTACGATTGTGTGTTCCAAAGATGCGATCAAAGAGAAGGATCAAAAACGTCTCATGCATGAGTAGTTTTAAATAGTTCGACGAGAAAATAAAAAATAAAGATAACAGTAGTATATCCGCTATCCACAAGTCAAGAGGAACCGTGGGGGGTCGGGGAACCTCTTGTAGAATATTTTTGAAAAACTCTGGATACAACCAGATTTCAAATCGAAATAACAATTATCAATTTTCTTAAAATTTTGACATGCAACTTTTGAGCGAACTGAATCACTATTCTATCGACGAGAACGCACAAAATTGCAAATTTTTGGAACTGAACAGGCAAATACAAGTTTAGGAGGTCTCACATATTGCTTATCCATAAGACCATCCTTGCCATCCAGAACAAAGTGTTTCCCTTAACAAGATTACTGAAAGAATTTGTAGCATCATTCCATGTAAATCCTTGACAGAAAGCGGCAGAATTTATCGCACAGATGTTAAAGTTGGTAAGGTAATTATCCCCAGGAAACTGAAACACGGCAGGATCTACGCCGAACACTTCATCGTATAATAGGATTGTCTTCATTGAACATATAATTCCAATCCGTTTCTTTGTACATAAAATTCTTATCAAACTGACGACCTTTGTGAATTACATCGTGCCAGTCACTGTACTTAAATAATTGATTAATTGATTGATGTATATTATTAGTACATATAACTTGAAATGACTTCCTTCAAAAGATTTTACTTAGAGCAGACGACACTTAGATTGTAGTCTCAGCAGCATCGGTACAGGCCGCAGTCAAGGCTGCATGCAAGTCCGCAGGACTGCCAAGAGCATTGGTTAGTCGAGCAGAGGTCACACCGGCTATACGGATGAAGGGTTACAGTTTGACTGTGTATTGCCCATGGTTACGTTTTGCATGGATGTGTGGGGGGTTCTCTGGTGTTTGTCTGTTTGTAACACAAAAGAAAGGGGTTCGTAGTTCGTACTCGTTCACGGTGTGGGACGGTAAAACGAAAATGGTAAAAACGCACCCCTTCGCTAGTGGGGAGTCAAAAGTTCGGCAATACGAATAAATCGTATTCCGAACTTTCGGCCACCCCTAGCGGAGGGGTGGTAAAAACGAGTACGAACTTGTGAGTGTTACTACCACCTATGGTAGTATTTAGCCACACTGCCGTTAGCAACACATGACAACACAGCGAACGTCATCTTAGTAATAGTGAGGTTCGTTCTGTTTTTTTTGTACCGGTTTCTTTTAAAATAGAGAGTGTATCATTAATAATAAATGTAC
>Ga0209092_10005616_pt1 | contig 10123 bp, 8 predicted proteins | sample FraStrMetagenome_FD_187446 | JGI IMG/M metagenome (GOLD analysis project Ga0209092, IMG submission 187446) | Marine eukaryotic phytoplankton communities from Arctic Ocean - Fram Strait ARC3M Metagenome (SPAdes) (version 2) | ecosystem: Environmental > Aquatic > Marine > Oceanic | place: Fram... | reverse complement strand
TCTTGTTCAGTTATAATTTCTTTAACACGTTCAGCCGCCGCTTCAGTGAATATCATATTTTTACCACCTTTACATCTCTTTTAGTCTTACTAAACTGTGAATATCTGTAATCACGTGTCTCTGTTCTAATTTCGTAATTAACTGGTCCGCCTACTAGAAACTCTTTATTATCTTTACTTTCATTCCATAGTAAACCTTCAGTTGGATATCCAATACCAACACTATAAGTAAGATGATTTTCTTCTTTAGGTATACCTAATACTTCACCCCATACATCTTGACTATGTTTAGGTTCTTCGATAAAGCCGAAGTTTTTTCCATACCCGGTAACATACCCCATTTGATTTGCGCTAAATGTAACAATCCCACTAGCTATACCAATAGATGTGTATTGATTATTAACTCTATGTGGGTGATTATATTCTCTGAATGATCCATCTTTTTCATTATTTCGTATCTCAATACTAGGCATCTTACGATTAAAAATGAATAAAACATTAGCACCCATTTGTGGATTTCTGGTTACCCAATCATTTACGCCGGGTAGCATAGTAAAGCCCCATGAATGTTCTTTGCATAAAAAATCTATTTTTTCTCTATCAGTGAGAACATACAAGTCAAAAAATGCTTCATCTTGTTTAGATGGTGCGTGGGTTGCAAGATCAATCCAATGATCTATGTGTTCATCTGGTACTGTCTTTGTTAAGTCCCAGTTACGTTGGCATTGTCTAGCACTACGTATTGCTCTTTTCTGATTTTCCAAATCACTCATACTGAAAAACTCTCCCCACATCCGCATTTTGCTTTTTCGTTAGGATTATCAACTAATTCGAAATGTGAGTTGAATCCTTCTGTTATATAATCTAACGTAGCACCGTTGATTGCATTGAGATATGTGTTTGCAACTAATATGTCAAACCCATCATGTTTGATAGCAAAATCTTCTAGTACATTGAAGTCGCCGCCTAGTACTACTTCATACATAAGTCCTGTACAACCAGCAGTCTTCATAGCAATTCTTATGTTATCAACATCGCTATCTTGTAACCAGTCTTTAATTCTCTTTGTGGATCTATCTGTCAAATGCAACATGTGTTATTCCTACTTCTAGTTCATTCTTTTTAACTTTAGTCTTATCGTGAATAGACGAGATTTCATAAAAACGGTTCAATAGTCCTGATGCCATTTTATAATTTCTGCTTACATCTAAACTGTATTGTATTTGTTCTTTAATGAAATCTGTTTGTTCTTTGAGTTCTAATATGAATGTTTCGATTTCAGGAATAGTATTAGATGCATTATATTGTTCATTCAAGTTATTTATGAATAAGAAGTCTTCTGCATCTGCACCATCACGCATGTCCCATTCTTCTCCATTGATTTCAAGTATATATCTTGCACGTGAAATTGGATCAACAAGTGCTTCAAATGCACGATGTGCAAATTGAACTTTATCCTTGCTTAGGAATTCGTGTTTATCTTTTAATAAAGTTATAATCTTTTTATAGTGTGTCGTAAGACTACGTACACTGATATCTTGCTTTTCGTCAATACCAAAGAATTTAAAGTAATTCTTTTCTTCTAGATTATATACTCGTTTTGTTCCGGACATTTCTTTACCTATTTGTATTATTCTATAATACATTATACTGTGGTCAGAGTCAAGTTAAAATTACATATTTTTTAACTTTTCTGACAGTTCATGATATGGTCTTAGTCTTGGATCTGTTTGTTGTTCTTCGTTGAATTCTAATCCATATCGCCATCCGTTAGAGACTTGTTCAGATAACCACCTATTGTGCTTTATAGATGTTATGTCTGATTCTATCTCACCTTCAGGCAAATCATACTGTTCGCTAGTAGTGATTTCCATTGTATAGTCATCATCGGTCCACTCGTTAATTAATGTTAGAATAACTTCTGCTTCTGCTTCTGTTACTGAACGATTCATTCTGAAATCATACAAGTTCTTGTCATTGAATGTATGATAGATAACGGCAGTACCTTCTTCTGATGCTTCAAATATATTAGCAATAGATTTCTCAAGTACAGTGATGATACCTTTGATATCATGTGTACTTAACTCTTCTGACACGCCAACTCTTAGATGATATTTGAAATTATTCTTTTTCATTAGTAACCTTCTTCTTCGTACTTTTCTGCTACTTTGCGTTCCATCGCTGTATCACGTGTATCTACTGATTTTATTGTAGTATTACCACTTCTTACTTCAACCTGTTCAAACTTTGTTGAACTTGAATTAACGTACAAACCGAACCATGCCGCACCTGCACCTACAATCACTGATACCAATCCCGCTTGTTGTGTATTCGGGTCTGGTAGAGCCATAAACCATTGCGTCACATCATATAACAAATAAATGTACATACTAATAAACGCTCTTGGAAAAAGTCTCCATCTGCTAAAATATTCTGGTGCATTCCACCATATACTATTTTTATTCATGCTGATTCTCCCATTCCACCAGGTGATGATTCTCCTATATTCTTATGTTGATCATCGCCTTTACTGATAATAGACTCTGCTTCTGCTTTATCCATTTTTGTTCTACCCGGATTATATGGGAATACACAACAAGGTTGACAGTTATAGTACACATCAAGATCATCACACCATTCACGTTTCCAGTAATCACCGTTTTTATCTTTTTCTATCCATACAAACTCATGTTTATATACAGTTGTCATATCCAGTCCTTCTTGTATATAAGAAGTCCGAGCTAATTTATCTAAATATAATCCATCATCTGTTACACCATAAAGAGGTACAGCACCTTTCCATGTTGGATTAATTGCTGTCCAACTCTCAATTGTGATGTCCCATTTTGGAGCATATACCCCAACTAAATCACTAAAATTGTCACTAATCCAATGCTTTTCATCATCCCATGCCTGGTCACCGGGAATATTTGTAATCTCACCATTGTATGTTTTGACTAAATTACCTCCACCATCAAGTGTAGTGTATTTTAAATTTTCATTAATTGTACAAGTTAACATTCCTGTTTCTTGATTATGTGTCCATGATAATATCATTGTATACTTCCTCTTTTTGTCTTATATGTATTTATCATTTATATTCGTAGTTATGTTGTAAGGCACAAAAAAGCCCACCTATTTGCGTTGAATAGTGGGCTTAATCTCATTAAATTTTGCAGTGAATATTAGATTGAACCCCAATCTTCTGGAGAGAATACAATCCAATTTGTGCCGTCATAGCCTTCAAACTTCATTGTTGATTCGTTGAAGAACATCATTCCAGCTGTAGCTGGTGATGGACGATCTGCTGTTACGCCTTTTGGTAGTTGAATTACAGTAGGATAAAGAGCACCTGAATTATCAATTACAACTTGTCCTTGCGAATTAATAATATTACCTTCAAGGTTGCCTGTAACATTGCCGTCTACATTACCTACAACGTTACCTTGAACATCACCAACGACACCACCTTGTATATTTGCATAAACAATAGGTTTCGGCGATGCAGTATCATCAATAATGAGTGTCTGCCCAGTTCTATCATAAACTGCACCGTTCCAATTACCTATAGTAGTTGTTCCGGTAAAATCTGCACTACTTCCAGTGAATACAGCATTACCACTAATATTAGTTGTAACTGAATTTAATGTTGTTGCGTTTGCTGTATCAACAGTCAAAGAAGAATCTAAATTATTAGTTCCGCTTTCTAAAACTTTATTTGCGCCAGAGATATCGTAAACATCACCATATATGTTGCCCATTAGTCCGCCAGTAAATGTAGCACTTGCACTTGATACATCAACTATAACGTTTCCATTATTATCAACTACATCACCACGGAATGTTGCCGGTGTGCTTCCATCACCTGGGTCTAATACAATCGATGCTGTATCAGTTTCATCTGCTAAATTATAGCCAACTTTAGTAGCATATGAAGAATCTGTATCAGTAAAGCTAAAAACACCAGTTGAGCTATCATACGATATACTACCAGTTGCTGAAATAGCTGATCTTGCATCTGCATCGGTGTACAGATTGGGTGCGTGAATTGCATCTGCTACTAGCGGGCCATTCACTGTAACTGGTCCAGTAACTGCTACTGGTCCAACATGTGAAAGAGTATTCGTTGAAGTTTCTAATTGCCAAACATCACCAGTGTATCCATCGTATGAAATAGGTGTTTCTGAAATCGAACCCCAATCAGCAGCGAGCCCGCCAGTGACTTCATGCGCTTCCCATTTACTTGATGATGAATCATATCGAAGGAAATGACCATCTGCTAATCCAGTCAAATCAACATCTGTCATTTCAGATATCTTATCTGCTTCTGCTAATGCTTTCCATGTATTTTCTGCTGTTCTAAATTTTAAGGTTCTACCATCCGTATCAAACCATATGTCATTAGTTTGTACACTATAACCATCATCTGCATGAGGATCATTGTTACCTTGAAAAAGGGTAGTGCCACTTTTCCCAATCTTAAAGTAAGGTACACTGGTACCTTTTGCGTTTAACGTAATCGCCATTTTGTATCCTCAACGTTCTGTGTAATTTTAAAGTCAGAGAATTAACTCTGTCGTTAAGTTTGTTATCTTAATCTATTTATCATATAACGTAATTATAGCATAAGTTTATGATTCTTGCAACCACAAAAAAAGAGGGGACCCTTTCGGACCCCCTCCTCTTATATTGTATAACAATTCTAACTTAGATTTGCTTGTACTCTGCTGTTACGATTACGTTACCAGTTGTTGGTGAAGCTGCTGAACCACCGTTACCGATAGATGCTGTTAGCGTTGCGCCACCTGCTGTTGCGTTTTCATAACCTAGGTCGATCATGAAGATACCACCTTCTGATAGGTCAACATCGTTTGTGCCTACTAGAGTGTTTGTACCGTCTGATACTGTTAGCTCATCTGCGCCTACGAATGCTGTTGTAACTTTGATAGTTACTTTTGATACGTAGTAAGACTTGCCAGCAACGTTAGCTACTGAACCTACTGTGAATGATGAACCACCATTTGCTGCGAATGCAGTGCGTAGTACTCGGTCATCTGAACCAGCTGTTGACGAGTCAACGTAGTCTTTCGTTACTAGTGCATGACCCTCTGAAGCGCCTGACATGTCGTAACCTGATGGTGCTAAGATTAAGCCATCACCTTTTGGTGCTAGAACCATGTTAACATCTGCTGATGTACCAACGCCTGCTAGTTGTATTGAGCCTGTGCCGTTTGTCAGTGAGAAGTTATCTGCTGCTGATGCTGTTTCAATGAAAGTTGCAATTGCTGTATCATCTGCGCCAAGTACTTGTACATTGCCGTCAGTTGAACCGCCGTTACCACCTTTGATGATTACTGCACCTGAGTCACCATTTGCTGAGCCGTTACCACCCTTAAGGATAAGATCGCCTGCTGCGCCTGTTGATGAATCACCACCTGCTACTGTTAGGTCTGTATCTGCTTCACCCTGAATTAGAGCTTCACCTGATTGACCTACGATGAATACGTCACCACCATTTTGACCTTGTAGATACATATCTACAGCGCCTGTGCCTGATGCATTCTTCGATGTTAGCGTTAGTTTGCCTGCTGCATTTGTGATGTCTAGGAATTCGCCTGTACCTGATGCTGCATTTGATGCATCAATTACTGCTACGCCTGAACCATTACGTACATGTGATACATATTCGTAACCTGCTGCTGAACCGTCTGACATTAGTACTTTATTGTCAGCACCTACTGTTGATAGACCAGTACCACCATTTGCGATTGGTGTCACGCCTGTGATATCCGCTGTCATGTCCACTTTTGCATATGCTAGTGTACCTGATGCGTTCACTTTTAGTACAGTTGAATCAGCACCTTTTGCTAGTTCTGTTACACCACCTGCACCTGACATTAGCATCATTGAGTTTGCTGCGAATGCTGAAGTATCTGTGTGTGTACCACCGTTTTCTAGTGAAAGTTCGTTAGTTAGTGTTAGTTCGTTGAATTCAACATCGCCAGCTACCAGACCTTCTGTACCTAGTGTCCATACATCATTTGTTTCATCCCATAGGAATGATACGTTTGCTGATGAGCCACGTACTACTTCAAAACCAGCATCTTCTGTTGGAGCTACTGATTGGTTTGAGTTAAGTTGTAGGATGTTATCTTCGATAGCAACTGTTTCTGATAGTGTAGTTGTTACTGCACCTGAAACTGTTAGATTACCGTTGATTACTGCGTCACCTGTTACGTCTAGCGATGCTAGAGTTGAAGCGCCTGCTGCAAGTGTGTTTGCACCAAAATCACCAGCTACTGCGAATGTTGCCGCTGTATCTGTTAGTGTCATTTTTGTTGCTGTTGCGTTATCATCGATACCTGTTGATGCGAAATCTGAGATTGTACCACCATCGATTTTATCACCTGAGATTTGGTCATCTGCAAGTGTTAGTGTACCTGATGCAACATCTAGTGTGCGACCTGCGCCTACTGTGATGTCATAACCAGTCATTGCATTAGCTGAACCTGTTAGGTCTGCTGATGAAATTACACCGCCGTGTACTTTGTTACCGTTGATTTGGTCATCGTCTAGTGCTAGAGTTTGGCCTGTTACGTCAACGTCCATACCTGCTGTTGAACCACCAGTTAGTGTCGCATTACCTGAGTTCAATGCTGTTGCTGTTACTGTTGCAAGTGATGCTGTACCACCTGTTAGAGTTACATTGTTTGAACCTAGTGTTGAGAACGTACCTGCTGCTGAAACTGCACCGCCGATTACTGTACCATCAATTGCACCACCGTTGAAGTCAACAACATCTGATGTTAGGTTTGCACCTGTGATGTCGCCGCCTGTGATTTGTGCGTTTGATGAGTTCATTGTTGCGAATGTACCAACTGCTGGAGTTGTTCCGCCAATGATTGTACCGTCGATTGCGCCACCTGTAACTGCAACTGATGCTGAAGTTAGAGTTGAGAATGTACCTGCTGCTGATGCTGTTGCACCTACAACAACGCCATCCATTGCGCCGCCGTTTAGATCAACTGAGTCTGATGCTAGTGTTGAGAAAGTACCTGCAGCTGATGCTGTTGCACCAATTACTGTACCGTCAATTGTACCACCATCAACATCTGCTGATGTTGCTGAAAGTGATGAGATTGTGATTGCAGCAATTGTACCGCCTTCAACTTTATCACCCGAGATTTGGTCATCTGCAAGTACTAGAGATGCTGCTGATACGTCTACTGTATCAGTTGCTTCTGCTGTTAGACCTGCTGTTACAACGCCGTCTTTCATGATTACGCCATCTGCTGTTACGCCTGCGCCCACTGTGTGTTCTGCAATTGTATCTGCTGATACTGTACCTGAGAAGTCTGCATCTCCACCTGAGATAGCATCTGCGAATGAGATACCAGCACCTGGTGTTAGTTCGTTGACTGTATCAACTGAGATTGCGTCCATTGCTTGTGAACCAATTTTTAGGTCTGCTAGTGCTGAACCTACTTTGAATTCCCAAACGTCATCAGTCTCATTCCACTGTAGTGTTGCTGAGTCTTCTGTACCACGGTCGATTTCGATACCTGCTGAGCCTGCTGTTACGCCTGCCGCTGTTTCGCCTTTGTTAAGAACGATTGAGTTATCTGCAATCTCTGTGTTTGTTGTGTTTACTGATGTTAGTGAACCTGATACTGTTAGGTTACCAGCAATAGCAACGTCTGCACCGAATGATACTTCTGCGTCTGCAACAGTAATTTGTGTTGAAGTTGCATTGTCATCGATACCTGTTGATGCGAAGTCTGAAATTGTACCACCATCGATTTTGTCACCTGAGATAGCATCGTTATCGAATGTCAGTGTTTCACCTGTCATGTCGATTGATGTACCTGAGATTGCACCACCAGTGATTTGTGCGTCTGATGAGTTCATTGTTGAGAACGTACCAGCTGCTGATGTAGTTGCGCCAATTACTGTTGCGTCTACTGTACCACCGTTGATATCTGCTGTTGTTGCAGTTAGGTCAGCGAATGTTGAAACACCCGTTGCTGAAACACCAGCGTCTTTTAGTACTACACCGTCAACTTCAACACCAGTGTCTGCTGTTTTTTCATTGATTGTGTCTACTGTCATTGTACCTGCATTAATTGTACCTGCATTTGAAATACCAGCGTTTGCAACGTTGATACCTTGTGTAGTTACGATTAGTGAGTTAAATGTGATGTCGCCATCTGTTGTATATGCTTCGATTGTATCTACTTTTAGTGTACCTGATAGGTCTACGTCTGCGAATGAAGCGTTTGCTGCTGTTGTTGCACCGATTACTGTACCGTCGATGTTACCACCGTTTAGGTCTACTGAGTCTGAAGCTAATGTTTCAAACGTACCTGCTGCTGAAGTAGTTGCACCAATTACAACACCGTCCATTGCTGAACCTGCTGCGCCGTCTACGTCAAATGTGCCGTCTACGTCTAGTGTTTTACCCGCACCTACTGTAATGTCGAATTGTGAGATAGTTTTTGCCGTGCCACCTTGAATGTTAGCTGAGTCAATTGTACCACCTGAAATTACGTCACCTGATAGTTGGTCGTTTGCTAGTGTTAGCGTACCACCTGATAGGTCTACTGTCCCACCTGTGATTGCTACTGCATCTGCGTCTTGTGTTGCGATTGAACCTAGACCTAGGTTATCACGTGCAGTTGCTTTACCTGCTGTTTGTGATGCATCTACACCTAAACCACCACGTGTTAGTGGTAGAGCGCCTGAAGTTGCGTTCAGGTTTGTTAGGTCTAGTGCGCCATATGCTACACCGCCAGCACCGTCTGATTTTAGTACTTCACCAGTTGTTGATGTACCTTTGATTGTTAGTTCGTCTGAACCGTCAACCATGATGTATGTACCGTCAACGTTTACGTTTAGCGTGTTACCACTCTTTGATAGAGCAGAACCTGTAGTAATTTGACCAGTACCAGTGAATTTTGTGAATTCAATGTCTGTTGTACCTACGTCAATTGTGCCGTTTGCAGACATAACATAACCTTGGTCAGAGTTCACTGTACCTTCTTCAACAAAGAAGAATGCGCCAACGAATTCACCTGCTGTGTCCATATCGATTGCACGTGTTAGACCTTCAGTTGCATAAACGTAAATACCGTTTTGTGAAGCTGTAGTCTGGTTTTTTAGTAGTACACGGTCGCCCGCTACTAGATTTACACCATCCATTGTTGATGCCGGTGTACCTACATTAACGTCACCTGTTGATGCCGCACGTACTGAGTCTTTTACGTCAAGACCTTGTGCAACTGAATCAACGTATGCTTTGTTAGCAGCGTGATCGTCTAGTGTCGGTGTTGCAACATTCATGTTGCCTAGTGTTGAACCATCAGTTGTCACTTTAAATAGTGAGTTACCTGAATCATATACAACACGTCCGCCTGCTTTACCGAACTGTACGTCCGAGCCAATGCCGCGAATACCGAAGTTTTTAATATCAGCCATTTATTTCTCCTTAAAATAGCTTGTTAAAACCGCTATCTCACGAATTGAGATAGAGGTAATACGATAACTCCTGAGAAATCAGATTTCAAAAGAATTTCCGTACTTGTAGATAAACATATATTATGCTTTTCCTTTAGTTTTTCATGAAAATCGTCCGGAAGAGAACATCGGACAATGAAAGTGTAAAGAGTATTAAGCTCCCTACATAGTTATTTATCACTCGGATAAATTTCGTTATATACATACATATATTAGATGTATGATACTGTTACTTTAATCTCACCTAATGTTGCATCATAATGCTCAAGATTTGCTTTAATTTCTAACTCTGTTGAACCACTATAGTGGAAGTCTGGAGTTGTAGTATATGAGCCGTTAGATTCTAAATCATTTTCATAGTCACTCATAAATCTATCTGGATCTGTTGCTGTTCCAACTTCAAGTGATGGGACCCCGCCTGAGTATCCTTGCATTGGACCTAGAACTTCTACTAACACACTAACAATTCTTGAATTATCAGATATTCTTCCTAGTGTTATTGTCTTTGCAGTTCCGAAGCCTCCGATTGGACATGTAAATGTGTGTGACAATGAGTTTGCATCTGTCGCCGCACTATCTTGTGTCGCTACCAATGACCACTGTGTCCCATC
>Ga0209092_10005615_pt1 | contig 10125 bp, 9 predicted proteins | sample FraStrMetagenome_FD_187446 | JGI IMG/M metagenome (GOLD analysis project Ga0209092, IMG submission 187446) | Marine eukaryotic phytoplankton communities from Arctic Ocean - Fram Strait ARC3M Metagenome (SPAdes) (version 2) | ecosystem: Environmental > Aquatic > Marine > Oceanic | place: Fram... | reverse complement strand
CACGAACGACGATGGTAGCACTTATGAGGAATGTGTGGTTTATAATGATTGATTAAACAATCGAACTCTTCGATTCTTATCTAAAGAGAATTTTATTTTTTTAATAGTATATAGTTATTAAATCCATTTAATTGTTTAATTTTACACCAGTATCAGGAACGCAATTAAGCGTACCAACCGAGCACAAAAGCTACGGTGGTTTAGTATACGGACAGTTCTGTCAAAACAAATGAACTCCACTAATGATTACCTGATGCATTAATTTAAAACAATGCACTATGAAAAAATTTAGATCAATCTCTTTTATGGAGAAAGGCTATGGCCATTTCCCTTACCTAATCATTCGAATTCGAGCAGGTTTGTACCAACAAATTCCTATTCATCGTACCGGTATAGAAAACGAACTTTTAGAGGGTTTGTTTATGAACTGTGATGAAATAATTGATACCAATCACTATAAACTTTCTTGCAAAGAAGTATTAGAACGCTATTGGCAAGAACAAAAAGACAAAGGAACACCCAAAGATGTTTGTTTGGTATTAAATAGCCAAGAGGCACATTACCTATCAAAAAAGGGTGAACGTAATATAGGGGTTATTCCTTCAGGAGGTTGGCTGTATTCTTTAAATGATGAGCTTATACAAGAAGAAGGAGAACATTATTTATACAAGCTATAACTAAGTATGGAATATATATACCTAAGTAATGTTAATGATCAAGAGCATATTGCGAACTATAAAAAAAGTTTTGAAGCTAAAACACTAAAGGAATTGGTAGCTGCTTATAATAAAGAAGCTAAATGTGGTATTGTTGGGGTGCGTCAACAAGCACTTTATTTAATTGCCTTGAGGCAAGAGTTTAGAGAACGTTTAACAGAAAGTCCAGTGTATTTATTAGAACACGTTTTGGGGATTTTAGGACCTATTGAGGTGGTAAATGGACATGTTAGGATTGTGGAAATATTATAAGTTGTATAATTAGATTATTAAAATAATAAACAAAGTAAGTATAGGAATTAAATCAAGCTAAATGAAAAACAAGACAACACAAAAAATGTCGGAGATGATGTTCAAGACAAGAGAGGAACTACTAGCAGAACCAAGAGAAAATCTGAGCCTACACGAAAGAGTAGCTCAATCGACATTGAAGAAAAGCCCCGATATGACCTTGGAAGAAGTGATAGAGTTGTTAGAGATGATACCATAGAAAAGAAAGTATCAATACCAATAAAGAAGAGTCATCATAACTTAAAGCAATACTGGGCAGCGTATTAACAGACTAGAGGGGAGTAAAATCGATCTATTTTGGAGAAAATTTAGTTTTTTTTCAAGACTATTTTCTTTAATTTAAGACTAAAATTTTGTAAAATTATAATGCATCAGGAACGCTTTAAGCGTACTAACCGACTTACTCGAAGCACGGTGGTTTAGAATGCGGAAACTCTCCAAAACAAACGAGTCAACCACATTACTTCTTGTTGTAATTTATAAATCATTTAAATTGTAAAACAATGAAAAAAACAAAGAACATTCAAGTCAAATTCGTCAAGGAAGAATCAATTTTCAATCATTTTGATACCCAGAGCCTCACACTGTATCGTGAAATGATGGCAGATAGGTATGCCAGTCTTCATGACGAGGAAGAATGAGCGTTTCTCTAAGCGGTGAACTCGTCTTTAAAGTGACTTTCGATCAGCACGGGTTCCCAGCTATTATGTATACAAGAGCTGCCATTATACACACATGTTTATGCCAGATATACTCAAGGTCTTTATTTAGTGATTCAGTGAAGCGATCTAAGCTTGATAATTTTAACATTGAGCTTGTCTCATAAAAAACCTATTAACATGAGGGACTTACATAAACGTTTGTTTTTTATCTCTGACTCATCTTCTTTAAGTTGAAAACGAAGTTGGGTTACTTTAGTTTCATCTTCATCGTCATAGAAAACCTCATAGCTGCTTTTGCTATTCTTGTATTGGTCGTCTAATTCTTGATTTGTCATTTTATCTTTCTTAACAAAATACGATGTTTTTAAGATTATGCAACCCCTGCATTACTATTAATTTCATCGATAATTGAAATTATTTCTTTTGCTCTATCTATTGCAAACACACCTGTAATACCTTGGTCGTGAATTTCAGTAAAAGGTGGTTTTGCTAACATTTTTTTATCAATAGTTCCATTAATTAGAAGGTAACGTACTATTGTATTAATAAATGTCATTTGATTTGCAGAAAATTGACCTTCTTGAATGAAATTTGAGAAAGCTGATTGAGCAGCTTTTTGACTTAGACCAAGAATACTTCGAACAAAATAACCTAAAGGCATTACTCCAAATTCTTTTTCTAATCGTTTTTTTGACTGTGCTCCTTCATTGGTAAAAAGTATTCTTTCTAATTCAGATAGTTCTTTTTCTGTTATAGGCTCATTATTCATTAGTTTTGAAATAGTCAGATGTTGCCTGTTAGCTATTACGTACTTTTCAACTCTTTCTCGATACTCTGCTAGAGATCCATATCCTTCACCTTCTAGAGGTTCACGTATGTTAGGGTCAATAGTGATTTCATCATTAAAATGAGTATACACTGGTATTTGTGTTTCTAATTCTAAAAACTTTATGAGGTCTCGCATCTTTATTCTTAGGTCATCAAGTTTCTTTACATTGATTTTAGACCAATACTGTTCTGTTTGAACTTTCTTTAAAAAAGAGAAGTGGGCGGCCACTTGTGGTATGTTGTTTAATTTTTGCAGACCTCTTGCAGTTTTGTATACAGTTACTTTGTAACGTTCTGTCGTTCCTGAACCTGATAGTATGACAATCTGGTAGGATAAAATTAGAAAATCAAATCGCCGAGCGAGTTCATCATCACCTTCATCACCAATGATTAATGGTGCTATGTGTTTACTGATTTCTAATAGGTCGTTTTGTGAAAGGTGTTGCCATTTAGACTCATGGCGGTATTCATTAACTTGTCTCATTTGTGCTTGAACTCTAAATCGCTTTTTATCCAAATCAATTACAGCCTGATGTAATTCTTTAAGGTATTTCGTGTAAATTTCTTTTTGTTCTCTTGACTGAGCGGGCAATTGACCAATTAAATAAGCGACTTTGACTTTCGCCTCAAAAGTTTTTTGCAACAAAGATTTCTGGTTTTTTGATTTTGATCCTTCAGGTTGCTCGTCAAAAAACTCGAAATTACGGCAGTAGTCAAATATTAAAAAGTCATTTTTGTCATCACTTGGTCCATATAGGTTAGGACATAGGCGTGTACCTCTTCCAATCATTTGCCAAAACTTAGTATAGCTTTTTACTGCTTTAAAAAACATGAGATTAACCACTCTTGGAGCATCAATACCTGTATCCATCATGTCAACAGAAACAGCTATTTGTGGGTCGTTTTCTTGATAGGCATCTGTAAATTTTTCTAATAAGTCTTGGGCTTTGGATTCATAGTTGTCAATGACGCGTAAAAACTTGCCCCTGTATTCAGGGTAGTTCTCATTGAAGCGTTTTTCTATAAAAATAGCATGCTGATGATTTTTAGCAAAAATGATGGTTTTCCCCAATTTATCTCCACCCATAACTTTTCTACCATTACGCATTAAGTGATCTAGTGCTTTGTCAACAGTATCTGTATTAAAAAGCCATTGATTAACGGCAGAGTTACTTATTTCTTCAGGAGCTTCCTCGTTAGTTGGGTCACCAAAATTCTCTTCATACTCTTGCTTTTCAGCATCAGATAAATCATTGTATTTAATACCCTCAGAAGGGAATTTTAGATTTGCGCTAATGACTTTTGGAGGCACCAAATAACCGTCTTTCACGGCCTCTTCAAGTTCATAAGCGAAAGTTGGATCATCGTCAGAAATTCCAAATAATTTATAAGTGTTGTGGTCAATATCTTTTTTAGGAGTTGCAGTTAAACCAATAAGTAAAGAGTCAAAATATTCAAATATAGCTCCGTATTTTTGATATACCGAACGGTGTGCTTCATCAATAATAATAAGATCAAAATGACCAGGACTGTAAAATCGTTTATCCCCTTCACGATTGCTATCAATCTTATTCATTATGGTAGGATAGGTAGAAAATACCAAACGGGTATTACTGTCTTCTTTTTCTTTGGTCAAATCTATTGCAGTTAAGTCTGGCAGGTTATCATTAAAGGCATTTTTAGCTTGTGTAACCAATGCATTACGGTCTGCAAGGAATAATACCCTTTTAGCCCAATTGCATTTGGTGAGCATGTCTACAATAGCCACAGAAGTTCTTGTTTTACCACTTCCGGTGGCCATTACCATAAGACTTTTGCGTTTGCCTCCTGTTAATGCTCCTCTTGGTGTATTTCTAGCAAAATTCTCTGCGACCCGTTGTATTGCTTCCAGTTGATATGGCCTGCCGGCAATTGCACGATTGGTCTTAAATAGCCTTAAATCCTTGCGCGATAGTCTTCTTTGCAACATTAATTGCAGTTCATCTTTGGTGAAAAAACCTTGTACCTGCCTTTCTGGGTAGAATGTGTCGTCCCAGAAAAAGGTATCATATCCGTTAGAGTAGAAAATAAGTGGTCGTTGCCCATGCATCTGCTCTAGAGAGTCTGCATATAAAAGCGCTTGTTGTTTACCAGCTTTTGGAGATACTGCCGTTTTCTTAGCTTCAATAACTGCTAAAGGCTTGCCAGTATTATCCCAGAGCACATAATCCACATAGCCAACACCACTTGGGTTTGTTGTTAGCGGCATGCCCGTTACTTTGTATTCAAGGTCTTTGCCTTCAATTAAATTATTCCAGCCACTTTCTTTAAGAAAAACATCGATAAATAATTTCCGTGTAACGGATTCTGGAATTAATGAGGATATGAGTTTTACTTGTTTACTCCGTTTTTCGGCTCTTTTAGCAAGTAGCTTTCCTTTCTCTTCTAACTCTTTACGGAGACTCTCAAGTGATTCTTGCTGCTCAAGTAAAATCTCTCGCTGAGTTTTATCTTTCTTAAACAGTGCTTCCAGTTTTTTAACTTGAAGTTCAAGCTCTCTCTGGGTTTCATTGACCTTTACTCCTGTTGGAATTAAAGACTCATCAAACACAGGTGTATCTAAATCATCACTGCTGTATGAGACAGCTAAATGACTAAAGAACTGAAATAATATTTTAATACAGGTATTAGCCTTTTCACTGTCTGTAATTTCTCCATGAGCAGCCTCATTACCTAGCTTTTGCAGCAGGTGTAATTGTCTTCTTAGAGGCTTTTCAGTGACTTTTTTTAAACTTGGTGCTAACAAGAGACTTCCAACAGTTTTTCTTTTATCATAATCCTCAAAAAGCCTTTGATCATTTTCATACATCCAACGGATTCCCTTTTCTAAAGCAGCTCTTGTATTTACAAGACTAGAGCGAGCCTTTTCATTGGCTAATTCCTCTGCCTCCTTTGCTATTGCAAAGATGTCAGGCCACTCTTTATGTAGGAATTGAAAGTTACTCACTTCTTATTTATTATATTTAAAAATACTAATTACAAAAATAGAATTAATCATATCGTTCGTTATTATTCTTTAACTTTATAGCCAGGAAACAATACCTTATGAAATGTTTTAATTGCGTTTAACCTGCCAAAATCGAAATCATTTTTATCTCCTAAGTTTTTTGTGGTGTTGCAATGAGAACATTCAATTATATTTCCACCTAGATTTTTAAGTCTAAAAGGTTCTGCTATTAAATTACTCTCTTTTTCTAAATCATTAAAATCTGGGATATTAAATCCATTTATTAAAAAAGATTTTAAATAATTTCTATACTCTTCGTTAGGCATGTCGTTTTGTGACCAGATGAACCAATGTTTTCCATCATTTCTCATTCCACTATTTGTAATATTTGGATGATTGTCTTTATACTCTAAAAACCATTTCAACTGCCTATTATACATCTCAGATGAACCCTCTAATGAGTTTGTTTCATTACCACAATCTGGACAACAAATTATACCCCTATCTAAATGCCCTTCTGTATGGCATTTATATTCTAAGCCATTAATCTCTAAACCGTATTTTCTGCCTGACAACTTCTCTGAACTACAGCAAGCTAGGCAGTTATTACATATGTACCAACCGCATTTATCATCATATCCTTCTGACTTACACTTTTTACTATCTCTACTATCAATTAAATCTTCACATTTTCCATTTAAACAGTGAGACAGATAGATTTCTTCTTGGTGTTGTTCACATTTATCATCAGTGCAATTAAAGATTGTTACTCCATAAAAGGCATATTTTGACTTACTCTTAGGTCTCAATATTGTATTACAAGACCTACAACTTAAATGTTCTAAAAACCGATTTGCTCTATTTATGACATTTAGTAAAATTTCATACTGGCGCTCAACATAATCTATCTTTAAAATCCTTAAAACATCTTCTAGCGTATAATGTTTCCAGTCTTTAGGCTTATGCTTGGTTCTACAAACATCGTAACACTGGCTGTTTTCACACCACCAAAATTCAAATCCAGATTTATTGCAGAGATTTGGTTGGTCAGTATCTTTTATAAGAGATTTTCTTCCATCACAATAAGCAGAAAACCTAGGGGTAAATTCTGTTTTTTTCTTAATATATTTAATAGGAGCGTTCTCCTCTTGATTAGTTAATTGTTTAATTATTGTTTTACCGTCACATGCTTCAAAAAAACCATCAATAACTAATAAGTCATTTGGTGTCTTTACAAGACTAGCAACAATCTCAAAAATATCATTCCGCTGTGTGACCTTATTATTCTTTAAATCATTTACAATTTTAAATATAACACTTAATGTAAAATCTAATCCAACTCCATCAATTTCTTTAGCATATTCATTGATTTGATAGTCTATCGTTGTTATTTTATTTAAATCCTCTAAGTTTAACTCTTGGGCTTTAGTATCAATAAGCATTAATACCTTCTTAAAAAATAGTTTTTGATCTCTAGCGGATAATAATCCCGTATATAAAACCGCTGACTGATAATCCAATGAATCTGTATAATCCAAAACGAACCATTTTAATTTAATAAAGTCTGTAGACTTCTTAAAAACTGTGGCGATTAGTTTATTTTTTAATTCTAAGTTTTTAATATGTTTTAATAAAAAGATTAAGAAATTAACCTCTGTATTTTCTTTTATAACTTCTATGTTATAGTGTGCTCGAGCAAATAAATCTCTTAATTCTTCATCAGAAACTAACCTAAAAATGTTTACTACTTCTTTATTTGATGATTCTTCAGAACCCTCATTCTTTTTTATGCTTTTTAAGAAATTATTATGGAGTGTTGTAAATATAATTTCAAGTGGAAAGAAATTAAGTATTCTATTTTTCCATAGTGAGAGTATTTTATTGTCTTTAATTAGTGTGTAATCAAATTCTAGATTGTACTCATTAAATTCTTTTATGATTAATGTTTCTTTTACAACATGTTCATCCGTATTCTGCTCAGCAACCTTAGACATTATAGAAGTTAACACCTGTTCCACATGTTCATTTTCTAACTTCTCTAAACAAGAAAAATCATCTGTGGTATAAATGTTTTCTATAATTTGGTCTTTAATTTGTTGAAATGGAACATTAGCGTTTGTTACTTGCCAAAATTTAAATTTCTCTTGATTTGAAAATAGTTTTAACACCTGATTTTCAATTATATCAAGGTAACTTATACCTGATATTTTACACAATTCATAAAGGAAAATATAATTTTTAATCTCCGTAGATTTTTCATCCAAGAAAATGTTTATGATTTCTTTTATTTTTATTTTATCTGCTTTATTTAAGGTTGAAGCAGACTCTTTTGTCTGTTTAATTGTATGAGGAAAAACTCTCTGATCTTTTAAGATAACACAACAGTATAATAGGAAAGTTAAATCTGTTTCGTCAGAAAGCAGTTTAACACTTTCAGCGCGTAAATCTTGTTCATTGTCATATTTTGTTATTAATACATCTGCAATAACGATATCATCTTCTTTTAAATTTTTAGGCAGAATACCTTTAACAACCTCTCCTCTAAAATAAATATCCATTGATGGGTTCAATTCTAAAAACCCATACTCTCCATCTTTTGAAAAATCATAATACCATTTAACTTTAGATATTAATCTATAGGTACTATTTTTTATAAACTGATTGTTTTTATCCATCTAGAATTTTTATTTCACTAATATTTTCTGATTACCAATATTTATAAACTGGCCAAAAGCAAAAAAAGCTTCATCCATTTTTTTAAGGTCTTTTATTTTTGACTGCTTTACAAAAGGGTAATATTCTTCAAAATAAAATTTTAATTTAGTGGCTTCATTCATGCTTGCTTTAATACCATCTGATGCTTCATTATTCATAAACCGATATGCTCTATGAATATGTTGGTCATAAATAGGATACATAGTCGGGCTTATAATGTGCAATAAAAACACCTTCCATACCACAGACACCTCTTTAAATTCTTTTAAAAAATAGTCAAGATCAATTTCAGCTGTTGCTCTAAGGCTGTTAATAGTATTTATTTTTTTGAGGATTTTAATTTTTAAACTTTTCTCTTTTGCCTGGCTAAGTTTCATGCCGTTTTTCCACTGATATAGGTCTTTTATGTCTTTTTCTGACAAGACTTTATGATGTATTTTGTTATATAACACAGCATTATCATACGCATACAACTTGCTCCAAAAAGAAATAAACTCTTGCAATGAGCCAGACTGGGTTTTAGTTAGTACAGGAAAAGTTAAACTCATACCAACTCCCCTTTAAATGCCCTTTGCAAAAGGCTGTTAAACAAATCTTCTGCCTGTGCTAAACTAGCCTGCGTCTGTGCTTTTTGTGCTTCTATAGCTTGTACTCTTTTAGAAAATTCATTTTGAAGTTCTAAAGGAGGTATAATCACTTCAATACTTTGGAGTTGTTCTTTTGTTATTGCTTCCATTACAGCACCGCCTCCAGAACCTACTCCTAATAATTTAGTTTTTACATTTTCAGATATTAAAAAACGGGATAAAAATTTTGAGGTTATTATTGATTTAATAGGTCTTAATATTGAAACATGCTGATTAACCCTTGCAGGTAATACATCTTTAGGAACAACAGAGCTTCTGCATATTGAAGCGCCTGTTATATTAAACAAAACATCTCCTTTTTCAACAATCACATTCTTAAGTTTAGCGGCTTGATCTTCATCAATAAATGCAAGGTTTTTGTATTTAAACCTATTATCATAAACATTCATGCTTCTTATAAGTGAGATACCTTCTTTTTTATATGCCTGTTTTCCTCCTCTTGGAGTTGCCCCACTTCCTATTTTAGTGGTTACCTGTTCTAGAAAATTCACTTCCCACTCCATGGGATTACTAACAGGATCCCCAAACATGTCTAAAAATAAACTCTGGGTAAGCTCATCATACTTTTCAATGAGTGCTTTTGTTTTTTGCCTGTACCCATCTGCTGCATCTAAAATAGCAGCTATCTTTTTTTGCTGGTCTAGTGGTGGGAGTGGGATTTTAACATCTTTCAATCTTCCAGCAGAAATTAGGGGTTGGCCAGATTGGGATGCATATTTATTTAGATTCAAACTTCTTAGAAGAAATACAAGGTAATTTACATTATACTCTTCAAAAAATTCATGAATGTAAAGAGCATTATCTGTAATCCACGCTTTTGCTTCAGTTTTGTGAACATTACCACAATATGCACCTACACGTCCAATAGCAATTTTATTATCCTCAAACATGTATTCATTATGATTGCCATTGATACCATTTCCACCAAATACAGGAAAGCCCCCAGGAATCATTTTTTTAGCACTTAAGCCTGCGCCACTTTTCAGTTTGAATGCTTTTCCTATGGTAGTGTACTTCATCCCAACATCTCTTTTAATGCAGCCAAAGCTTGATTTCTCTCCTTGTCAAGTGCTTCAATATCCTTTATAATTTCAGAAGGAGCTGCATATTCAATTTCTTCATAGATGATTTCCTTGTATCTATTTATAGATAAATCCCAGTCATTACTTTTAATTTCATCAAAAGGCACTAAGAAACTTTTATCAGTTCTAGCTCTTTCAGATTCATCTGCTAGATTGTGATACCTATCAAGTAAATCAGGAATATCATTGTCTTTAATT
>Ga0209092_10005614_pt1 | contig 10125 bp, 2 predicted proteins | sample FraStrMetagenome_FD_187446 | JGI IMG/M metagenome (GOLD analysis project Ga0209092, IMG submission 187446) | Marine eukaryotic phytoplankton communities from Arctic Ocean - Fram Strait ARC3M Metagenome (SPAdes) (version 2) | ecosystem: Environmental > Aquatic > Marine > Oceanic | place: Fram... | reverse complement strand
AGTGATCCAAATGGCCCATTGTTGCGCATGTAATACTGTCTGCTATACTTACCCCTTTCCTCAAATTTTCGCAGATATCTATAATTCCCTTAAGTGTTCTCGGTCCGCATTCGTTCTCCGTTTGTCTTAGGCATTGGGGTGCATTCCATATTACGCTACCTCTGCTCGAATGTGAGAAAGCTTCAGTGATTTTGTTAATGGTATTAGATGAGGTTTGACCGCGCCCTAAGGAATCTAGGACCCAACCATGGCACAGGGTTCTGCTGGATTTTTTGATGACAACTAAGTGCCAGTGCCCGGAAGAGCTGTTGCCGCTAAAGATTGGAATCGTGTAGGTTCCGTTGGGTTTGGAAAATGTAGCAGTTCTGGAGTTAAAAATGCGACTGAATCGTTCCCATCCTTGAGTTGGTGCCCAATTGTTAATATTAAGGTTCGAAAGTCCGTGTGCAATGAAAATTTTTGCTGGGTCGTTTTGAGATCTAATAACTTCTATCGTTCTCGTAATTGCATCGTCTGATATGAAGTTTCCGTCTAGGTTGATTTCGTCCTGTAGTCGTTGAATGGATGGTAGTGAGTTTGATTGTGGCGTAGAATCTGTAGTATTGGTTGGCGGATTGTCTTGTGGGGATGAGAGTTCTATTGCATTTCTTTCTGTTGTTCCTTTTAGTGATATTTTCGAAGGTGAGTCCTTCTGTGTACTATTAAGTTTGATGAGTTGTGCGCTTGTACTGATGCCTTGTTGGATGTTGGATGCTATGTTGGAGGCTTCACATTGAAATGATTGATTTTGTGCTTGTGATGTTTTGAATGATTGTACGAGTATTCTGCAGATCATTTTGTGTCTATCATGAATCCTGGGTTTTTTGTTGGATTTTGTCTCGGTTGAAGGCTCTGGAAGGAGCTTGCACGTCTCGAGCGAGTTCATCATTGAAGAATAGTTGATTCCGTTTGTAGCTGATGTTATGAGTTGTCTTTGGAGCGAAGTTAAGTCTTTATTTGAGGGTGTGGATTGTATATTTGATAAGATTTGCGCGCTTTGTTTCATGGAGGTTCCGAATCTAGAACATCGAAGACAGTGTTTCTTATTGTATTCTACTCTGTTTGCATTAAAGTCTTGATCTAAGCACCATCTTTTATTTGCTTTATTGCAGGTTATTCCTTGACATAAGACTTTTCGACGTTTGTGATCTTGGGCTATGTCCGTTTTAGGCTTGCTATCATTGGAATCTGTTTCTTTGGTTTGGTGATCTGAAAGTTTCCTTTTTAATTTAAGTTCTTTGTAGGTGCCCTTTTGTAGCTCATACTTACTTCTCATATCTTTTTCCTTTGTTTTGCTTATGGAGCCAATGATCCGATGAAGGCCTATTGCTTTGGCCATGATCAAATCTTTAATTTCATTCCAAGTTGAGATAAGATCCGCTGAATTTACGGAACATGCTGCTTTGTTGGGTGTAAATGCGAAGAGTTTGGTACTGGAACTTGAGCGTTTGAGTAAAGAATCAATGGCCGTGGGTATAAGACCGAGCCAGTATGCATCCAGAACATTGATATCCATATCATGCACAGGCATGGCCGAAGCTTGATCTATGATACCCATTATTTCCGAGCAGAATAGATTTCCATTTTTGGGAAACAGTCCGTCAAGAACACTAGTGATTTCGTATTTTTTCTTCAGTTCCGATACGCTGATATATCCGTGCCTGGTGGTGGGTGGAGAAACTTTCGTATTTTGTCGTATAGATAATTTCTGCAAATTCATACATTCCCTTTCGATGTCCGATACCAAGCTCAAAAGTTGATTTTCATTTGTGTAATTTTTGAATAATTGAAAGAACATTCTTAGTTTTTGTTCAATTAAGTTCGTCATTTTCCTTTTAAAATATTGTATATGTTGATGATCACAATTCAACATTGCGTGTCTCCTGTTTCCATGTTGACATTTTTGGTCATTTTTGAATTTCGTACACCACATGCATTTGGATAATTTTTCGATTAAGATGTTCTTTTTGAGGGTGATAGGGGTACAAGCATCTTTTCTCTCTGAGGCTTCGTATTCTAATCTGCATCCTTCTCTGTAGTTTTCTGACTTATAAATGCTGCGACTGTGAGTTCTACTTAGACCTCGTAAGGCTCTTTCCCAACCCTTATGACATTGAATGGTTTTCCAATTAACAGATACATGGTCTATAAGCCTCCACATAAGGCCTTGCGTGGCCTTAGTTTTCAATCTGAAGGTACGTTCTGAGTAGATTTTATTTTGTACGAAGGTACTTATATGCCTGTCTACCGTGCGCCCTTCCCATGAGAAATAATAGCGTAGGATTGATGCTGGGTTCCGAAACTCGTTTTCATGGTACTTGCTATTTCTTTTTCTAAACTGCATGCTTAGATCTGCTGTAACATCCGCGTGGTGGTTCATATTTAACAAGCAAAAATTAGGTGTGAGTTTAGGGTATCTCGGATTTGATTTAATTCGAGTGCCAGATTCATTTAGCTGGTGAGAATTAACTTTGAAAAAGCTTCTAGTCAAATTATCATCGTGATATTCTTTTCGCCAAGGTCCATACATCTTATCTGACATTTCTTCGTTTTCATCTACTTCATTCCATTTCCTTGCATCATTTACTACTCTATCGGTACATTTTCTTAAATGGTGTATGATATTGGCGAGTCGATTATTGCTGGATTTTATTTGTTGGGTATCCTCTTCTGTTTCTGAATGGTGCAGGTTTTGGAGCAGGTTGCTGGTAAGGAATTTGCTAACACCGCCAAGGGAGATCCTAATTAATTTCCTATCAATGATCTTCTTTTCTTTGTCTCTTAAGTCCATGCAGACATTGCGGATGGCTTCACTGTCGGTGACTATAATCCGTGGTATGCATTTTGGTAAAGCCCATTCTTGCATTACCAATGCATGTGCTTCTCCGTGCGCCACATCCGTTGTATCGGTTCCTAGACATTCTGGTAGTGAAGACGTTCTGCATAGCAACGGTATGCATTGCTCATCGATCCAAGTTGACTCGTTGGTAGGGTCCGTAATTCTCGCTTGACATAGAACCATAGAAGATGAAGTTTGTGACACGTTTTTGTTGGTAATGGAGGATGAAGATGAATTTTGGATGTCCTTTTTAGAATGGGCCCCGTCTGTAGCAATAAAAATTGGTGAGTTTGACGTTTGAATTTTGGTCCATATTGCATCGTACTTGCTTGATGCATTTGTTGGACGTGGAGAATCGCACTGGAATGGGTAGATGGAAAGGATCTTCTCGGCTTCTTTTCTTAGATCACTTTCGGGTAATTGCCAATATGTGTTTGGGAACTTTTCCTTAAGTATGCTATTGATATTTATGTATTTCCATTGTTTTGGGTCTTTTGGGATAGAAGTTTCATCTGTGTCATTAATCCACTCCCAGCAAGAATAGTAGTCAGTGAGCTCATTGAAATATTCCTCTCCTGCTTGTCTCCTGAATGTAAGTAATGTCTTAATATTGATTGGAGATTTTCCTGGATAGATTTTCTTGAATTCTTTGATATTCCAATTTTGCGCTTCTAATTTCCTTAGCATTTGATGAACAATACCTCCGAATACAATTTCCAGATTTTTCTTTTTACCAGTACCCAAGTAAGGTTCATTACCGTTGCGAAATCTACCCGAACCTATGCCTTGATATCGTGGTAGGGTTTCTACTTTGCTCATAATTCTGTTGATCATTTCCTCTGACCGATCTCGAAAATAAATGCCAAATCGAGCTAATTTTTTGATGGCCATCCAAACGTGATTCTGACTATGTTCCGCTTCTTCGTCGGAATAGTTGAGTATCGCTGCCAGTCGGGTGCGGAAAACTTCGGAATCGATCGCGTTAGCATTGCTTAACACCTCCAACTCTCTTGCGACGCTGATCAGATCCACATCTTGTATGGATTTGAAACCCATACCTCCGAGATGTCGAGGTAAAAACATTGCATGTTTGGCATCGGAGGAGGATAGGCCACGTGATTTCTTTATGAGTTTGGTTACCTCTTTGTCTACATTTTTGAGTTCTTCCAGATTATATCCAACTTGCACCGGCACAAAGCTATGTATGCTGCTGCATAACATATTGAAGCTTTTTATTTGAGATTCAGGGCGCATATGTTGTATTTTCAACAGTTTGATTCTTTCTGCCATTTTACGAAGAGTTCTCTTACTTGTCTCTTCGGTGATGCCTGATAATGTTGCAGAAAGCCCTAAATGTCTGTGGGCTTTTGGAAATACGATTTTGTCCCACTCCAGTTGTTCTTCATGCTCTAGGTTTTCATAATCGCTTAGTTCCATAAATTTTTTCCGTTCCGATTCCTTCAAACAAATTTTGATGGGAACTTCCTCAGCTAATGGTGCATCATGAATGAAACTCCAAGCGGAGGAGAAGCATTTTCAAATTTTAATTGCGAATTCGGCTGAAACATTGAAGAATTGGATCTCACTTTTAGCTCCTTTTCTTCCTATTTTCGTAACCATGCTTAGGTCCCCTGCTAATTGAAGATAGTAATTGGTTAAAAAAATTAAATCTTTTTCGTTCTTAATGAAACAATATTTCGAATTGTCATCACAGTAACCTATCTTGCAAATAGTAACTTCACCATCTTTATTGTCCACTGAATTAAATACGTATTTTCCGTTGTTTGTTGAATTGTTTGATTTGAAGATCTTGGAGGCTGATTCCGATATATAATTCCAGACGTCATGCTTCAATTTGATAACTAAGTTAGCCACAGTAGGGCTGTCTGGATTGCCTTGTTCAAGGCCACAAACAAACTTCGCGTAGGCTATACCCTTTTTAGTTATGATGTCAACATACTTAGCACCCATACCACTCGCTTTGATCTCGAGGAAGCCTTGTTCTGGGAAGCCGTTTACGCGCATTGCTGCAAGTAGGATTTCCACAGGGATCCTATCGAAGAACTTTTCTTCGTCTTCGTCGATTTGTACTGCCGGTATATGATGTTCCCTACAATCCTCACGAAAACATTGTTCTACCGTGACTAGTGAACCGCAACCCTTACCCGGTCTGTACGCAACTATGCCTTCATGTAAAAAGTTGGCCTTTTCAATCCCTGCACTGGTATATTTGGTGATTATACCATTTAAAAAGCAATAAATATCATGACACAACGAAATTGGCCGATATTCGTTGATTTTGCCTGGCTTGGGTATTGGGAATCTAGCCATTTTTTTTAGGTCGGTTGGAATGTATCTGAGGATTAGGATAAGTTTCAAGATGTTGAGTAAAGCTTTCTGCCAGCGTTCTCCAAACCGTCCCACCACTGCCATGTGGAAGCCATTATATCTGGCTTTCGATGGAATACTACTTATTGCTTTCATGAAGTTTCGTTGAAAATTTTCGTCCTCGTTCATACTTCCCTTGGAGTTTGATAGGTAAAAGGGATAAAATAGCTCTTTCCGATCCTTCTGAGGATGTTTGAATAAAGAGGCTGTATGACTTCCATGAGCTGCGACGAATTGATCCTTCATTTTTTGGGAGAGTTTGTGTCCGTTATGAATTAGAGAAGGTATGTCTGCATCCGTAACGATTCTGTCGGGTCGTAGTTCGATGCCTCGTATGCCCAATTTTCCCTCAATTTTAAGCTTTGCGAAAGCACACACTTCTTTGGCTTTCGAATTGGCCATCCAGTGATTGTGGTGTTCACTGGTGGCTATTAGTTCCTCATATTCGTTCTTGCAGTTTTGCATGGCTTGGATGGAAGCATCCCAAATTTCCGAATGGGTATTTGGTGCTGAGCGATCTTTGTGGAGTAATTTAGCTGTGAATTGATGGATTTGGTTAGTATCTAAAAGGTATGCTAAGGTTGAATGTTTATACCAAAATTGTGCCCTTGTGATTTTATTAATAAAGTTTTGCAATTGGTTTATTGATGCTTGTATTTTGGTATAGAAGTACCTAGCATCGTCTGCATTGCCCCCTACTAATATTTTTAGGTCCAAGTCTTCTATAGTTTCGATGAAAAGAGTGGAATCGGTATTAAGGAAAGAATAATGATCTTCATTTTTCCTAGAATTGTTAAATCCTTGTGTGCAATTGGATTCAAGTAGCCAGTAATTGATGAGATTTGTTACATTGTCGGAGGTATTAGGGAGCCTATTTTCACAATTATCAAGTTCTGGTTGGTTACGAGGTTGTCCTTTAGGTTGACCCTTTCTCTTAGATTCCTCATATTTTATAGATTGGACATGTTTTTCTCGCGAGATTATATCCTCCATAACCTTTCTGTAACAATCAGTGCTTTGCTGAGTAACTCTTTTATCCGAAAATATTTTGATCCATGATTTGTTTATGTCCTGTAAATCTACTTCCTTCTTTGAGTATGAATTGCGAATACTGTATTCTTTACAAAAGTAAAGTATTTGCTTGAGTAGGTGCAGTTGAACTTTTGAAGCTGTTTTTAGATAACGAAGTTTTGTCTGAGTGGGTGAGTTCTTTGAGAAATGAAACCCTTTCTCCGACCGTAGTTTATGACGTTTTGTCCCTGCCGAACCGTTTGAATTAGTGTCCTGGTAAAGCTCTAGTTTGCTCATAACGTCTTTGATACCCGTTTGAAATTTTCTTAAGATGAAAGAAAGTTCTGCTGCATGATTCTCATCGATTTTTACTAATTTATTGCTAGGGCCGTCTACCTTTTGATTTATTCCTGTTTTCCAAAGATTCGAATATAAATAGGTGATTCTTTCTTCCACTTCTTTTAAATAGTAATCTGATAATGAGCTTTCATTACTAGTTTCTTTTTGAACTGCATTATATAATTTTTGCTGATCTTTAAAGGCGGGGCTGTCTTTGAATTGGGATTCATCGAATTGTAATTGCGTACTTCCTGATTTCGATTTGCTTTGCGACAGTTTTATATTGCAGATTCTCCTAAAGTCAAATTTTCTTATTTCCTCGCTGTCTAAATTGTTGCTGCTTCCCTTTCTATGTAACGAACAATGGATAAACGAATGGTCAGATGGGAAGTAAGCCGCTCCTCGATGCCTGTCTATTTTTGCATCATGAATCCAATTTAGATAGTTTTGGTTGGAGGGGAAGAGGATATGATCGATTCCTCTTCCTCCTTTTTCCCCAAATCTAGTGATATAATCAGATTCTGAGTTTCTATCTCTGACAATGGAAGTGTGCGTTGAAATTAGGCTGGAGAGAATTCCATTACTGTTGTAATCTTTTCTGAATTCACCCATGTTATCTTTATCTGATGTTGTGAGGGTTTCCTGAAGGTCTCCCATAACTATAATACAAATTCCTGGGAATTTGTGATTGAGTTCCTTAATAAGCTTTTCTACAGATAACGTTAAACTGGATAATTGGGGTATCTCATCGTCGGTATAAGAAATGGAGCATTCTTTTGTTGAAGCGTATACCGATATAATTCCGATCTTTTGATTCCCTTCGAATCCGAAAGCGATAGAAGTGGCTCTGCCATGGTGAGTACATTTAAAGGGGGATATGATTTCCCCCCCCCATTTCCACGAGTCGAACAAGATTACCTGAAATGGTGTTTCATAAGATATGATTCTGGCTGACTCAAGTTCGTTTCTTCTATATTTTGACCAAGATTTCGAATCTTGTGTAATGGAGGAAAAAGGTTCTTGTAAAGATAGGAACGTAATATCTTCTTTCATCATAAAGAATGCCGCTAAATCGTGATCGTATTTGTTTCTTATGTTGAATGAACCTATTTTGTCAATTTCCTCATTTTCTAAACATTCTTTTTCTGGTTTGGGATATTCTTTTTCTTGAATTCCAAGTAGATTATCGATCTCTTTTTGGTGAAGTAATTTAGAGATACCCCAAGTATTATTTCCATCTTCCCAAGATTCGATGGATATATTGGTTGTGAGGCTACAGTCCGAATTCGAATCTGAGTTTGACGATGAGATTGAGCGGTCCGAAGATTGGGATTGACGATCATTAACTGTTGAATTATCCGAGTCTGAAATAGACATATCAGAGGAGGAATCAATGAATGCACTATCCGATGATTCGGAGATTGACATATCTGATGAAGATGTGTTTGTTGAATTTTCGTCATCGGAGTCTGAGGAGAATAGTTGCTCGTAGTAGTTTCGCTGCTTAGGAATTGAAATTTTATTTATTGATTTCTGGGAGGAGAGTCTAATATTGTTATTTTTATTTTTGATTGGGGAGTTGGATGGAAGGTCTATTTGATCTTTAGAATTGTCATCGTGTGGATGCCAGGAAGTAAGCTCGTTTTCCGTGAATATGTCTTCCATATCAAGTACTGCTTGAATATTGGAATGATTGGAAGTTGAGTTTGAATTACCAGGTATCCTATTGATGAGTTCATCCTTTTTGGTGAGGGTTGTAGGTTGTCCGACATTCTCCAAATTTTCAATTAGATTTTCAAATACAAATTTTTTGACTGCAAAATTGTGATTGATTGGAGTTAAATTGTCCGGGTCAAGTTCAGATCCAGGAATGTCACTGATGGAATGTTTTTCTAGGTCCGAAGCAGTTGTTTTTGATTTTGGAGATGGTTGAGTTTCTAGTTTATTAACATAATTTTCATATCGAATGTAGGATGTATCGTTTGAATCCACTGAAAAAAGTCGTAAACTAAAATCGGGAGTAGCTTCCAACATTATCGATTTTTCACGAAGAGATCGGAGGATCAAAAGGAAGCTATTTTCCAAAAAGAATTGATGAGGGGATGTTTGAAGTAGTGAGAGTATAGGATCAGTTTCTATACTGCCGAGATACTAAGGAATCCTCTGTAAATTAAATGAGTTGGTTATTTGAAGAAAGAATTTCTCCTATATTTGAAACGCCCTGAATTTTGAGTCGATAGTAGCAATTTTTGATGTAGGGTGGGGTCTATTCTCTCCACTAACTCTAATACTATCTTTCTAATATGATTTTGATGGTGAAAAACGTCTTCAACGAGGCACCAATCGCTAAAGTAATTCTCCTTCAATAATATGGTTAAATATTCAACTGTTTGACAAATAGTTTGTATACTTTTTTCGAAAGAAAATGTTGATTCTAGTTCCTGAATGAATTGGAATGAGGGATTTTCTTCCGCGCACAAGACCTTAATATAATGTTCTGCCGTTGGTAAATCTCCAGTGTCTACAAAATGTGATTCAAGGATCGTAAATTTGAGGCGCAAATTATTCCTCCACTCCGTCCAGAATTCCACTATTGCTTCACGGGCTTGTGTTGCACTGAGATGTCTAGAATAGTCGCACCAAACTTGTTTGTAATAGAATGAGATGTCGTTCTGAATGGCATAAAACACGTCGTCTTCCCAGACCCAAAGAAAGTATTTTAACCAAAATTTTTTAGAATAGCCTTGTCCCAGGAACCTGTTCATGAAATTTGGTTTATCTTTTTAGATCTTTTTAATTAGAATTCGCCTCTGTAATTGTAATCGAAATTTTCTAATATCTCTTATGCGGGGGTAAGAGAAAAGAACTTTTGAATGACGGGATTAACTTGTCGTGGTAATGTAGCTTGGATAAAAATTCCGCAGAGAGAGTAGAAAGATATTAATTCGAATCCCGTGTCGATGACGTAGTATGGAAAAAGAGTTGAATAGCCGTGAACGGGAAGTTTTTCTAAATAAAATACTTGAAAAATTCGAATCTTGGGAAGCCGTTGGTCGATGCGGATTTGAAACGAATTACTTAGGCACGAAATTTGATTTGAAATTTTGAAACGATTGAATCTCTAATTGCAAACGGCGAAAATACGTTCTCGGTCTTGTTCCTTTCTGATTGGCGACTGGAGATGGCGAAAATTAGGATTCCGATGTAAGGACCTCTAATTCGGAATTTGAAATGAAGCTGCGATTCTTTTAGCTCACTAAATGTAGATGAATTTAATGCTATTCGGTGTCGAAATAGGGCTAAAACTTGTTGAGAAAAGCTGGTAGCCGCTGAAATTGGCTAAACGAGCTCGTTTTTAGCTTAACTTGATCTAAAAGGAGGCTAAAATAGCGATAGAAGATGAAATTGCACACGATGTGGATCCGGAAAGAAAGGAAACCAACGATATGTGAAACTTGGAAGGCGGATATGTTCTCGGTCAGATATCTACAAAAGACGCCAAAATCCCA
>Ga0209092_10005613_pt1 | contig 10127 bp, 2 predicted proteins | sample FraStrMetagenome_FD_187446 | JGI IMG/M metagenome (GOLD analysis project Ga0209092, IMG submission 187446) | Marine eukaryotic phytoplankton communities from Arctic Ocean - Fram Strait ARC3M Metagenome (SPAdes) (version 2) | ecosystem: Environmental > Aquatic > Marine > Oceanic | place: Fram... | reverse complement strand
TTGGGGATTTTAAAATTTGGATCTTCCTATCTAATTTACATCCAACATAAAAAAGTCTCTAAGTGTTACGGCTAGTTTTCGCTACTTCCATATTTCGAACTTTCAACTACGCACGAAAGTTCTGAAAATTTCGATTCAAATTAATCAACAGCGATTGGTCCGGAACAACGTCATTAGAAATTTTATTATTAGGTTGGATATCAATATTCTTTAGATCTACGTGATATAGTACCTACCATCAAGAGTTTTGCAACGGATTCCTTCGTATTTCTATGTGGCTACGTGAGGAATTGCAAAAAATCCAAATCAATTCCTTAAGTATCCGACAGCAGCTAGACCTCATACAGGATAACGCTTATATTAGGGTTAATTTAAACAGTATCATTTCCACAAGTAACGTTCTCGCTTCAGTGGGAACTCAAAGGAAACATTTTGGTGACGCACACGGGGTCAGAATTTTTAAAGAGATAATTTTAGCGTGGAACAATATCCGGGATTACTTCTGTTACTTATTCCCTATCATTTGGAAAATCATTGAGGATAGTGACGTTATAATAGAAGGCTTTTCGGAAACAAATCTACCACCTAGCATAAGAGATATTAATCTTAGGATACAATCGTGTAAGAAAATAATAGAGGTTTCCAAAACTCTGGTATACGGCGGTCCACTGAGAATACCTTTCTCACAAGATTCGAGCATCCGAACCTTATATACGGAACTTCTTATTTCGTGTCAAAAATCGGACATTTCAGGTACTAATTTAATTTCTGGTCAAAACAGAATATCTTTTTTACAAAACTGGCTGGAAAAACTAGTACTACGACATTCAATCTCGACATACTTCCTTGAAAGCATTGGCGTCAGCTCTCCAAATATTTTGATTAAGGCAGATCCAATTCCAATCTCTACCAATAAATTCACCGTCTCTAAAATCCCTATTTTTAGAAACAATATTTATAATAAATCACAACATTCGGATAGCTCTCAACCCTCGAAAAGCGCTGAAACTACTTTCTCTGAGTATCTCAATTCGGATACACATAGAACTCCCAATTTTGTTGGGTTAAAAATTAAATTCGACTCAGACAGTTCGGATAAAGGTTACTCCTCTGCAGATTCGGAAGATTCGGTGTGGGATCCCGTTTTTAAGAAACGGAAAAGGAGCACATCCAATTAAGTTGTACATCGGAAAATCAGGAAAAGATTGATTTGACGACTCTCGATTTTGAGTGGACTTTAAATTACTCCATCACGGAAAATCAGGAAGTTCCTTTCTGATGATGAATCTCTCCGACAACTTGGGAAATACCACTAATAGAGATTATTATAATGAGCTATTTTCGCCGGATTCAACTTCCTCCACCTCGACATGTATGGAGGAATCAGATATGGAAGACCATAATATAGGTTCGGATTTTATTTTTTCAGGTTTATCCATTCTGGATTCTAACATATCACAGGAAACTTTAAAACCAGAATATTCTCCCTCTTCCAAATCCACCTTTCATATCCAAAGATCGAACCTGATCCAATCTTCTTCTAATATTTCAGGATCAGACATGGATATAAGCTCGGAATCTAGTTTGGATATCTCGAATGATGATACATGTTCCATCAATTCAACGAGCGAATTTTCCTCTTCCTCTAAAAGTAGCAACTGTTCGTCATCTCTGTTATCTCATCAGATAGATGAAAACGTGGTTACACCTACTTCCGTGGACAATTATATTGATCCTGTTATGACTTTTTTAGACGAGGAAGAAATCGCGCATTTATTGGGGGAAAATATCCCATTACCAAAGCCGGAGCCAAAGGAAACTCTGGAAACGGAAAATATCGATACGATTGCATCTTTTAATGTTCGTAACAAGTACGATCACATCACTGCGGCTGAGCTTTTAATACGGGAGAAACTAACTTTTTTATCCATCCAGGAACCATATGCTAGCTCTCACAAAGCATCCGAATCGTGGAAGGCATTCCAAAAGCTGGAGCTCAGTTCGGCGAGAATTGAGTGCTATGAAACTCCATATCAAATAATTCTCTTTGATTCTTGGAAATGGGGGGGTCGGGTTATTTCCCCATTCCAGAGTTTGCAATATGGTAGAGTTGCATCCATTGGTTTCGACTTGGGTAACTCACTTAAGATAGGAATCATTTCTATTTATGCTCCTTCAATAGACAATGGAAGTAATCAACAATTGGAAAATCCCACTCACCCAACAATGAGGATAACTAATAATTTAGTGCAGAAAATACTTTCTAAATGGAAAACCAATTACCCAAACATGATCACCATGATCCTGGGCGATTTTCAAGAGACAATTTCTACGCTAAATCAGGATAATCTAGGAAAATACAGGCAACAACCCACCCCGGATGGTGTATTAATGGGATTGGAAGCTTCTCACGAATCCATCGTACGAAAAAAGACCTTGGATAAGGAACCCTATGTCACAAGATTTGGGGACGAAGGGGCTAGGGGAATAGATCATATATTCTTCCCAGCTGATACCAAATTTAGCGATTTCTGTGTAGACGCAAAAATACAAAGGGAAGTTGGGGCAAGTTATTTTCCATCAGACCACTCCCTCATCACATGTGCAATTAAGAGATCTTGTCAAAACAATAATTGTAGTGGCTTCGATAAGGACAAGTATGAATATGGCAAATTGTTTTCAATTAAATTAAAGCAAAGTGGAGTTCTAGGAAAGGACCTAAATTTCGATTTTTCACAGTTCAAGGATTCTCAAAAATATAAAGATCAGTTGAAATTGTACAAAGAGATCCAGGACATAACCGGCAACAATTCTATATTCACTAATGCGCGTTTGGAAGACTTGGAGGCTCGCACGGGCGCCCTGTTTAAGGATCTTTGGATAAATGGTATAATGCAAAAATCACATGGTCCCACTAACAAATTAGTACACATCTCCGAGAATAATGCTCTTGAATTATCTTATATTTTAAAGAAATTCAATGCAGCAGTAAAGGATGTGGTGACAGAATTAAAGCTTAGTGGAAATCAGAATAATAATGATTCAGCAGGAAAAACTCGGGGAAGACTACGAACTAGGAAGGGATTTAAGGTGTTTAATAATCTCCCAGTCCCAACAAAATTAAGATATCTCAACACACAAGTAGAAGCGAAGTTGAGAGATATCGTAAAAAATATTTATTGGATTAAGGAATTTAACATTCGCACCAAATATGGGGACAATGCAGCCATCCCGTCTCAAAATCAATTTTGGGAGCAATGGAATGGTATATTAAAAGATGATCTTTTGGTACTCAGGGCCAACGAAGCATCTATAGCGTATAATGAAGAAAGCGCAGAAAGAGAGCTTCACGTTGCGGCAATGCAATATAAAATTAATCATTCAACGAAGAAGAAGGATATGGCTGAACCCACCTGTACCAAAAATAATAGTGGAAATTCTCTCCCACATGTTTCGGACAACGTAGTTAGATTGCTTAATTTTTGGCTATCATCATCAGGATGTAACCAGGGATTCGATTCTTCCTCTGCGCAATCTACATCGTCGAAAGGTTCATCCGCATTCTTAACTCATCGTATCCAAGACTGGAAAATACATCTAACTGATCTGGATGTGAATAATCTAAATTTGTCGATACCTCATCAAATGAAAATGGTCCAAACCAGTCTAGAAAAAGCTCAAGTGGATGTACGAAAGCTCAAGAATCAGATTTTGAAGCTTCAAACCTTTTACAGGCAAGCGACATTATCGTATTTTCTAGAGAGCAAAAACATTTCAAGTTTTACTAATAAGGTCAGCTTCAAGAGCAGACAGGCACCAGCGGCCCACACCTCTATATGGGACGATAGGTTACAGGAGTTTAGAACTTGTAAGGACGAGATTGAGGAGCTTCAAGCCACCAGCGCCTTCCATGGCAAATGGATGGCGAACTCTGCTTCAGAGGAGGTATGTGCTTTCGCCGAAATCACATCTGCTGGAAGATTGGGAAATAGGGGTGTTAAATTAAAACCGAATAGAGTAATAACTATGGCAGATGTATCACGGCTCATACCCAATGGAAATTCACTCCCCCGTCGTATCAAAAAATCATTCATCCGGGCACATGGAGCTCATACGGCGAACCTATTTAAGGAGCCAGATAAAGATAACCCACATTTCTTCTACCCTTTCTTTTTACTCGACGGAAAAGGAAAAATGTCCGAAGAGGAAAACCTGGAGCGTACTCTATGGAAGGCGATAGCAACGGTACCAACGAAAGCGAGGTTTGAGGGATTTCAACTTGCCGTGATCGGGAGATTCGCATCTAGATGGAGAGATTTGTTATTTAAAATAGTTAAATTAATTTTACTCATGAGGTATATTCCATCGAGTCTTAGAAAGATGGCCCGGTTTCCAATCCCTAAACCCGGCCGACATAATGAATACCGCCCGATATCATTATGTCATGACCTCTACTGTTATATTATGGGGGTCGTGACGTCATACTCATCAGCGGCGATCGAGAGGGCAGACATACTTCATGACGGTTTAACGGCCTACCAAAAAGGAAAAGGATGTGCAAATTTGGTTACCACAGAATTAAGCTTCAGGGAGGACTGCTTGGAAAATTACCTACCTTCGGTTCAAATAGATGAGGACGAAGAGAAATTCTTCGACCGGATTCCAGTAGAAATTCTACTGGCGGCGATGCGGGTCAACGGTTTCCCTAATCAGGGGTACATAGAAATCAAGGCTAGCGCGATGGAGGCTAAGACCGTTGAAATAATAACGGCAAAGGGTATTACTTACGCTCGTTTTGTATGTGGGTTGGAACAGGGCAACCCAGATAGTCCAACCATCAGTAACCTCGTCATAAAGTTTAAACATGACGTATGGGGTTACATATCAAAAGAGATCAAAACGATTTTAGCAAAAAACAACATGGAAGGTACGGAAAGCTACAAGTTCAATTCTGTTGATGCAAAAGATGGGCAAATCTATTTATGTAAAATCGGCTATAGCGATGATAATAGTAAGTATATTTCTGTCAAAAATGAGGAAGATTTATTAGAATTAGTGAGGTATTTTACACAGCTTTCGGGCGATATCAGCATGGTGACCAAAATTGGTCGTAAGTCATCAAAATGTGAGGTGCAATTTTTCAATATTTCTGCGAAGTTAGCTTTAAAAATGAAAAAAGTCTGGAGCACAGCATGGAGTTTTATAGATGACTCACCAATTGAAGAAGAGATTCCTTTCAAGATCCATCTGAAAACTGAAGAGCTAAAAGAATTTTACAAAATATCGGATTTTTTCAATCTAGAGGATGAGGAACAGCTCGCTTGGAATAACATTATAGGAGCCAAAGCGCATAAGCATTTAGGGCTTTCCAGCACGTTATCAGCAGATACCACATCAGCATGGACAAAAATTCTAGAGAAAATGAGAGAGAAAATGATAAATTTAAATATATACAAGATGCAAAGTACGGCTCAACGGAAGTGCTTCAATATGTTGGTAGGCACTATACCTACCTTTGTTCCACTTCAGATGAATTTTCCCAGTAGTGAATTATTAAAATTCGACAAATATGCGGCATCATTCTGCCTGAAGTCAAATGGACTCTCGGCATCAGATTCAAAATTAAGGATGTTCCTACCAGAATCGATGGGAGGTATCGGCATGATCTCCACGATGGAACTGGACATCATATCGGTTGCCAGAGAGTTTGAAATACTCAGTAACAATGTCACCCTAGATTCAAATGCATTTCGGACAAGAATTAGTGCGCTCGAGAATTACCCATTACAAGATTTATTTGTTCATAAAAATCATGCACGGGAGGCTATCGCAAAGTTGGCACGTTACGGAATTTATGTTAGAAATTCAGAGGAGAACCAGATCAACGAAATTTTGGTCAAAATAGGCAAGCAGAATAAAAAGTTCTTACCATTCAATCATATTGAGTACAAGGATAGCTGTGCAATAGGCATCGGCTTAGGCAAGGAAAAGAATTTACAACTAATGTATGGAGGACCTTACCATTCCGTTCTGAAACTTTTGCAGGCGAATCAATGGAAACCATCGAGTGAGATATCCTCCATAACAAAATTATTGGGAACTTCCGTAGATCATCTTCTTGAGATTAGAAATAGTATTATCTCAGATAAACACGACCCATTTGCGAATCTTCTTTCATTCTGGGAATGGAGAAATACTGCTCTTGAAAAAGTGCAAATCATCCCAAATGATGTTGACTCCTGGAAATATCAACATCATAATTCAGACTATGCAGATAATGAAGATTTAATGAATTCGTGTATACACAAATGTCGAATAAATTGGAAAACTCACATAAGACTTATCAATAACGGAAGGGACATCTCTTTCAATCAGTATTCCTGGAAAGGGCGTTTTTTGCAATTCCTTATAAATTCGAAAAGTCCAATGATAATAGCTACCGATGGATCCCATTCGACGAGCGAACATGATACTAAAACAACCTCAAGCTTCGTGATATGCACCTTGGATATCAAAGTGAATGAAACCATCGTATCTGGGGAGTGGGCTCACCGACCTGTAATTCCTCTCCTAAGTCGAGTCTCTATTCTCCCCACCAACTTTGGAACAAACGATTCGGATATTGCCCATGGCGAATCGTATGCCATTCTGATGACGGAGATGGCTCTGCTGGACATCCCAAGGATAACTATTACAGATAGTAAAGCAATAAGAGAAACAATGTTGAAAGTGAGGGATTTAGGAACAGTGGACAATGATAGAGCTTATATTAGATCAATAGCAGGGGGAACAGGAAAATTTATTTGCGGCCTAATGAGGCATCTCACCTTCAAATCGAAATCCACTTCGACTGTGAAAGCACCATCACATTTATCGTCAGCACTACATCTTTTACGAGATCGTTTGGAAGGTAGAAACAAGGAGTTTATTGCAGAGGCGAAATCCTGGGTAACTACATCAGCGGTGGATGATGATACAATGGAAGTATCAGGCTGGAGTCCAGAGTATATGGATGACAACATACGGACACCGATTATAAAGGTCAATTCACATCAGTTAAATGAATCGGGAACCGGAATCAAGGTATCTCCCAGATACAAACAATTGATACCAAACCTGTCAGTCCTAAGTGCGAATAATTTTGCAGATCATTGCGCAGATTATGTTAAGTACTTTGATCACTTACCATACAACTTCAACAGACCCTTTTCTTTCTTCCGTTTTCATTTGACGTGTGGAAGCAAAAATGTTGACAGGAATATTAGCGATTTCTGTCATGAGCAATTTTCTTTACTTAAGGTGAGAAAATTGAAATTAAAGGAAACTCAAGGCCTATTGTGGAGACTATTACCCAAATCTACGACAACATGGGACTATCTTAGGCTGCATAAAGGATGGTTCAGGCTCTTACTTGGTTTAAGCAGTACGCACACCCGAAGGATTTATAAATCAGAAATTTATAGAGAATGTAGTAAGGAGAAACTTAAAAAAATCATGTGTAGCAATAAGGACATGTGTCAGGAAGTAAATAATGCTGGAAATCCTAAACTTATTAAAATTTTAAGTGGATGTCTATGGTGTTCGTCAAAAGATCAATGTTCGCATAAAGGAAATAGGAATCATGCAATTTTGAACTGCAAAAACAAACATCTGAAGGAGTTTCGAGAAAAATCAACGAATCTGATTGAATCCAAATTTAGGCTTTTCTTCTTAACGCTTCAACGGGTATCCAATTCACAACATGCAATAGAGTGTTTAGTCGAGGTAGAGAAATTATTCCTTTCAATGCAACGTAATAATGAAGGAAAGCTCAAAACAATAAGTGCAGACAGGAACGAAAGATATGCCTCAATTGCGACGATCTTAGCACGAGAAAAACTACCAGGTATCGCTGAGGCATTGAAGGCAAAAAATTTCAATTTTTGTTGCGAGATATTTGGATTGTCTCCAAATTTACATAATGCAGTGATTCGCGATGACCAAATTGGGACAATGGATTGTGCATGGTTAGGACTTACTCCTATATCCATAAACACATGCCTAGAAAACCACTGTAATAAAATCAAAAAGCTTGTTACCCACGCCGAAACTGCGAATGCTCTAAGTGAAGACCTTCATCACTCCTGGAAAGAAATAAAAACACTCATTATGGGACGAGCGATAGGACTTCATCGAATTATCTGTTCGACAGGAAAAGGTATTGAGAAAACTTGGAAAAACGAACTAGCATTGGATATCAACACCTTCAGAAAAATAAAAAAGGAATCGAACCCGAAATCTTCAACTACAGCCTTAAAAAGGAAAGTTATAATTTACAGTGAGAAAAGAAAGAAACGGAAATTAGCATCGAACCATCGCATATTGCCTGACATGAAAGCTTGTAGCGGTATCACATGTAATAGAAAGTATAAAACTTGGTGCCCAAACAACAAGTTCGCAATAAATAAAATAAGAACCTCCACAAAACAATGTCAGAGGTGCGGGCGTCACATGACAGCAATTAAACAATGTGGAATCATCGTCAACGATATGATAAAATTTGCAACATATACAACAATTGATCAGTTGTATATATTTATTAAGGACAATCAAACGGGTTTGAAATTCAACTATATGAAACTCATGTCACTAATGAACGAATGCTTGGACACTCCATCGAAAATAGGATACAAATCATCATCCGTTAGACGAATACCAGATAGATATAAGCTCATCGGCAATATTCTTAGCATAACCATAAAAAAGGCAACACAGAATTTTACTCGACATGATCGAGAAACACTCCAACGCTCTGTCTCGATTTTAAACAAAATAGCATCCTGCAAGGAATCTGATTTCAAACTCACCCGCGAGGCGGAAATCAAAATCAAACTACTAACTTCCACAAAGGTTAAAAAATCGAGCAGGCAAACGGATCAAAGATGCGTATATACTGAAGATTCAACAACATCAATAAATAACAGTACAATCCAGCAACACCATCCATCATCGGAGAAATCAAAAGAGTGCACAAACTTTAATCAAAAGCCAAAACATTTGCCCAACTTACCTACTACTTCAAAGACAGAGGAATCACAGTTAACAATTCAACCCCCTATAATTCATAAGGCATCACCCATAACCCCATCTCATAAAAAGGTTTTGGCAAAATTTGCGGCGGACATAATTCGGCCTAGTATCTGCTTACCGGGAGAAGGAATGATGAAAGCGGTGGAAGTGATTAGATCATTCAAAATACCTAATTTGTATATTGCGACAGCAGAAGCATCTAATCAAGTAGCTGCTTGGCAGCTAAATCAAGGTTGGACACAGTTTGCGAAAATGTTTCGATCGAGAGACCTGTTAGATAACAAACCAAATGGCACGTACCTGATACCAATGTACTCAGGAGGCACGGGAATGGGTCACTGGTACTTATTGATAGTAAAGAAGCTTCGAAGGAGATTCGTGCGAGCGTGGTGCATGGATTCAATGGGCAAGGGACATGTTAATCGGAGTATCAGACAAAAGATTGAAGGAGCATTCGCACCTGGTAGAACAACACTAATATGGGAAGAATGTGAAACTAGGAGTCAGGAGGAATTAGAATGCGGGCCACGGACAATCCTGGCGATGAAAATTATCAAGGAGGGAATAGAGAAAAGTTTGCCTTTTGAAACTAGCATTCAGAAGGCAGCATTATGGCAACATCCATATAATCAGCACACACCTATCATGGTAAGGGAAGAGATCGCACACTTCATCAATCAGTACACGCCGGCAATGATTACCCAATCAATACATCCCCGGCGGCGAAGAATCGATAGGAGGCCGCCTACTCAATTACAAGGAAATTCGGAAATTGTTTGTATCGACATCAATCCAACACAATGTAGCGTGTCACAAGAGGAATGAGAGAGACTAGAGAAGCGACGAGATACCAGTATAAAGCCCAGAATATCTTTAATTGCATTTGTTTGTTCTTGTCTGGTTTGATTCAAGTTTATTTTACGGGTTTGGAAAGCACACGTAGAGGGAAATGGTAAGTAAGACGGAGGGGAGCCTACCATAGGAAAAAATGGGGTGACTTAGGTCATGATCCACACGTTCCTATTTTCTACGGAGAAAAGGTAGGATTCCCTGGGGAC
>Ga0209092_10005610_pt1 | contig 10131 bp, 6 predicted proteins | sample FraStrMetagenome_FD_187446 | JGI IMG/M metagenome (GOLD analysis project Ga0209092, IMG submission 187446) | Marine eukaryotic phytoplankton communities from Arctic Ocean - Fram Strait ARC3M Metagenome (SPAdes) (version 2) | ecosystem: Environmental > Aquatic > Marine > Oceanic | place: Fram... | reverse complement strand
AAATAATTCTTAGGCGTCAATTAAATCCATTACTGAAACATAAATTCTTGTGACAAGAATGCAAAATTGATTGCCGATTCAAAAAGTACATATCGGGACGTCACGTACTTAGCGCACATTTGTTGTGACGTTTGCCAGCTGTGCAGATGGCTACATATCAAAGAAACAAAATTTAATGCATTCCGCACTTCACTTTAACAATGTTCATGTAGAAAATTGGGATACAAATGCTGGAAATATTCATATGAGACTTCACGCAACATCTTTCTTGTATGATGACTATTGTATCTTCCAATTTTCTGTAGATCAAAAGGTACATGCGCTGTACGCGGGTAAACCAATTATAGTTGAAGATATATTTTCTTGCGTTTTTGCATGACCAATGGATATCAATTTTTGATAATTTACTTGTTACACATCGAGATGTTTTTTCAGGAAGCTAGGTAGCAAGGACCCTTTACACAGGACAAACAATACACAAACATTTCAAGCTTATTGTAAGGGCGAATATGAGACTCTTCAAACCAGCAAACTTTGCGATCGCTGCTACTACATTGTTCCACGTGGGCACAGCATTTAACTCTATCACAACCTTTACTAGAGTTCAAGAAACTTCACCAATATCACAATATAAATCAGTTACAAAGTCTTTCGCATTTCATTGGACATGTCTCGGAAGCAGCGTCAATGGTTTCAATTTGAAATCCATGGCTATCGACGAAAATGACGCCGTCTCGTCAGATCTTCCAGGAGTATGCAAAGAAGAAAAAAATGCTCATATGGACTCGATGGCAACAGAGAAATCTACTGATGAATTGACATTTAATTTTTTACTCTTATCAGCAGCTTTTGGATTTGCATTGTACACAATTCTGAATATTGATCATGGAATGACGAGGGGTTGGACTCAAACCGAAATATTAGCCAGAATCCCATTTGACAATTGGCGACAATATGAAGACTCTCTTGCTGAAAAGCCAGTCTTCACTAAAACTTTGATTAATGTAGTCATTTATTTATTGGGAGACTGGCTTTCTCAAACCATCTTCCTCAAGAAAAAAGTTTTGGATTTTGATGCTGCTCGAACACTTAAGAATGGTTTCATTGGTTTATGTTTTGGACCCATTGTTCATCAATATTACGAATTCTCAGACTCTATTCTCCCTCCAGCTATAGCTGTGAATCGACTTTATAAAATTTTCATGGATCAAACAATATATTTAGGACTTAAATGCAGTGTATATGTTGCAGCAGTGGGTTTATTGGGAGGGCAATCACTAGATGAAGTTAAAGAAAGTGTTCAAACCCGAATCAAACCAATCATGTTAACTGCATGGAAATTTTGGCCTTTGGTGCACTGTGTCACATATGGTGTTATTCCAGCCAGGCATCGAATATTATGGGTAAATTCTGTGGATTTGATATGGAATGCTATCTTGGCACAAGCTGTAAGCAATGATGAAGAGGAAGAAGTAATGGATATTGACATTGGCCTTGAAGCATCCATAGAAATGGCACCAATTAGTCTAGACATACATCATCGTGAAGATACTGAAAAAAATGAGCGTATCGAAATCAATGAATTAATCTTTCAAAACTGCACTTTTCCAACAAGAAACAATAGCATGGCAAATGTTGGTTGATGAAAAGTGAAATTATAGTTCAAATGAAAATTATACGGTACACATATTCAATCATCACACGTAAGCAAAGAGATATTTGTTTAGTCAAATTTAAACTTCAGCCATTTCTCTAGAGTCAGGCTTACCTTAGGTAAAAAATATATTGAATTGTCAAGATAAAAAGTTGCTCATATAAACTTAGTTATTGTGGATTCTCTTAGCGTTTAGAATATATTTATGAAACCTCACTTCACCAAAATGGAAAATTCCATTGATGGTTTTTGAGAAGGAGGATTTTGTGTTTTCAAAAACATGCATAAGATCGAAGTGAACCAAAAGGAAAGTAAATAACAACGAAAGTCTAGAAAAGTGCTATAAGTTTCTCCTTTACAAAAATATGGTATCAAGAATAAAATTACAATGCGTTCAGCCTTGCTCTTAAATCAGGCAAAGTTTCCATTAGAGCATCCACTTCCTCTTTTGTAGCTTCTCCTTCTTCTGTCAAAGGAGCTTTACTTGGAGCATCTAATCCCACCATCTGTCCATCTAATTCCAAACCAAGTTCTGCCAGGACTTGATTTGTAACTTCCTCTGCTTCTTCTTCAACATCCTCACTATCAAAGGCATCTGCTAAAGCATCATCCATCATCTCTTCCTTCACATTAGCAATCTCATTCTGTTTCGTAAATTCATGCATAATTTTCGCGATCTCGGAAGCATTCATTTTGGAGTTGGCTACACCCATGGCTGAGGATACAGATCCAATGGCACTACTTACCGCAACTTGGCTTGCCATAGCAGTTGCTTGCATTCCTACAGAACTTAAATGAGCCTTGGCTTCCACCATTTTTGCTTTCTGATTTCGAACTTGCACTAAGTGTTTTGCGAGGGTTTTTAAGGCACTGTCTTTACTGGGATTTACTCCTGGAGCCTTAGCACGTTTTTTAATTTCCGCAATTACCTTGTTTTCTTGTCTTTCTAATTCTCGTATTTCCCGATCTATTTCTCGTTGTGAGGCCTATTCAATATTAAATGAATGAAAAATGAATAACATGGTAAAATTCATTCATATCATATCGCATGAGATCATTTTGATACAGCCCGGACAGATCACATGCTCTCTCTTTCTTCGGAAAAGCGACACAATCACCATTCAAATCAAGGTTTCGACTTGATGAAATAATCTAAAATTACAGTATAGTATGTAGCAACGTTCAATTACCATGCCTGATAGAAAGTAAACTTACCCTGACTTCCCGTTTCGTTTCACGATGAGCTGCTTTTGCAGCCTCTTTCGGTGTGGGTTTCTTTTTCGCGAAATAATTCATGTTGGTTTTATTGAAAGTGATGCGTATGGTACTTATATATAAAGTACGTTCTATTGAAAGACGAGAAGAAGTAGAGAGGGATCATGTGAGTAAAGGACATTGCCTTCAGGATAAGCTGATCAGTATAGATTGTTCCTGAGGTTCAAGTCTTCAGCACAGAAACTGACCAATTTCGTTTCATTTTCCTCAACAGGAAACTCAGTTTGAGAGCATATCTTGAAGAATTTTTTTATTGTAAGCCATAAGTCAAATGAAAAGAACTCACTTCTTTGTAGTGATTGAAATCAAGGATTGAGAAGAAGTTGATATCAATACAGATTCTGTTGATGGTCAAATTTTTCTTTTTATTTCTGAGAATTTTCGTTTGTTGAATATTCATATAGTAGGATTTAGAATTCAAATGATAAAGAGTATCAATATTAAATTCATGACGTATTGGAGACGATTATTAAAACTCTCACTTAGATGATTGAAACAATTGTTGTTTAAGTATGACAAAAGATACCGTTAATTAGTTGGGATATATATGAACTCTATTTAGATATTGATTTCATATATTTCATCCTACACTCGAAGACCTTACACGAGGACGTGAGTCCCAGCTACACTCAAATCCGACTGAAACGCTCTACCATCCAAGACCTTCCTTGCTCTGAACATAGTTACTTAGTAAAATGGCAGAAGTACGCTTACCCGTCCCCCCCCAACTAGTCAAGCAGTTGGACAAGGTGAGCCACATAGTTTGAAAATGTTATTCAAATGATGTATGAGTTTTCCTTTGAAAAGATATAAGCACTAGTTCAAGTATTCAATGGAACAGTTATTAATGTGCGGTGGTGAGAACACAATGGAAAAGCTAAGGACTGACTCTTGTTTTGTACTTTTTGATCCAACTTTTTGTAACCCTAAAGTGTAAAATAGCTCGCCCATCAACTTACCATAAGTCAAGAGATAAGACAGCCGAAGTAAGTATCCTGACCAACGTACATTTCTTTATGAAATATTACCGCATCAACATTGTAACCTTTGGAGTTCATGCATTATATTGACTGACACTTTTGATACTTTACTGTTTTATCTATACAATGAAGGAAATAAAGGCAATGAAGTCATCCAAATAAATATTGTATTACATTCAGAAGGTACAAAAATAAAGGAGAAATAGAAAAGGATCATGTAATATGTCTTAACAGAAGTGTATACATTAGCAGTCTGGTATACATAAATTTCCGTTCGTTTCTGTACAGTAATGAAAGAGTCAAATATAAATTTCTGTTTGGATGCAAACAGCTTTTATTTATACTGCAATGCCTTTGATTCAAGTTTAAATAACACATTCTATAATTCCATTTGAGTTGTCCAAATTTATGACTTTCTTGAAGGACTTTTTTTTGCTGTAGATCTAAACTAAAGTCATTCAATTCCTTAACATTAGATGTTTGCTTCCTAACTTACAAATGTGTAGTGATTATTATTAAGATAATTTATGAGAGAAATCGCACTTCTTTGACTTTGTTTTTTCTGTTATCACAACGATATTATATTTATGATATTTACTTACTGATATTTCCCTAAGACTGGAGATCACAGGAACTATACACTACCAAGACAAAAATAAAATCAAACTCTTTACCGCGTAAAATCAGTCCAGCCATCTAAGCCACCCCCCCCTGTACTTCTACTAGAAACACCGCCACCTTTTGAACTTTCTTTGTCCTTCTCCCATTGTTTCATTCGTTTCTCCATCCTTTCTAACTTTCGTTTTTCAAATTCGGCTTTGCGTTCTTGTAATGACATTCCAGTAGTTTGTGCCTTGGGTTTATTGATCTTTAATTTAGGAGTCGCATTTTTTTTGGCTGAAGCATTCGAGGTAGGAATAACAGGTTTAGTGGGAGCTTTCGAAAAGGCAGAAGAAAACATTTCATCTTCATCTTGGAAGGAAGTTAACTTGGCAGCTGTTGGAGTTGGATTTTGTAGCCAGGAAGGTTCATGTGCCATATTATCCTTATCTAAACCGCCGGCATCATCATCAAATCCATCGTCTCCAAAACCATCACCTTCGTCACTCCATCCATCATTATCGAGAGATGCATTGGACATAGAAGTTACTAGGCCGTTAGCAGCTGATGAGTTAGCTACACGACTGGGAGCTGGAACTGGTGCTGACACTGGTGCTGAGATGGGTTTAGGATTGGAAGGAGGTGCGTGAGCGCTACTACTACTATTATCTGCTTTACCAGATTTACTACCAACAGCCCAACTGGAAAAACTCGAAAAGTAACTGGATGATGACGTAGCTTCTTGTTCTTTTACTGTAGATGTTGGGGCAGTGACAAAATTTCCATCATTGACGGTTCTTTTCTGCTCTTCCAATTGAGCCTTCTTTTCTGATTCAGCCTTTAAAATCGCCATCAGTGTATCAACTACTTTGTACGCTTCCTCACGAACACTGCTGACCGAATCTACCAAATGTGGAACTACTACAGGTAAGACTTTTGTAGCTATCCCTTGGGTATCAAAGTAGGTCTTGCAGGTGGATACTGCACGCAATGCTGCTAGACGACAGGGTGTAAAGTCATCCGTCATGGCACGTGTGAATGCGGGTAAAATAAGATTGGAGCGATTGGTGGGGGATAAATGATTAGCAATTTTTCCAACAAAAATAATAGTATTTGTGCGAACACTGGGTTCTCCATCATTTTGCAATCGTATGAGGTATCGGCACAATTTGTCCAAACTGCTTTGAGTGAGAGTTGACACAAGTGGCAGGGAGGATTTAAGAGTTAGTTCACGAAGTGCTGCGGAAGAATCTGTAAATCCACTACACATGGGTTCAAAGATCAATTTGTTCAGTTCTTTAGAGGGTAGGTTTGCAGCCAAAATGGGAATGAATCTAGTTAAAAGAGCCCCGCGAATACCACGATCATTGATGGTAAATAAGGAGGTAAGAAGGGGAGTGATGGTATGAGTGAATGTTGGTGTGGTTATGTTATCAGGAGTTACAACGTTGAGAGTAATTTGATAGAGCGGCGTAATAATAGCAAGGACTAATATTTTGTAAGATAAGTATACGGATCAGTGAAGCAATAAATTGACGAGAATGAAATAAGAATTTTGACATGACTTACTTTCTCTGCGAGAAACATCTTGCTGTATCACACCACCGGTCGTCTGTCCACTTCCTAAAATCCCCTCAACACTTCTCGTTAGCTCTGGTAGTACTTTAAATTCTGCAGCCTTCTTATGAATAACATTTCTTGTCAATAGATCCGGCAAACGTTGTAAAAACGCGATTTTTTCTTCTGCTGGTTTTGCTGATAAATTGTCTAACACCGATTGACTCTGAACAAAGGCATCTTCTTTAAAGACAGGGCATTTTAGCAGTGGGGACAGACGAGGACGGAGTTTGACATTGGAAGTGGTTAATCTTTGAACAGCCTTAACTAGTTTTTGAGGAACGCTTCCAGCTTTGGAAAAACTGGTGTACAGTTCTTGAATTAGGATGCCCATCGAATAAGAGTCCATAATGTGGGGTGGGCAAGCAGAAACAAGATCCCATCGTTGCTCTAATCTCTCGGGACTCATAAAATTTTTTGGAGTAAGGGTTCGTTGCAAATCTGTAAATAATCTAGGCAACGAAGATATGGAAGTTGAAGCGGCCGAGGAAGAATCAATGCGAGTTAAAAGTGAAAAATCGCCTAATTTGAAATCTCCTCCACTAGTAACATAAATGGAGTCGATACAAACACGCCCATGAGAAAGCTGGGCATTGGAGTGAAGAAAATGCAATGCTTCAATGACTGTAACAAGACCCCAGGCGATAGTACTGTTGATTACTTGAGCATTGTTTTCAGCTTCATCAGCCGAATGGACTATTTGGTTCAAGTAGGCACTTAGAGGGATGACATGTTCTGTTACCACGATAAAGTCACCCTTCTGTGCAACTTCTTTTGCTGTAGAAGTGCTACCAATACCGGTAGCTACACTGCCATCAGGATTGTCCGTGTCTAAAGTAGCATAAGCTCGCAATAAGTGCGGATGAACCAATGTTTTAATTTTTTGAAAATGATGCTGGGCAGCCAAGAGTCTTACTTCAGCATCAAGTGGGTTTGGTGAGGATACAGCATTGGCTGATTTGGAAAATTTGAAAACTGTAACTGGCTGTGATGGATTCGATTTTTGAGAACCATTATGGATTGCCCAGCCTGTGTTGTGCGCTGTGTATTTAGCAGGGAATTCTTCTGTCCCAATACTGTAGGGGAGAGCACTAGATGCACTATTTCCCATCCTTTTGCACTTGAATAGTTTTTCGGTTAATTACAATGGCAATAAGATCACCCTCTAGCGATTATGTTGATGGGATGACCTTTTGTTGGAAACAACAGAATGATATATTTTGTTTCGATTTTGTGCTTGTATGATAGCTTACGCAGAAACTGCTGTTTTGTTTTTTATTATTTTACCGACTTTATCACTACGCGAACGTATCTTATGAGCATGCTCAAATATTAGGAGTACAATCCTACGCAAGATATTGATCCCATGAAAATCCTCATGTATCGCTCACTAGAGATACACGATAAAAATAATGACAAATGCGACTAGAGAAAAGTCATCGATTGGAGGATCACAATAATTGTAAGTCTTTTTATGTTTAATGGTCACAGAATTTAATGGTGACATGTGAAGATGGGCATTCTTCACAGAAATTATTTCAACCCATTCGTTTTCACTAGCTCGTAGTTTCTTTGCTACACCGTTTCATTGCTCATCGTGCAAGTAAAAAACTTTGAAAAGAACTACAATAAATACCGGACTCCTGATACCTATTAAATGTATATGTGTTTAAATTTTTAGTCTCACATATCAGTTGCACTTTGAAAAAATTGAGAATGCAGCGCCAAAATTGCTTTTTCAACATGTTCATTCTTCAATATGAAACTAATATTGACTTTACTCGCACCCTGACTCAACATCTCAACAGGAATATTTTCCTCTGAAAACACTTTAAAGACCGTTGCTAAAACATCACTACTCCGTTCTACATCTGCAATCAATGTCAAAATTGCACGTTCCTTTTTGAGTGTCACATCGGCATAAGGCTCTAAATTTTCAATTACTGCTTCAATACGACTGGGTGGTTGCTTTTTATCAAGTGTTAAAGATACAGATACTTCGGATGAAGCAAGGACATCAACGGAGAGTTCATTAGTTTCAAAAGCTTTAAAAACGGTTGAGAGAAAACCGTATGCCCCCAACATCCGAGTGGACACGATATCCAGAAGTTGAATGCCTCTTTTGAAAGTTATTGCAGTTACCTGATCAAATATATTTATTGATTAAATTATGATGAAACAGTACAATTGTTGGAAATCTTTGAATAAACTTACCAATCTATCAGCATGTTCTTTCTTCTGGATTACGGTTCCTTCATGAGAAGGATTATAACTATTTTTCACTCTTACAGGTATATCTCGTTTCATCGCTGGTTGCATAGCAATTGGATGCAGCACTTGAGCTCCAAAGTAGGCTAATTCTGAAGCTTCTTCAAAACTAACCGATGAAATGGGGACAGCTTCTTTCACTAACCTTGGATCCGTGCTCAAAATGCCGTCCACATCCTTCCAAACTTGAATCTCATGTAAGTGGCAAGCAGCGCCAATAGCTGTTGCAGTCAAATCACTGCCTCCTCTTCCCAAGGTCGTAATTTTCCCATTTGGATCATGACCGATAAAACCAGTAACGACTGCTACTATACTAGGATCAATCCTATTATTAAATACTTCTGCAATACTGTCTTCTGTTGACGGTAAGAGAGCTGCATCACCGAAATTTGAATCAGTATGAACTCCAACCTCCCAGGAATCAAAGGCTTGAGCTGGAACACCTATCTGATTTAATCGAGCTGCCATAATTCTAACAGAGCATCGTTCGCCATAAGAAACCAATTGATCGAGAGTTTTGGGTGAGAGTTCCTGCAAGAGCCGGACACCATGTAGCATACTGTTACACTTTCATTTATATTGAATAAATGAAATATTGATCAAATGCAAAAAAATCAGAATAATGAAAATAAAAAGCTTTTGCAGTTAAAAACTTTGACATACCTCCTCTAATAATTCTTCAACTTCATTTCTCGTATTCTCGCCCAAATCAAATTCATCACAAGCAGCCATATGCAGTGTTCTGATAGCATCAATGTTGACACGTCCTTCCAAGGCAAAGTCACCGGCACTCAACAAAGAATTGGTAGTTTTGCCCATGGCACTACATACAACTGCACGCGGCACATTTCCTTCCGCTATTTGATCTTTTATTAGATGAGCTACGTGATCTATGCGTTCAGCATTACCTAGAGATGATCCTCCAAATTTCATTACCACATCAATCTTCTTTGTATTCTGAAGTTTTTTACGCGAACGAAATGTTTACCACACATTTCATAAGACTTCAAGAAATTCAAAAAGGAAAAGAATCGTCTTGTAGAACTCACCTCTCCACCACCTCTTGCACCTTTTCCTTTGATTTTGCTCATATTACTTCTGTATGAATCAACAGATGCGTGTACGTCTACTTCTTTAGTTTCCTCTACTTCCTGTGGATTACTTTCCTCTGTCATATGAACAACACTGTATTGATTTTGAGGACGGTAATCATTGTGAATGTAGGCATGGCCTGTTCTTGAATTCTGAATGTTGGATGGCAAGAACGAGAATGATTCTACTTTATGTGGATAGAGGACTAGGCCGAGGGTGACTTTACCGAGAGATAAACGCATGATTTGATGATCTGAAATGAATAAACTCTGTTGATAACACTAGGCAAATGAGATAAATCAATGATGAGAGAAGAATACTATATTAAAAGTTGTCAGGCCCTTTATCCATCAGTTGATAATCAGGTATGTTTTTGTAAGTATATTTTTTATTGGATCTTTAGGAGAAGATTTTGATGGCTCTCGTCCATGTCATGAACTTCATACGAACTTTCGCTGTAGAAGTATCCAAAGACACAAGAAATAAATCGTACTAAACATAAAAACATAATTTTATATATAAAAAAAATTTTACGTAAACTAAAGAACAACCCCTCTCCATGGGATTTTGGCGTCTTTTGTAGATATCTGACCGAGAACATATCCGCCTTCCAAGTTTCACATATCGTTGGTTTCCTTTCTTTCC
>Ga0209092_10005609_pt1 | contig 10131 bp, 4 predicted proteins | sample FraStrMetagenome_FD_187446 | JGI IMG/M metagenome (GOLD analysis project Ga0209092, IMG submission 187446) | Marine eukaryotic phytoplankton communities from Arctic Ocean - Fram Strait ARC3M Metagenome (SPAdes) (version 2) | ecosystem: Environmental > Aquatic > Marine > Oceanic | place: Fram... | reverse complement strand
AACCCTAATCCTAACCCTAGGTATAATAAAACACATTATTTTTTACTACTGCACAAAAATAACACTAATGCACGTTAATACCGTACACATATATTATTTTACATTACTGTAATTAAAATACTGTCATAAAGAGTACAATTAATGAAAACAATGTTTACGTGGTTCGATGTAACGGGCTCCAATCAAAAAAATTTAGATTTTTATACTTGTAACAAATCAGATTCTACACGTGGAAGATAGAAATAGTGTCAATTTTATATCTAAGCCAAAAACATTTCTCATCTATTAAAAAAAAGTTTGTTCGTTTCATCCTACTTGCCATCTATAGAATCCACCTTGCTACAGTAAAGTTGAAAATAATATATGCAAACGTCCGTAGAGCTAAAAAAATTTTATTTTGAGGTCCGCTCATTTTGTAAAAATTTGTAAAATGAGTTTTGTCATGATTGAGGTCATCCTTAGAGGCATTCAGCAGGACGTGTCTCACAGATACGCTGCTGACAATACTTCTTTCAAAGTAAAAAAATCTAACTTGGTATTATGTCTCACCTAGTTTCCCAAATCACAGTTTCTTTTCGGATTTGATTTATACTTCAATGAGTGTCTGGCTTTGAAAAGAAATAATAAATGAAGTTTTATCACTATCATGAATCAAAAGTGGCTTTCATAACTTATGTGAGCTTTAAAATCTGGCCCAAGAATAATTTGAACTTAGGAGCAATAAACTTTCATTGAGGCCAGAACTGAAAATCATGGTCACAACTGGAATGTAGTGAAGCTAGAAGAGTCACCATAACCAATTCTGGAAGTCAACGATCACGTAGAGTCCGTTTAAAAATAGACTAAAAAAAGGATGACAAACATCACTTCAACGGACAGAATGATGTGTGCTCCTTTCTACATCATCTTCCTGAACACCGTTCACATTCATACATAGGATCACCACTCTCTCTTCAACATGAATTCGGAATCATTTCTGAAAGCATCTGCAACATCAGCATTGGCAATCTCGCTCCTTCTGCCGATTTTGCAATTGGATGCAGTGGCGAAAACAATCCTTCCACCAGATCGACTTCGTGCGAGGAGGCGGTTAGAGTCACTATATCATCTCAAAAAGAGCCTTAGTGTATCTTTTGAAAAAAATCGTAAACGAGTTTCAGAGGAACATGGTGACAGCTATACACCTGTATACATCCAAAGTCGCACAGAATACATCACTTCAGAAGAAAATATAAAGGGTCTAGTTCAAGATTTGCTGAAGAAAGATGAGTATCCGGAAATTTTAGCACTGGAAGGCGATAAAGAAGAAGAAGAACAGTACATCAAGGCCACGAAAGAGATCTATTTGTATCTATTTCTCAAAAAAGAGAAGAGATTTGTTCAAGTACCTTTGATACCATTTGCAACTGAGTTAGCAAAGAAATTTGAAGATATTGTGACAGGTACGACTCTTTGTTTCATTGCCGACGCAAGTGGAGGGCTAGGTCCGAGAATGCTCAATTCTATCATTGCAAGTACTGATATGGGTGTGGTATGTATTGCTTTGATAATCTTACTTGTGTCCCATCCTACTGTATACATATTTAAACTAAATCGCTTTCAAAATTTGATGCTTGAACTAGGCTACTGTGTCGGAGCCTGCATGGATGATCGCTCTAGCTTCCATTGTCAAAGAACGAAAAATTCTCCAGCAGGAAAAACTGCAAAAAGTTTTGTTTTCACTTTGTAGGTTGGAAGCATGGAGAATACGTGAAGAAGTTGGTAAGATTGATGAAATATTATCAAATTTGTCAATATAGAATTTTGTGATTATGATCGTTAACAATGAACCGAAAATATTCAATTGGAATTACAGGGACTAGTCGAACAGTAGCATTTTTTTTACCAGGTCAATCATGCACATCCTCTCTAATTCATTTATTTCAGTCCACCTTTCCCTGCGAAAGGCATGTTTTTGCATACGATGGGTGTGCCTCATCTGTGATGCGATCAACAGCTACTTTTTCTACCTCGACTGCTTCGTCTGTATCTATTACTCCCATGCTTATTCCTCAGTCCAAGGTCTTTTACTCGAAATTGGCAAAGTTGTCTTCTTCTTATGCGAATGCGACCGAGGCTTGGATGAGTAGCGTTTCCTCATTTTTGTCAATGAAAGATGAAGAACAAAAAAATGAATACCTCCCATTTGTTTGTCGATTAGGTTTCATTATGGGACGCACTGATGGAATTGGTGATACCAAAACAGATGTCAGTAAATTAGCACTAACAAATGTCTTACAATACATTTCAGGCTCAAGAAGTAGGCCTCTAAAGGAAGCAGTGATTGAAACTGCTTTCAAAGCATTGAAAGATTTCAGAGAAAAGGAGAGTAAAATGAAACATACTCCTTTGACACATGCACAAAAAGTAGTACTTGAAGATTGTGTTTTTTGTCATAAGAGCATCTTGATTGGTGACAAGACTTTAATGGATACAGTCCAACCAACTGTTGAGTGGAGTTTGAAGGCTGCCACAAAGCTGACTGGATGTGCATGCTGTGCTCCTGAGGAAGAATACGACGAAGATGAGGATATTACGACAGAAAATATCCTAAGCGAAGAAACAAAACTGGACAGTCCTTTTCTAGAACCATCTTTCAAGAGACAATCAAAGTTTATGGATGGAAAGGCATCATTCGCGTTTGACCCAAATCTCTTCACTGGTGGAAAAGCCTTGATGATGAGCTAGAAAGTTCTCGTCTCTGTTTTCATCGATTCTACACTACATTATTACATTCATTATTAAATCATTATTGGCCATGAACATGAATATCGTACTAGAAAAGAACATAAACATATATAAATACAAAGTTTTCTTAAATTCATTGCCCATTCAAGCTTATCATTTTATGCAAATGTGTTCGTTCCCGCTGATCAACCTTTCCAATATACACTTTTCAATGCAATCATGCACTTGCACTCACAACAGATACACTATCCTCTTCTGATTCCTTCGACTTCGACTGAATTTCAGAAGATGAAGTATCAACAATTTTCTGTTCGTTGTATTCGAAAACAGTGCGGGGAAGCATATATTCCTTCTTAGTCTTAAATTGATTAGAGGTGAATGTTGGGAATCGAAATTTCCGTTTGATTACACTTTTTCCACCTGAGTCCATCGTATCTCCAATATCTTCTAGTTCTTTCTCCAAATTGTTTGACTCATTTTCCTCACAAATTTCAAAATCTTTTCGCATAAGATATGCATCTTCGCCATCCTGATAATAACCAGGTATGACATCATCTACTCTATATCCCATGCTTTTTGCATACAAATTCGTCGCAGCTTCATTGGATACTCTCACATGTAAACCAACTGCGTCTGCATCATAGCACTGCTTCATCTCATAGTGCAATTGATTCATTAAGTGTGCTGCTAGACCTTTACGTCTATATCCGTCCATAATTGCTAGAGATGTTACATGTCCTAGTTGCTCGTACGGTCTCAAAAAGTCTCTATTTGAAGATGGGAGAAAACCATTATCATCATCTTGTACACGACTTTGTGCGAAGGTGATGGGTTTAACTGGACGAGGTGTTTGAACAACCTTTCCTAATACATATCCAATAATTTGGCATTGTTGATTTCCTGCAGCAACACTTAAAGGAGACACTTTCACTCTTGAGCTTCCGCCTGCCAGACTTGACAAAATAGATCTTCCACTAGACTCTTTCTTCCTCTCAGTATCCTTTTTTGAAATCTGCACATATTCCTCTGGAATATGTTCAGCAACCAAAGCTAGTTCTGGCCAATTTCTAAGATGATTCACATAAAAATTTTCATTATAATTTTCTGGTAAAGTTGCCAAATTACATCTCTGGATTAAAGGTATATCCGCACGTCTTGCAATGCGAAGTGATATGTGACCCCCCATTGATTCTAATTCCATGCGCTGTAAAGAAGCCGGGACAAGATTTTGTGTTTGCTGCTGAGAAGCCTTTAAAATTCCAGTTTTTGCAGGTTCGGATGCAAATGCTGCTGATGATTTTAGGAAATACAGAAATAGCAGTTTAGCTTGATCTACCGGCCTTCTCAGCATTTTATTCAAATTTCGAGGACTTTGTAGAAAGGGGTTGATAATGAGACCCTTGATGGTGGAGGGAAGAATGGAACGCTTGTATCGGCACAAGCAAAGAGAAACGAAGAAAGAAGAGCATAAACTTATATGCAGATGGAAATTACACAGAATAGCTTAAAGAGGTAACTTACGCATTTTTGTTTTCATCTCGTGCTCCCTATTTATTCCACATACCTCAATATATTTATTACATTTCAAGTTGGAACAGATTATTAGATATAAATTTAGCTCAATTGTTCCTATGAAAAGTCCTACGTAAGCCAAGCAAACATCATTCAGAAAGATATGATCATCATACAAAATGGATTTGTTCTTTTCCCTGTAAAATTCTCTTCGCGTGACTCTTGTTACAGTGCAATTTATTAAAGCTTCTGGACTTCGTCACAACTATTGCTGAAAACTTGATATGAGAATGTTCGATAACATCAAGATCACAAGAAAAAGTGAAGCTTTCTGTTATCATGAAATGAAGCGAGTTTTTTCTAGTCAACTTACGTTATCCCAAAAACTAATAAGCAGACATCAAATTGCAAACTTCACTTTACTTTGATTTGTTAATTTTTCTCCCAGATACTTCCACTCTCAATTTACATCTAGAGGAAATGAATCTGAGATACGATACCGTGAAAAATATTGATGCAAATATTCATTACCATAGTATGAAATTCTTGTCAAATCATTATTTGAGATTTTACTGATCGTGATATTTGAGCTCCAAAAAAGAAAAAAACAACATGTATTTGTGATACTGTACCTATTAATTTCTATATGAGTTATAATGTTTGCGTCTTTAGAGAATATTCTTCGTTCCATATCCTGCTCATCGAAAGTAAACATTGGATGTGCTGTAAAATATTTGTGATATTCTCATAACAAAAATCATCATGAGAGATAATTGTAAATAAGTGGAAGTGATTCAAGAAAAAAATTGGATGTAATCAACGTGATCCTTTTTTGCATGGAAGAAGATTTTGGTGCATCTGTGCATCTTTCCAATCTGTTTCTGGAAAGACATGTTCGAAGGTTGCGATCATTTTTATCTTTGCGTTTCAATTTCTGGTGTTCATACGTTATATGACGGTTATGAAAATCACGATCAAGTGTAAACATTTAGGAGCGAAAAAATATTTAGATAGATGTATCAGTACACTTAGATTTTAAATGATGGACACGCGTTCATTTAGTCGAACCAAAAATGTTATATTTTTCGTGTACAAAAAGTTGTATACGTCGATGAGAAACAAAGTCACTAAGTAAAGGTTGGGGGCATTGGAAAGCTCTAAATCTTTCCCTTCGAAGCCATTTTTGACAAACCCCCAAGAATCCTCCTACTGCGGAATCCAACCGAACCTTTAGGACTTTCTAATCCTCACTCCCATTCGCATATTTCCAATATTCCATGAGTGGATTTTGTGGCGCATTAGAGATTCTAGGATACGACGGCACAGGGTCAAAAAAGATGGAAACAGAATCAAAGAAAACTCCTGATGAAGGTGAGTGATGCTGAAAAGCATTCCGAAATGATAGAGACACGACATCTTTGCATTGTGAGAATTAGATTAGATTGCATGTAATTTTTCAATGATACAGTGTTTATTATCGATTCGGTTGCAACAACGACAAGGTTTGAGTAAAGCGGAGTTTATTTGGGGCAACAAATGGATTGTTTACAAATGTATATGTTGTTTTCTAAAATTAATTGTTGTTGAATCATAGTTTCCTCGTTGTTGAAAGCAGTGCATCTATCGCCCAACTTATTTAGATTTTTATCGCATCAATAGGCCACTTCAGTTTTATTTGAGTACGAATAGTTTTCTACATCGTAGCTGTAGTAGAGTTTAGGTACGAAATGAAAGGATTTCAAAACATGAGCTTCCTGCACCCACCCAACTTAGGGCCTAAATATCTTAAATATTTTCGGTTCATATCTCTACTCACGTTCTACGTCCTACTTGCGGTATGAGTCTAATATTTTTGGTTAAACATAGTGTGGAGATAAAAATATCCAAAGCATTCTATCAAAGTCAAACTCAAAACTTGTAATCTAACCCAAACTTTTCGACTTGTCTTGATTCCATACACCCCGTACACAAACCGTCATGTCATCACCAACATCCCCTCTTCGGAAACGGCAACGATTGTCTCAATCTGAAACCACTCAAGTCGATGAAAAGCTATACTCGCGTCAACTCTACGTAATGGGGCATGAAGCCCAACGTCGTATGATGTCTTCGAAAGCACTCGTTATTGGTGTATCGGGTCTTGGCGCCGAAATTGCAAAAAATTGTATATTGGCTGGAATTTCTTCCATTTCACTTCTCGATCCAGCTCCACCAACATCTTATGATCTTGGAAGTAATTTTTACTTGTCGGAGGCAGACTTGGGGAGTGGAAAAAGCCGCGCTGAGTTATGCCGCGACAAATTATCGGAATTGAACCGATATGTGCAAGTGGATGCATCAAAACTTGGATTAGGTGATTTGAAGGAGCTTTTCCAGCTCATTCCTACGCTCAGCTGTGTAGTAATTACAGTCCCTTTATCAAAAGATATCCTTAACGCTATCAACTCAAAATGCCGCAAATCGAATTGCTGTTTCATCTACACCGTTACTTCCTCTGTATTTGCAGAAGTATTTTGTGATTTTGGAGCTAATTTCACTGTGACAGATAGAGATGGTGAAAACCCTGCCACTAGTCAGGTAGAGAGCATATTGCCTTCCAACCCCGCAGTTGTGAAAGTACTCGAAGACCATGGTCGTCACGGACTAGAAACTGGTAACTTCGTAAAATTTTCACGGGTGAAAGGATTGGATGGAAAACTTTCTGATTCTTCGAAAGAGTATGAAATCAACGTGACTGGTCCTTACACTTTTGAGTTAGTTGGTCTTGATCTATCTAAAGTGAAAGAGGCAGCTAGCCAAGGATATATCACACAAGTAAAAAAACCTCTTACGGTGCATTTTCGTTCCTACTCAGAATGTATGTCAAGTCCCAAGGATGATGAGTTGATGATGACAGACTTTGCTAAATTCGATAGACCTGCATTGCTTCATCTTGCATTTAAAGCACTTGGCGCATATCGTGAAAAAAATAAATCCAGCCCTACACCTGGAGATATGGATGCTATTAATTCTGTTTTGGACATTGCCACAGAAATGGACACAGAGAAGATTATCGATAGTGATGCAAAGAAACGACTCATCAAACACTTAGCAAGTGGTTCAAAGGCTATTTTGTCTCCAATGTGTGCCGCTCTTGGAGGTATTGTCGGACAAGAGGTTCTCAAGGCATGTAGTGGGAAATTTATGCCTATCAAAGGATTTCTCTATTTTGACGCAGACGAATGTCTACCAGACGACATTCTTCCTCAGGAAGAGATTACTCCTACAGGATCCTCTCGATATGATTCTCAAATCGCAGTTTTTGGTAAAGAAACACAAAAGAAGCTTGAATCATTGAACTACTTCCTTGTTGGTGCAGGTGCAATTGGTTGTGAAATGTTGAAGAACTGGGCTATGATGGGTGTAGCTTGTGGAGAAGGTGGACTTATTCATATCACGGATATGGACCGCATAGAAAAAAGTAATCTCTCTCGCCAGTTTTTGTTCCGTGATACAGACATTAACAAGTTCAAGAGCTCATGTGCGTCTGATGCTGCCAGAGTCATTAATCCCCAATTAAACATTAAAGATTACCAAGAAAAGGTAGGAGGCGACACTGAACATCTTTTTGGTGACAACTTTTACGATAAGTTGAATGGTGTCTGCACAGCTTTGGACAATGTGGAAGCACGTTTATATATGGACCAACGCTGTTTATTTTATTCTCTTCCTATGCTTGAATCTGGAACACTTGGAACGAAAGGAAATACACAAATTGTTGTTCCTTATGTAACAGAAAACTATGGGGCAACTCGTGATCCACCTGAAAAAAGTATTCCAGTATGCACGCTTAAAAATTTCCCCAATCAAATCCAGCACACTCTCCAATGGGCACGCGATTATTTCGAGGGTGTTTTCAAACAATCTGCTGAAGATGTAAATTCCTACCTCTCAAAAGAAAACTTCCAGGAAGAATTGAAAGCACAGCAAAATACCAAAATCGATACTGCTCGAAGCATACGTAAAACTCTTGTAGACGAACGGCCATTGAGTTTCGATGACTGTATTGTTTGGGCAAGGCTCAAGTTTGAGGAACTTTTCAACAATCAAATCAAGCAGTTACTTCATAATTTCCCAGAAGATCAAGTAACTACTTCTGGAACAAAATTTTGGAGTGGATCAAAACGATGCCCAAAACCTTTGAGTTTCGAAATGGAACATATTTGCGAAGATGCTGAGATGAAAAACCACTATGACTTCATCATTGCGGCCGCTAATCTGAGAGCACAAATGTACGGAATCAAAGGCCATTCAAATATGGCTGATGTTGCGCAGGTTCTTGCAAACGTGATTGTTCCAGACTTTGCTCCAAAGCAAGGTGTTAAAATTGCCGCTAACGAATCAGAAGCTGAAAAAGAAAAGGAATCTTCTGGAGATATTGATGTTGACTCAGAATGTGATCAAATCTTTGCATCTTTACCAGAACCATCTAAACAGGCTGGATTCCGTCTCAATCCAATTGAGTTCGATAAGGATGTAGATGAGCACATGCTGTTCGTGACTGCTTGCTCCAATCTTCGTGCATTAAACTATAGCATCCCCACCTCGGATACTCATCAATCTCGTGCGATTGCAGGTAAAATCATTCCTGCCATTGCCACTACCACAGCCTTAGTTACTGGTCTGGTTTGTTTGGAATTGTATAAAATTATCGGTTCAGCCAAAAAGGATTTGACCATTGAAGCTTACAAAAATGGTTTCGTGAACTTGGCAATCCCTTTCATGACTCTTAGTGAACCCACTCCCCCTGGTAAAACTAAGGCCCTTGTGAAAGGAAAAGAATGGAATTGGTCGGCATGGGACTGTGTTTCTGTTGAGAAGGGAGATTTGACTCTCAAGGAATTCTTCGAATATTTCGAATCCGAATACAATCTTGAGATATCTATGCTTTCACAAGGAGTGTCCATTTTGTACTCTTTCTTCGCAAATAAGAAAAAGGTTGCCGAAAGAATGAAAATGCCCATGTCTAAGATTGTGGAAAGTATCACTAAGAAGGAATTTCCTCCAAACCAACTTTTCATTATTTTGGAGTTGATCGCAAACGACAAAGACACAGATGAAGAAGTGGAACTTCCTTATATCAAATTTCGATTTAGGTAGAGACTAATCTAGAAAACAAATTCAGTTAACTATTAATTATTAAAAATCAAGATTTTGATTCTGCTGTATTCTTCATTCTGAGTGAGAAACCAAAATAAGCCAACGATTGAATTACCCTATACTTCGTATTAAAGAGTGTGATGAATCTCTAAATTTGTAGTTTTCAAACATGTTTTGAGGACACACTTATGATATATGAAGAGAAACAAAAAAAATTATCATAACATAACAATGCGTTCTCTCTAGAGAGAATGCACCGGTAAAGGCATAGTAATATAGAGGAAAAAACTTTCAATAAAGGAATTTATCAATCAACAACAGCATGCAATGAGTTGGTATGATACATAGAAAATTTCTACGGACCACAATTTATCGGTAAAGATACTTAGGTAACAAACTAATTACATAGAAGTAGGTATTAAATCTTGCTCAGAGGATCTTTCTTCATTGAGTCTTTTTGAAGAATGACGTAGGCAATCTATCATCAGAACAATGTGCATTCGCCTCGATTCAATCTTGTTGCAACCTTTCTCATTCTTGACCACACTACTGACCCGACCAGGACGATTGGACTCATCTCAACCCAATATTGAACCGACTATGCATGTTCGTTTATTGAGCTTTATTCCGTTTCTAACATTTAATGCGCTAAAAAATGTGCAATATTCTTTTGCTTTTACGTCGTCGAGCCCATCACTCTCAATCAATTTGCACAAACACATAAATCTGGCACAAAGAAGGCATCATTACAAT
>Ga0209092_10005608_pt1 | contig 10131 bp, 15 predicted proteins | sample FraStrMetagenome_FD_187446 | JGI IMG/M metagenome (GOLD analysis project Ga0209092, IMG submission 187446) | Marine eukaryotic phytoplankton communities from Arctic Ocean - Fram Strait ARC3M Metagenome (SPAdes) (version 2) | ecosystem: Environmental > Aquatic > Marine > Oceanic | place: Fram... | reverse complement strand
TCCTCTCCAGAGCTGAAAGAGTATCTCCAAAGCAGTTATGTTGAGCATATGCAAGCTGTAGTTGGAGAAAGCAACGAAAAGAAGCAAAAGTTGAGTATTAAAACTTTTCAAGGTGGCTTACAGAACACACCAAACGATGTCTTAATTGGATTAGCAAACCTCGAATCCAGACTATCCTTCTTGGTTAACTACTCCGAACCAGATACACCAAAGCCTCTTTTTGTCCAATGGATCCTCCAGTTAGCACATATTTTTTCATCTCCAGAATTCAACAACTTCTACAAAAAATATTCATCAACTCATAAGTGGATACCTCACGCAATGGTAACACAAATCCAGATGGTTTTTGCGATGATCACAAAAGTCGCCACAAGCCTCAAAGTTCTTACTGCAATTCAAAATAACCTACCTTTGCCCGTCGACACATTCGCCTTACCTATTAAGACTTTCTCCAACCTCATCTCAGACCTTCATTCAATCATATCTGGGGTCGGGGCAGGCATATACAGTACACCCCCCCTCTCTTACACACCAGCTCCGGTGCCCATGCAACCCATTCGAAACACTCTTTCTTTACCATCACTATCACGTCGCCATTCGGCTCAGAGTAACTCTCATTCCAATTCGCAACCACCTTCGACATACAAAGGATCCCCTTCCGACAAAGGGTGGATAGTCGCTAAGCAACGGTTGCTATGGCCAAAGGAACTATCCGGCACCCAATTGTGCGCACGTTTTGCATTGGTGGGATCGTCTTGCCCACATGGGTACGCATGCCCATACGATCATAAATTCTTTCCCCGCGACTTCAGCCTTGATGATCAAAAGATCCTGTGCAAATTTATTGCAAACAACCAACCAGGTTTATCATTTGCACCTGGTGTTCGCGTCCCTTCCTTTGACTCCAGTGTCAGACCACATGCAGAGGTCCCAAGACACCCAAATCAATCTATACTGCGCCCACGACCTCGCCCATCTGGGCTCAAACGTCCTTCTTCTCCCCACCCGGAAGCTCCAGCCAGTAATACGCCCCCAAAAAAGAAAGTCTCTTTAACACAATGATCTTGAGCCTTTTTGCAAGCCTTTCAATTCTCTGATTGTTTATCAAATTTGTTAAATGATTCTTCTACAAATATAACTACTAGTAAACAACATAGTTTCCTCAATAAACCAAGCTTTATCACTGATTCCCATCCAACTTCTCTTCTCCATGTTCACAACACTTTGCCACCTGTAATGACAGCAGCGATTTCAACAAAATCATCGTTCCTTGAAAATGGCAGGCATCTTTCCTTTACTACACCAACTTCCATATCACGTAACCCAACTTCGTCACCGCTGTCACCGTTAACAGCTTCATCGCTACCCACCATTAATACAACTACCAAACCATTGCCTTCTTCTCTACTGGCGAAGACTTTGTTTCCTAACTTTGATTCCACATCTAGTTCCACAAAACCAACTCCATCATTCCTTTCCACCAATACTCAACACCCCCAGGCGCGTATGCTTCGAGTAAACCAAAAACTAACATCTTTTTACGGTGAGTATCCCACACGATCTAAGCTTGCACTAATAAAATTTGGTAGGCCATCTCGAGAACATACGTTCACCAGTGAAGCTACTTTTAATCATGCATTAGTCATTATTATTAAGTCCTCTATTCTATCCGATCCCGACATACGCACTTTGATCTCCATACATCCCCTTTACACACATTTATACCACACGCTACAGAGGTTCCGTCATATTGATTTTCGTTCCCTTTCCACAATAAATAAAGAATATGCAACTCAAGCGGTCATTCCTCTCCAACGTCGCCAACTTTTCTTGGCTGCTGCATGCCATTATGATTTCCACATACCGTCCTTGATTCAGTTTTTAGGCAAAAACTACACCAATTCGCACCTAGATCCCCATCTCATCGTTGAAAAACTCAAAGGAATTGCCCCACCTCATGTGATTGCATATGTTCGCAGAGCTCTCCTCACCGGAGCACCTAATCGAATGCACGGTCATTCCTCTGCAAAAAATTTTGAATCTTCGTACGTATGGTAATCATGCATCAATTACATCCCGCCCTGATCTCGTCCAAAAGGCGCTCAATAAGGAAGAACGAAATAACTTCATCATTCCATTACCATCTTGGATATCCAGATTCGTGCAAAACCTTCACCTGTCCCCAGAAGGAATCATCATCAAAGAAGGTAAAAAAGATCGCATCATCTTTGATGCTTCCTTCCAAATCTACCCCCACTCTGCTTGTCCCAACACTTGGACATCTAAATTTGATGAACCCCCTATTTGGTACGGTTCTGCTTTCTCCAGACATCTAATCAGAATCTGGAATTTAAGAATTTCATATCCCAATCGTGAAATTTATTTATGGGATGACGATGTCGCTGGTGCTTTTCGACTAGTGAAGTATAACCCTTACATCGCCTCAGCATTTTCAGCCATTATCAACTCTATTCTTTGTGTCCCCACTGGCCAAGTTTTTGGGGGCAACACTAGTGCCCAAAACTTCGAAGGCCTAGCCATAGCACGTGAACATTTGTCAGAACATTTCAGCAATGAAGCTCATCACCATCTTATCGCCAAACACTCCAATATTTTAGACTTGATCACGTACTCCCCAATACCACCACCAGCAACTCAATTCACTAAAGCAACCGCAGATTCAAATCACAAAGGAGTTTTTCTCAACGGGTCTTCCATCCCATGCAACACACCCCATCACATGTTCGTCGACGATAATCATATCGCCGACATTTACCCTAGAATACGTCTTGCCCAAGCAGCTAGCATCGAAGGCTTATTCCGGCTCCTAGGCTTTCCTGAGAAACATCTCCGGCGATCAGTCCTATCAGAGGACAAGTACTTTGAACAAGCCTGTGGGCCTATCAAATTGCAACTTGGATATAGAGTTAATACCAGGTCTATGACCGTGGGTTTTTCCCATGCAAGACTCTCGGCTTTGTCAGACCTCCTCTTCCAATGGGGGTCCCAACGTAAATCATACACCCTCAAAGAAGCAGCTAAACTTGCTGGCTTGCTTAAATTCATAGCATCAATTTCAACATGGGTTCGATTTCTCTCAGTTTCGTTAAAACATGCTATCCTCTCGGCATTGCGGTGCAATACGTCATTCATTCACCAACATTGATAGCCGATACTCACCTATTATCTACTGACTTCAATACCATTAGAAAGAAAGACTTTGCCATCAGCAAACTCATGCAACGAATTTGGAACACAAAAAAGAGGTTTCACATCACCAATGCCCTCAGAAAAGAGTTAAAATTGTTATATTATTTATTCTCTAATCCAGATACATTTCCTTTCACCTCTCCCATTGCTCACATAATCGATCGTGAGCCCGATTTTGAGGCTAAGGGAGATGCATGCCTTGATGGTGCTGGTGGTTATTCTACTGATCTCTCCTTTTGGTGGTTTGTAGAATGGCCAGAATATGTCAAGCAAAAAACTGTCAAATATTTCATCAAATACTATTATGGTGTACAAAGCACACGGCTATCCATAAATCTTTTAGAATATATTGCGATTATCTTATCATTTGCGGCAGCAATTACAAGAGTTACACAAGGGATTAAGATTTCACAACCGCATCCTACTGTCCTTCTTTACTCCGAACTGCTATATCCTGGACAAAAAAGGCAGCTTCATCCACGAAAGAAGGCAAGGCACTTGCCCATCTGCTTACTTCTTTGATGATTCACCATCCTTCCGTAGGCTTATCATCCAAATTTATATCGGGATCGGATAACACGGTAGCTGACAGTATTTCTAGAATGTCAACACGTGCTCACTTGTCAACTTTTTCTTCCCTTTCCCAGACTTGTTACCCCTCGCTTCGAGGTTTATATCGATTCCACCCAAGTCCGGATCTTCTCTCCAGACTTTGGGATGCGCTGTCTTCAAAACAAGTGCATCCCTTGGATCCAATTCCTTCTTTGGGACGCTTCAGTCCAGATATAAAATCTGGTTAAAATTTCTGGATACCCACCACTTGTCCCCATCTCTTATGCGTTCACTATCTGAGTTCGACACGGACTTTGTGTACGCATGTTATGCACAGGACTTAGCATCTGGCAATACCTTTTGGTTCCGCACCATCCGCACTGCTACGATTAAGTTATACCTCCTCAAAGCGGCCTCTTGCCCCATGAGAAACAATCCGTTCTCTTACTCCCGATACCCTTCCTATCCTCCTCTTGTCAAGGATATCCTGGATGAGCACAGCAGGTGGGAGGAAGTACCAAACCGTAGGGAACCTATCACATTAGACATGCTGTCTTATTTTCACAAACGAGCGAAAACATCTCATCCAGACGGATACGACGCAGCCTTATTTGATTGGCTTCTTGTTGGCATCTTTGCTGGTTTTCGCAAAACTGAATGGATGCAGGATTCCTTCCTTTATAAATCCACACAAACATACCAACGGGTAGACAAACATAGTTCATCTCGTGCATTCATAGCCGCGGACTTCACTTTCTCTCCGTTCCCTCCATCACAGCACCATCATTTATCTAAATCATCCACTACTAATGGCCAACTCCATATAAAATGGAGGTTCCAAAAAAGTAGTCAGAATGGACAAAGTATATCCTACAATCACAACATCCAAAATGAAGAATATTCAGTTGTTTTGGCTGCTCAACGTATTCTTGATCGCGCAAAATGTCTCCACATACCTTCTTCCCATCCCATTGCAGTCTTTGCTACAGATGACTCTTTTTCATGCTTTCATCATAACTTGGTTGAAGTTTCATTACGTGAATCAGCATCTGTTGTATACAACATAAAATCCATCAAAACTTTACAACTTTTTAGCTCGCATTCCCTCCGAGTAGGTGCGTGCGTCCTCTTACATTCACTTCAACACGATGCTCTGTTTATTCAGTTTCGTCTTCGTTGGAGATCCCTATCATTCATGTCCTATTTACGAAATACTCCCCGGATTGCAGCTCTGCATAATTTCACCTTTAACAAGGGCAATACTGATGATATGTGTATTAACACGACACACCAAATATAATGTTCTTCTTACATCATAGTATACCACCAACATTTTCTTTATTATTTATCCTTTATTCTAAATTATAATTTCTCTTTTCCAAAAACTTTCTTTTCTTTATTTTCCATTTTTTGTATGGACTTATAAAATCGATCTCACCTACCTACTCCGCATCCATCTTTTCGAATTTTTTCTACTTCCAAATTCATTTTTCTTATTATAATTTCTTCTTTTAATACAGCTTCTTTTTCCTTATTTTCTTTGTTCTGTACTAACATGACTTCGATTTCACCTCCCTATTCTGCGTCCACTTTTCCAATTTTTTCTGCTCCCAAAATCATTGCTTCCGAACTCTCATCACTCAACTCTAATTCTACTAAGAGTTTACCCGGGGTAAACCCGACAATTTCTCCAAGAGGATAACTTGTACAATGCACACCATTCTTGTGGAGCACCAATCCTTTCACAACAACAGCGTCGCCGGACTCGTACCCATACGCGGCGGTGATTGACGCACCTTGTTCGCCCTTGGGCACTAAATCAATCCCATCGAGTTCTGAAACCTTTAGAACCTCTTCCATCATGACCGAAAACCGTATTTCTCGGCGAAAACCTTCGGGATCCATCCTTTGATGCAGGAATCCCAATTTTCCTTTCAACCTAGCCACATTGTTGTTTGCAGCAGTCAGGGCTTCTTCTGTCTTCTCCAATATCATGTGCATTTCTCGCAACACACCATGAAGTTCAGTTGGTCGAGTGCCGTCGGACATTTCTTCTTTGTTGCCCAACAGGAGGTGTATTTTTTCCTTCTTTCACTATCGCGATGAGAGTCCAAAATTTTGGTGCAGAGGTTTTTATTACTTTTCCTCCGCGCCATGCCTTGTTGATGGGCCGTCTCGTCGTCTTTATTTTCTTCTTGTTCCCAAACTATTGCCAAAACAAAGCCAACTTTCGTTTCTCTATGCTTCGTACGTAGCATCTCATACCGCTCCACAATGGGCGAGAGAATCATAAGATAGGTTTGATACAAATCATACCTAGGCTTAGGCAAATAGTTAATCATATATTTAGATCATTCATTTAGCATACCTAAATACCACAATCTAATAACGTACTTCTAACATTTTATCTATGTATCTTACCTATTTATTCTTCTTCTGACGACACCCATATACAAGGCACTGGCGTTAGGCTTAAATCGGTTCCGATTTAGGTATCTATCCATTCGTGATTGTGTAAACTACCTTAAGCTACAAATTCAATCAAGGAAGAGGTACAGATTTCTTTCAGTACCAGAAGTGTTACATAACGTATTTTAAACGTCAAAGAAAGTCAACTTTTCATTAATCGGGGCACATACGTGCCCCTCCCTATTAATATTTGTCATTGTAGAATATAAAATAAAAACACACTGATTTATTACAATTATCTTAAGTAGAAATTACATTTTAAGTGCTATAGTCTAGTATGTAAACAGGGAATAAAAAATGCACTGGATTTATTACAATTATCTTAGTAACTATCCATTTGCGGATTTTTTGAAGTTGCCATGCAATTGTAGGGGCAACTCGCAGCACAAGATAAGCCCGCACGACATACAGAATTTCGTATTTGGAGCGCCTGACGTGGTCATAGACGGTAAAACAGATTTCATTGGTTTTGTATTGTAAATACATAAAGGATATAGAATTTTCCTAACTTGCCCTTCCCTGTGTAATCCAGACAGGGGAGCAGCTCGAGTTAGGGAGGCTTATGGAAGCCCGATCGCTTCAAGATTTGATTCACTCTGCTTTTCCTGCGGGTGCAATTCATCAATTGACGACGGCATGTCAATCGAATGTAACGGCTTCGTTTTAACAACGTGCGTTATTTTTTCTGAAGAGGCTTCTTCGCATTGGATTTGGGTGTAGTTAGAGAAGATGGGGGGTCGATACCAGCCAAGGTCGCAATGTGGCTCTTGAGTTACCCTGGGACACCTCATACGCACGGTTACTCGCATCATCGGTGATTTTGAAAGTTAATAGCCATGCCCTAAGCGCCATATCAGACATTCCAAGAGTATCATCCAGATTATTTTCCAGCAAATGCCAGTCTTGGGAAATAAAAGATGTGATGCCGTTGCTCATATATTTCTCACGGACTCTCTGTTGAAGATCCTCCCGTCGTGTCCTAGTCATTTTCGCCTCATTGACTTTTCTGCAAACTCATTTCGCAAATCCCAGATTGGACAATATAGCAGTGTCCATATGCGCTGTATGATACCAGTCACCCGTTTTTTGCCATTCCTTTTGTCATTCAAATCATTGTAGTGCCACTGCATATAAGTTCAGAAGTCTAGATGTATCCATCCTTGCACAAAGTGCTCCCAGCTGCCTAGCTGTAATTGTTTCTGGAGTAAAGGATGTGGGAAGAAACTGGATATGGGCAACAAACAAAAATAAGATTTAATATAAGAAATAATTTGGATCCAATCACGCAACCTAGCTATATTCTTTGTCGAGAGATCTATGCTCGGAGTATGCGTACATTGCATAAGATGCTCATGCGATTCCTCTGCAATGCAACATCTAGGACAGTGGCCCATCGTCCACCTTCCTATTCTTTGCATATTACGTCCAATGGGCAAGAAGTGTGTGATATACTTGGAAATTCAAGATCGCGTTGGTACCGTCATCATCTGCATCGCCCTCTCATTGTTCTCATTCCAGTCCGCCATCTTAAATTGAGCAAGAGACCAGTTGTATTTAGCACATAGTATTGCAGCTGCCCTCTTTTCATAGACAATATGTTCTATATGTGCCTTCACATCATGATTTATCGTAGTAGTACCCTACCAGAGAGATAATCCTTCATGTCGGAAAGGTAGAGGTCCACAAGGCTTGCATTTTTTCCTTGCCTTACTAGTTGCCAACCTATCACAAGCCTGCTTCAAGATTTCTGTTCTTGTGTATGGACGTCCAAGTTTCCTACCATCTGCATGACCCAACACTTTCTCACCGATAATTGTAGATGTAATATGGAATCATTAAAATCAATGATCTTGTAATATCATAATGTTTCATCCTTGCCTTAAAAAACGTATATTCTGTAGAAACTCGTAGAGCCGCATCATTATTACAAGATAATGTGACTCTTGTAGATTTACCGGTTATTTCTTCCAGCTGGTGGAGAAGGTACATTCCTGCAAGTAAGCCTGCCACTTCACTACGGTAAGAATCAGTGGAGTGCATTGGGAATGTCACATTTGCTGGAACTGGGCCTGCCATCACTAATTGGGTTGTTTATGACATGGGCTCAAGGATCACAGCCATGCTGCTATAATATAAAAAAATACACCAAAAATAGAAAGTTGTATTTATTTTAGAGCTTTCAACGAGAAGTTTCTTTCCAGATATGGGATCGTCTCTTTGAATTAGTTCGAGTGGATGTACTACGTAAAATATTCAACAATACCAAGAGGGATGAGGAAAAGGTCTTTGATCTTGTTGGTTGGAATCAAATATTGGAATCAATCATCCTCTAGAGGAGGGTACTGACTTCTCTGGTAAAAGCTTTGGTAAGCTCTTTTAGATCCCTCGTTTCATCATGACAGCTGAATCTATTTTCTAGTTTCATCATGGAGTATCAGCCCCAATTTGAAATCACAACCTTTTGATGATATGGAACCAAAATCTCAAGATGCAATAACAAGGAATGTAAGTTTTTATGGAAATAAATTCTGATCATGTACTAACAATAAATCCTTCTTTAGGGCGTGTTTCAATGAAATTGCAGTTGTTTTCTTTGTATAAATTGGAATGAAAATGTGTGGCATCCTTTGTATTTTCAAATACAACTCGCTGATTTGATGGTAGTGGCTCCTCCAGGGTAATTATCATGGTACATTTTTATCAACCATGAAAGATTTCAATATTTTGTTGTTGAATCTAAAGACTTACATAATGTTTTGTCCTAAATTTCCATTGCTAGGATTTTTAAATCTGTCATTGATTTATTTTAATCTGGGTCCATTGAGAGAACAATAGCTTCATTTATAATTTCGATGTTTTTTGTGACAATAGTAGTGGACTTTCGTACTTGTACAGTGTCGTGTTTTGTTTTTTTCAGGGGGCTTTTGCTCCATTTTTGTTTTCGTACTTTTCAATCAGTGAAGAGCATTATTTGCGCATTTTTTCTTTTTGGGGCTTGGTTAGTACCTTATCCTGACTGGATTTCAGCTTGCACTTCAAGTAACAAAAACCTCAATGGTGAAAGTGATTGCATTTTATTGTCCCGTCGTAGTGATGGACTGATTTCATTTCCTTCTCCCGTATCTCTGGGTGGAATACATTGCCATACATGAACTCAGGAAGGACTTTTATCATCTCATCGTCTATATTCCTCATAATATTTTATGCTGCATTTATTGTCCTTCTTTAGAGAATTCTTGTTCTTATTATCACTGAAGCAGTGTCCTGGGCCACCTAAATTTGTTGAGTCCTTGATATTTTGTTTCCGGTTCTACTTGAGCCATCCGGGGGTGCAATAGTTGTACATATAACGCGCAATGCTCTTGATGTAGCTTGAATTTATCAATTTTCCCAAGGCTTGCCGAATGCAGAAACATGTGCACTCTTTGATGTTTATGATTTAGGATGCTTTAAAATACGTCCATTTCTGTCCTGTATAATCTTAGCAGCCCTTTTAAGGCTCTTCACATAGCCAATTAGTTCCTGCATTGCTGATGTGATGATACTTTCTGTACTAGTTAGTAGCTCCAATAGTAATTTGAAGTCTTTGTCTTTTGGAAATCCAATGTATTTTTTTGGCGATACTTTGCAAATTATTATTTTACGAGGCTCCCGAAGGCCTACTAGATTAAACAAATAAAACTTTTTTCGGAAGTCGTACTACTTAAAACCAATAATTATGCTAAAACCTACCTAATTCTACGTAAAATTGAAAATTTCGATCCAAAAAATGATCAAATCATCCAATAACAAAACCAAATCAACCCCAATAACTTAAACTTCCATCAATTCTGAATCTTAAAGCAGCATGGAAAACCTCTCCAAAACAATTATGAAAAAAAAAACAAGGTAAAGAAATCT
>Ga0209092_10005606_pt1 | contig 10133 bp, 10 predicted proteins | sample FraStrMetagenome_FD_187446 | JGI IMG/M metagenome (GOLD analysis project Ga0209092, IMG submission 187446) | Marine eukaryotic phytoplankton communities from Arctic Ocean - Fram Strait ARC3M Metagenome (SPAdes) (version 2) | ecosystem: Environmental > Aquatic > Marine > Oceanic | place: Fram... | reverse complement strand
AGATCCTCCAAACGCCAATCGCCAATTTGCGCGCGGATGAGGCGTAGGCAGGGGTGGCCTACGGCCGCGGTCATGCGGCGAATTTGGCGATTTTTGCCCTCGCGTATGACCATCTCGATCCAGCTGTCCGGCACCGATTTGCGCACCCGAATAGGCGGATTGCGTGGCCAGAGGCCCATCGGCTCTTCTATCAGCCGCGCTTTGGCCGCTTGAGTGACACCATCTTTCAAACGCACCCCGCGCCGTAGGCTTTGCAAGGCGTCCTCTTGCGGGGCGCCCTCAACCTGTACCCAATAGGTTTTTGCCATTTTGTGTTTTGGATCGGCAATCTGGGACTGCAATTTGCCGTCATCGGTTAAAAGCAACAGCCCCTCGCTGTCCCGATCCAATCGACCAGCAGGGTAGACGTGCGGAACTGGGACATAGCGCGATAGGGTCTCACGCCCACTGGCCTCGAGGCTTCGATCGATGAATTGTGACAAGACATTGAACGGCTTGTTGAACAGGATCAGCACGTGAGCGCCTGTTCCAAATCAGCGCATAGATCCTGCGCATCCTCAATGCCGATAGATAAGCGCAGAAGCTGTTCAGGAATTCCTGTATCAGGTTCAATCGTGTGCCGATGTTCCACAAGGCTTTCCACCCCGCCCAAAGAAGTGGCGCGGTGAAATAAATTCAATCGACCTGCGACCCGCAGAGCATCCGCAGCCCCACCCTTCACGCAAAAAGACAAGAGCGAGCCAAACCCATCTGTCATTTGTCGCTTGGCCACCTCATGCCCTTCGAAATCGGGCAGGCCGGGATAAAATACGCGCTCCACCGCGTCGTGGCTTTGCAAAAATTCTGCCACAGCCTGAGCATTTTGCGACATGCGCTCGACGCGCAAAGGCAAAGTGCGGATCGAACGAATAAGCAGCCAAGCCTCAAAACTGCCGATCACCGCGCCCGCGTCATGACGATCTATGGCAATCGCTTGCCAATGCGGATCGGCAGGTACATTGGTCGCTAAAACTCCAGCCAAGACATCCGAATGGCCATTGATCCCTTTGGTCGCCGAATGCATGACAATATCCGCCCCAAAATCCAAGGCGCGGGTCAAAATTGGGGTTGCGGCCGTGGCATCAACCACCAATCGCCCGCCCACCGCATGGGTGGCCTCGGCCACGCGCGTGATATCTGTTGTCCGCAACCATGGGTTTGAAGGCGTCTCAACAAACACCAAATCTGGCTGGTGATGCGCGCAGAGACTTTGCGCCTGCACAATATCGCTCAAATCCGCCTCAATCAGCGTCACAGACCGGCGGGCACAAAACTCCCGCAACCACTTCGTTGTGCCCCAATAAATCTGCGACTGCACCAAGACTGTCGCACCGCTTGGCATAGCACGAAATACCGCCGCAATCGCGGCCATACCATTGGGAAACAATAATGCTGCCTCGGCGTTGTCGAACTGCGCCAAAAGTGCTTCGGCAATACGGCACACATCGTTGTCATCACGGGCATAGATATTGCCTGTGGGATGCGGCTGATAGCTGCGGTCCCGAGTGAAGGTGGTACTGGGCTGAATGGGCGGGACCACCCCGCCGCTGGCTGCGTCAATATATCCGCCCGCCTGTGCCGCAATGGTCGCTACTGATAGGCCGCGTTTCGTCATAGATTTTCCCTCTTTTGCCTAAAACTCTAATGCGCTACGGCCCAGTTTGGCCCTGATCCGGCTTCAACAATCAAAGGCACATCCAGCTTGACCACGGGCAAGCTGGCCCGTTCCATCACTTGCTTGGCAACGTCGATAAGCGCCTCGACGGCACAACCTTCAACTTCAAACAGCAATTCATCATGCACTTGCAACAACATTTTGGCCGGTAAATGTGCAATCGCCTCGGGCATGCGCACCATCGCGCGGCGGATCACATCTGCCGCAGTGCCTTGGATCGGCGCATTGATTGCGGCGCGTTTGGCAAAACCAGCATGCGGACCTTTGGCACCGATTTCAGGCGTGTGAATGCGGCGCCCAAACAACGTTTGCACATAGCCGTGCTCTTTGGCGAAAGCTACGGTCTCATCCATATAGGTCCGAATGCCCGGGAAACGTTCAAAATATGTGTCAATGAACGCCTGGGCCTCTGCCCGCGGAATGCGCAGGTTGCGCGCAAGGCCAAAGCCAGAAATGCCATAAATCACCCCAAAGTTAATGGCTTTTGCCTTGCGGCGCACATCAGAGGTCATCTGATCAAGCGGCACGTCAAACATCTGGCTTGCGGTCAGCGCATGAATGTCAATGCCATCGGCAAAGGCTTGTTTCAGAGTTGGAATATCGGCAATATGGGCGAGAATCCGCAGCTCGATTTGTGAATAATCCAAGGCGACCAAGGTTTTGCCCACCTCCGCCACAAAAGCCTCGCGAATTTTGCGGCCTTCTTCTGTCCGAATGGGGATATTTTGCAGGTTAGGATCAGTTGAGGCCAAACGCCCGGTGCTCGCTCCAGCGATGGAATATGACGTGTGCACGCGGCCGGTATCGGGATGAATATGATCTTGCAGCGCGTCGGTATAAGTGGACTTCAATTTGCTCAATTGACGCCAGTCTAAAACCCGCCCAGGCAATTCATGCTCCGTCGCCAGATCTTCCAACACATCAACCCCAGTAGCATAGGCGCCCGTTTTGCCTTTTTTGCCACCCGGCAGCGCCAGTTCATTAAAGAGCAGTTCGCCAAGCTGTTTCGGGGATCCCACATTAAAGCTGCGCCCGGCCATCTCGTGAATTTCAGCCTCCAGCCCCGCCATTTTTTGCGCAAAACCATTCGACATGCGGCTCAAGACATCTCGATCCACTTTGATACCCTGCATCTCCATATCCGCCAATATCGGCACGAGGGGGCGTTCAAGGCTTTCATAGACCGCTGTCACTCGATTAAGATGCAAGCGCGGTTTGAGATAGTGCCAAAGGCGAAGGGTGATATCGGCATCTTCTGCCGCATAGCGGCTGGCCTCATCAATTGAAACGCGGTCAAAGGTTATTGCGGACTTTCCACTGCCCAGCAGTGTTTTGATCGAGATGGGCGCATGATCGAGATAAAGCTCGCTCAATAGATCCATCCCATGATTGTGCAAGCCACCATTTTGTGCGTAGCTCATCAACATTGTGTCATCTATCGGCGCCACTTGGATGCCGACCCGAGCCAAAATCTTGGCATCATATTTCATATTCTGACCGATTTTCAGAATGGTAGAATCTTCCAGCATCGGTTTGAGCATGGCCAGAGCCGTGTCGTGGTCCATCTGGCCCTCCGCCAAAGCATCGGTGCCAAAGAGATCATCAGACTGCCCCGCGCGGTGCGTTAGCGGCAAGTAGGCCGCCTCACCGGCCTCAACGCATAATGAGACCCCGACCAAATCAGCGCGCATTTCATTCAAACCGGTCGTTTCCGTATCCACGGCTACATAGCCACGGGCATAAATCTGATCAATCCAAGTTTGCAAACCTGCCGCATCTCGAATGGTCTCATATTTGCTGGTGTCAAAAGCCGCCGCCGGGGCCTCAATCACCACCTGCAGCACCTCTGGACCGGCAATAGCCGGGGCTTCAACCCCCAGCTTGTCAGCCAGCCTTTTGCTCAAGGTGCGGAATTCCATCTGAGCCGCAAAATCCAGAAGCTCTTGGGGATCAGGATCCCGCACTTCCAAATCCTCAATAGAGAAATCCAGCTCCATATTGCACTCCAGTTGAACCAGCTGTTTTGACAGTTCAATCTGTGCCCGATTGTCCATCAGGCTTTCGCGGCGCTTGGGCTGTTTGATCTCTACCGCACGATCCAAAAGCTCTTCCAAAGAGCCATATTCGTTGATTAGTAAAGCTGCAGTTTTAATGCCAATTCCGGGCGCACCAGGTACATTGTCAACGCTGTCACCTGCCAAAGCCTGCACATCAACCACACGCTCCGGAGTTACACCAAATTTCTCAACAACGCCGTCGCGGTCAATCACTTTGTTTTTCATGGCATCCAGCATCACAACACCACCGCCGACCAACTGCATCAAGTCCTTATCCGAGCTGATGATGGTACAAGCGCCCCCAGCTTCGCGCGCGCGGCATGCCAATGTGGCGATGATATCATCCGCTTCAAAACCTTCGACCTCTTTACATGCCACATTGAAAGCCCGCGTTGCCGCGCGGGTGAGTGGAAATTGTGGGATCAAATCTTCCGGCGTGGCGGATCGGTTCGCCTTATACAGATCATACATCTCATTGCGAAATGTCTTGCCGGAGTGATCAAAGATCACCGCAACATGGGTGGGGGCATCGGGGCCAGTATTATTTTCTACATATCGCTGCAACATGTTGCAAAAGCCAGCCACAGCGCCCACCGGCAAACCATCTGATTTGCGTGTCAGCGGCGGTAGAGCGTGATAGGCGCGAAAGATGAAGGCTGACCCGTCGATCAGATGCAGGTGATGTCCTTTACCGAATGCCATGATGATGCTGTCCTTGGGTCATTGATTGAAATTGTTTGTGGCATGAAAAATTTATACCTGCCAGTGCTGCTAGCCTTGAATCACACATTTGCAGCCACAGCTACGCCGGTTCCTGACGAAAACTACGTCAATATCCCCGACAGCCGCCATAGTTGCTCGCCGCTCTTGGCTTGTCTTGGCAATAGCGACGAGTATTTTGCAGGCCGCGCTTTGGACCGGGATGAAGGAGCCTTGGCCGGGGCGACTAATTTAGGGGTAGTCTGCAAGGGCAACTGGGTCTTTCACAGTTTTATCAGAACGGTCAAGGCCAGTTTCGAATGCGAAAATGGCCATTGGGGCAACGTAATTTTCCATTATCATGACGATGTAAGCGTCAGAGCCTGGTCCCGCCATTACATCCAAGATTTCCTTGATGAAAAGAGCGGTCAAGTGGACAATAAGCTTATGTGTGGTGAGGTTGAAATTCCGCTCAGCTAGGACAGTTTATACCTGTCCCTCAAAATCTTTATGCACCATTTTTGCGTCACAATAGGGGCATTCAACCCACCCGTGTTCATTGGGTATCTGCAACCAAACGCGTGGGTGCCCCAAAGCGCCTTCACCACCATCACAGGCCACGCGATAAGCCTCTACAATTTTTGTCTCTGGTGCTTGAGTTGTCATTTTTTTGCCTTCTGGTTGCTGTTGGACCTTGCTGCGCATATGTCGCCGACTAAGATACCAAAACACGCGCAACCCACAAGCGCTTTGAAAGGCCGACTATGTCACAAAATGCGATTGAGCTGCGTGGTTTGAAGAAGACCTATGCCGCAACCAAAAAAACTAAGGCTAAGACGGCTCTGTCAGGCATCGATCTGGATATTCCGAGGGGCTCCATTTTTGGGCTCTTGGGGCCCAATGGCGCAGGCAAATCGACCTTGATCAATATTCTCGCCGGATTGGTGAAAAAATCTGCGGGCTCAGTTAATATCTGGGGCTTTGATCAAGATGAAAACCCGCGGCAATCGCGCGCCGCGATTGGGGTGATGCCCCAGGAATTGAACCTCGATCCGTTCTTCACGCCGAAAGCCTCGCTGGATATGCAGGCCGGCTTATATGGCGTACCGAAAGCGCTGCGCAAAACTGATGAAATCCTGCAGTTGATCGGATTGGAGGATAAAGCCAATGCCTATGCGCGCAGTCTTTCAGGCGGTATGCGCCGGCGGTTGCTTTTGGGTAAAGCGCTCGTACATAGTCCGCAGATCTTGGTGCTCGATGAGCCCACAGCGGGGGTAGATATTGGTCTGCGCCATATGCTTTGGGACAATGTGCGACAACTCAATGCCGACGGCATGACTGTGATTCTCACCACCCATTACCTCGAAGAGGCGCAAGAGATGTGTGATCAAATCGCTATTATTCACGAGGGCGCGCTGCGCGCTTTGGACACCACTGTGAACCTTCTGTCCAAACTTGACACAAAAACCTTGGTTGTTGAGACCAAAACCACGGCTGACATCAGCCTGCCTGCTGGGGTGACACAAAGCCAGCGGGCCGATGGCACTTTGGCCTTCACCTATAGCCGCAGCGCTATCTCTCCCAGTGAAATTTTAGACGCGCTACGCGGCGCAGGTATCAAGATTTTGGACATCCAAACCGAACAGCCCGATCTCCAGGACGTCTTTATGGAAATAACCAAATAGGCAGGTATCCCCTAGGTTTCGCGCAACATCCGCCCGAGCGGCCGGCCCGCGACGAGATGCACATGCAAATGTGGCACCTCCTGCACACCATGTTGACCTGAATTGGCCAAAAGGCGATAGCCATCACCTCCGGTGCCAGGATCAACCTTCAAGGCCGTCGCAACCTGACCAACCGCACGGGTGAAATCAACAATCTCTTCCACACTGGCTGAATTGGCAAAATGATCAAAACACACATAAGCTCCTTTGGGGATCACCAAAATATGTTCTGGCGCTTGGGCCTGAATATCGCGAAACGCCAGGCTGTGTTTGGTCTCTAGTACGGTGGTATTGGGAATTTCCCCACGTAAAATCTTAGCAAAGATATTTTGATCATCATACTCATATGCCATCGACAGGCTCCTAATCCGAAAACAAATGGTCCAATGCCATTACGGCACGAGCCTTTTCGATAGAGATACCCAAAAATTCTGCCAATAGCACGGCATTTTCCTCAAGCGCCGCCTCTTCGTATATCTAGTAACTTTGTGGGAATTGCGCATCGATTAATCAATGGTGCTTATGCCACACATATTGGTGCAGGATCAACAAACGATCCGTCTGCTTTTGGTTTATGAGATTTTCAAACGTGACTTTGATCTGTTCAAATATAGTTTTGCAGATCCCGCCAATAAGATACCCATTGGCGAGATTGATCTTGATGAGATTCACACAAAATTGAGCGGAACCTCAACACGGGTTTAAACAATGCCCTGCTTTTTGAGCATCTCGACGATGGAAGTGGCTGGGCGCGGACCGATGTGACCAATCACTTCTCCAGCAGAGATGCCACCAATCTTGCCACAGGTCTCCAGATCAAACCCCTGCACCACCCCATAAAGGAAGCCCGCGGCAAATTGATCGCCTGCACCTGTGGCGTCCACCGGGACCACCGGGACAACAGGCACATCCCATCTCTCATCGGTCTGGCATATCGACACGCCCTGCGCAGAACGCGTGCACACCACGATATCACAATTGGCAGCCCCCATTTTGAGCGCTTCTTCCAAGTCATCAGTTTGATACAGCGACTTTAGCTCTTCTTCATTGCATAGGAAAAAATCCAATGGGCCGGATACCAGCGTGCGAAAGTCATCCCGATGGCGATCCACGCAAAATGGATCCGACAGAGAAATCCCAGCCCGCGCACCAGATTGCCGCGCCAACGATGCTGCCTTGCGAAACGCCTCCTTGCCAGGCGCCTTGTCAAAGAGATACCCCTCAAGGAACAAAATTTCACAGTCAGCGATCACCGCATCGGACACATCTTCCGGTCCCACATCTGAGGAGATTCCAAGATAGGTATTCATCGAACGCTCACCATCGGGTGACACAAAAATCATTGAACGTGACGTTGGGAGCTTCGCATTACGCACCGGCGGGTTCGGAAAATCCGTGCCTTCTGTTTGCATTGCCAAGGCGTAGGAATGACCCAAATCATCATCCGCAACCCGGCCGATAAAAGCCGTACGAAGACCCAAAGATCCCAACCCCGCAATCGTGTTGGCCACAGATCCACCAGGTGTTTCTATTCGGCTGTCCATCGCTGCAAACAGCACTTCGGCGCGTGGCTGGTCGACCAGCTGCATGATACCCTTTTCAATCCCATGTTCGGTCAAAAATTCATCGCCACTGGTCGCAATAACGTCCGACACGGCATTTCCAATCCCAACCACCTGATAGGCTTTGCTCACTGGGTTTTCTCCTCAAATTGGCATAAATCACTGATAATGCAGGCGCGGCACTTGGGTTTTCGCGCGACACAAACATATCTCCCATGCAATATCAGCCAATGATGTGCGTGCAACTGAAAATCCGCAGGCACATTATCTTCAATCGCTCGTTCAACCTGATCAACCGTCTTACCAGGCGCAATGCCCACACGGTTTCCCACCCGGAAAATATGCGTATCCACCGCCTGTGCTGGCTGTTGCCACCACATATTCAACACGACATTTGCAGTTTTGCGCCCAACCCCCGGTAGGCTTTGCAAGGCGGCCCTCGAATTGGGCACCTCACCACCAAAATCTTCCACCAAAATCTGCGCCATCTTCACCACATTGCGGGCTTTGGTTTTATAAAGGCCAATACTCTTGATATGGGCGATCAACCCTTCCTCACCAAGATCCAGCATTTTTTGCGGCGTATCTACTGTTTTGAAAAGGGTCTCTGTGGCTTTGTTGACACCCTTATCAGTCGCCTGCGCCGAAAGCGCCACGGCCACCACGAGTGTATAAGCATTCACATGATTGAGCTCCCCCTTTGGTTCAGGTTCGCTGCTTTCAAACCGCAAGAAGATTTCGCGCATAATCGGGTAAGGAAGTTGTTTCGCCATGACAGCTCTATAAGAAAAATTCGCACAAAACTAAACCAAAATTCTTATCGCGTTTTTGCATATAGCCATCCATCCATGAGCGAAGCCTTGCCGTCGTAAAAATACGTGAATTGCGCAAAGATTGGAATCCCCGCATAACAAGGCGCTGCAAGAAATTGACCTGATTTAAGGAGCTCACCATGAAACTTTTATCTTCTATACTTGTCGGATCCGCATTGTTGATTCTTATGGGCTGCGTCACGCCAGAGAGCGCGGCCAATAGCAAGCCGGGTGACAACACCACTGCAGGCACGATCATGGGCGGGATGATTGGCGCCATGGCTGGCATGGAAATGTCGAGCAAAGGTGACCGCAAAAAGGGGGCAATTATTGGCGCTATTGTCGGTGCGACGACCGGTAATGCAATTGGTCAAACTCTGGATCAACAGGCCGCAGATTTGCGCCGGGATCTGAAAAATGACCAAGTTGATATCATGAACACTGGATCCGAGCTGATCGTCACGATGCCACAGGACATTCTATTCGCCTTGGATAGTGCCGCTGTGCGCAGTGATTTGCGCCGCGACCTGGGCGTTGTGGCCGGAAATTTACAGGCCTATCCAAACTCCATGATCTCCATTGAAGGCCATACAGACAACACCGGAAGCGCCAGCCACAATAAAGCGCTGTCTCAACGTCGTGCAAATGCCGTGGCAGACGTCTTGATGAGCAATGGTGTGCCTCCAGCACGCTTACGCACTACGGGGCGAGGCGAGGATGAACCGGTGGCCAGTAATCTTTCAGCGACTAGCCGTGCCCAGAACCGCAGAGTTGAAATTGTGATCCAACCAAACGTATGACCTAGCCTTAATCCAGATGTCTGTGAGCCCATTGGCTGAAGTAACGCAACGCCGCTTCTCTCTATGACGGTTGCGTTCTCCTAGACTGGTCATATAGATTTGACCAATCTATGGGGGATTCATGCCGTTTCAAAGAATTGATTCAGAAAAATTGTCGAAATTTGTCGTTCGGCAGGTCGAACAGCTGATCTTGCGTGGCATTTTGCGTCCAGGCGAGCGCTTACCCTCAGAGCGGGAACTTGCAGAAAAGCTGGCGGTATCGCGCCCCTCGCTTCGGGAGGCCCTGAGTGAGTTGCAGCAGGCTGGGCTTCTAACTGCGCGCGCAGGTGCAGGGATTTTTGTGGCCGAAGTTTTGGGCTCTGCCTTCTCACCCGCCCTCATGCGGTTGTTTTCAACCCACGATGAAGCGGTTTACGACTATCTGGCGTTTCGCAAGGATTTGGAGGGCCTGGCCGCAGAACGCGCCGCCCACATCGGGTCTAATACGGACCTCAAGGTCATCAACGCCATTTATGAGAAAATGGACGCGGCACAGTCCAAGCGCTCTACGGAAGAAGAGGCGCGATTGGATGCGCAGTTTCACATGTCGATCTGCGAAGCGGGGCATAATGTGGTGATGCTGCATATGATGCGCTCAATGTATGAGCTCTTACAGGCCGGAGTGTTTTACAACCGTAAGGCAACATTTCGACAAAAGAGTGGGCGGTCGCAACTGCTACAGCAACATGGCGCAATCAATGATGCGATCCAAGCGCGCAACCCAGA
>Ga0209092_10005605_pt1 | contig 10133 bp, 23 predicted proteins | sample FraStrMetagenome_FD_187446 | JGI IMG/M metagenome (GOLD analysis project Ga0209092, IMG submission 187446) | Marine eukaryotic phytoplankton communities from Arctic Ocean - Fram Strait ARC3M Metagenome (SPAdes) (version 2) | ecosystem: Environmental > Aquatic > Marine > Oceanic | place: Fram... | reverse complement strand
TTGTAATAGTCTAATGCTAAATCACAATTTGGAAAATTAGCTACATACTGTAAGTCATCGTATGACTCAGTGTAACTAACCGCCATAACAAAAGCACCATCTCCTACCTTAATTGTATCTGCCTTAGAATCAGTTATTAAAAGTATTGCAACAACAACATAAAATGCTACGCACAATGATGCTATAACAAGGTTCATAATTACTGCATTAGTTAATGGTTTCATAGTTTAATACCTCCTTTAGTTTGTAAATCTTTTATAGCTTCTTTAACTGCATCTTCCGCCAATACAGAGCAATGAATCTTTACTGGTGGTAAAGCTAATGCCTCTACTATAGATGTGTTTTTTATAGCATATGCTTCACTAACTGTTTTACCTTTAAGCATTTCAGTTAATAAAGAGCTTGATGCTATTGCGCTACCACAACCATAAGTTTTAAATTTAGCCTCTGTAATAATGTCGTTACAGACTTTAATTTGTAACTTCATTACATCTCCACAAGCTGGTGCGCCAACCATCCCTGTTCCTACGTTAGGGTCAGACTTATCCAATGAGCCTACATTTCTAGGATTCTCATAGTGGTCTAATACTTGTTTACTATAAGCCATTATTTTTCCTCTAGTTCAATTAACATATCAATGTAATGTTTTGCCTTTTCTAAGTCTTGCAAACCATTCTTATCCTTATAACGAGTAACGTATTTGATAACGTTCCCTTGTAGGTAAGTTAACTTATTAGCAGTTATGTATTCAACAGGCTGGATAGCTAGTTTAGAATAATGGTTGCCACCTACTTGCTCTTTAAGTGCGTTAACAGTTGCTCCTCCTACATCATACTGACAATCTACTTCGTCTACTATATTCATAATTCCTCCATTAAACGTTGATGTAATTCACGCTGAGTTCCGTAGCGTTCTTCCCATGTTTTCTTGCCAATGGTATGTATACCCATTTTACCTTGATGATGAGTATGGCATAAAGGTATCATGTCTGCATCTTTCATACCCATACCAGTATGGTCTCTGATGTGATGAATGTTGCATGGTGGTAAGTCATCTTCCTCACAATACCACCTACAAACCACACACCCAAACTCAACCATCTTTTGCATATGTAACTTTTCTGCTTTAGTAGCCATTATACAATCTTCCCTATCCATTTACCATCTTTAATTACCATAGGATGTATTCTAGGCTGACCATCAACAATAACAATAGATGACATAATGAATCTATCTTTAAAGTTTTTAGCATAACTAAAGGCCATTGAATCTTGGTTGGTTAAACATCCTGTCTGTGCGCCCCATACTAACTTATCAGGGTTACTAAAGTATTGAATACTAGCTTTACTATGGTAATGCCCTTGCACTGTGTGCATACCATACTTCTGAGCTACGCTTAATACATTAGCTGACATACCATGAGTAAAGAAACACCTAGAACCATCGTTAAGAGTAATAGTTAAGTCTTGAACCCACTTCCAACCATTACCTACCCCTAAGAACTCGTTATAGTGTTTAAGATAAGCTTTAGGTAACCCATACTTTAACGCTCGTCTATATACTAATGATGAATGATTAGAGTCAACTAACGTCATGTCAGGAAATATCTTTTCTAAATCTTTAACATACTTTTTACTTAGCTTTAACTCATCACCTGCACTAGGTAAATCCGGGTCATTGTCGTGCATACTGATAGCGTGTTGGTCTAACTCATCACCTATGTTAACTACTAAGTCAAAGCCTTTGTATTTCTTCTTTAACGCTCTAAGAAATGCCATAGAGTCTTTGTGATGATACGGAATGTGCATATCACCAATTACCATTACTTTCTTGTACTGTGTCAGATAGTTTCTCCTTTGTTAATTAAAAATGTGTTCCATGCCATTTTAGCACCACATGGAGTGCCAAACATACCTATATAATGAGTCTTACCATTATGACTTCTTTGTGCTTGATAAGGATTTTTAGGGAATCTTTTATCATAACCATAACCCACAGAACCTTGTTGCCTTTGCATATTTTGTTTATGCGTTATTGCTTGTAAGTTTTCTATCCTATTGTCATGTGGGTCATTATTTATATGGTCTATCTCTAAACCTTTAGGAATTTCCCCATGATGCTCTCTCCAAACGTGTCGGTGAGAGTAGTCATAATGCTTATTTACTGTATGTCTTTTATATCTTGCCATCTTTTACCTCCTTGTAATTATTAATTCTCTCACCTATCCACTTCATTACAGGAACTGCCATGCTATTGCCTAAAGATTTGTAACGATGACCATCAGGACAATTCTCTTTAATATTGGTGTAGTTATCAGGAAAACCCTGTAACCTTTCACACTCAATAGGTGTTAACTTTCTTACTGCCATATCTTTAAATATAGTTCCTACACTTTCTTGCACTCCACCATTAGGACTTTTAATGGTTTGATTAGTATCACTTACTGTTGTGTTATATGTATCAAAAGCAACTGCTTTATCCATTACAAATGTTTGTGCATGATGTGACATGATGCTTGGCTGATGTGCTGAAATACAATTAGACACATCTAATTCAGTTACACTCATGTTTCCTTTCTTTGCATCTTCACGAACACTATAGGCAACGGATACTTGATTGTCTCCCATATTAGCTCTTAAAGTAGGAGACTTTTCTTCTGTAAACCTAGATGGATTACCCTCCCTCTTTGCAATGCCTGGCTCAAACCCATGTGCAACAGGCTCTTTTACAAAAGGAATGTTACCACCTCCTGAACCCCATGTTGATGTTACTGTTTGGCAAGTGTTACCCATTTCTTTAACTCGACTATCTTGTGGGTGATTCTCAAACACCTCAACAATAGCTTTCTTATCTAAGCTGTCAGAGTTTAACCCTTTATAGTCTCTTGCACATAAAGCATCTATATGGTCTTGGTGTAACAAGGGTGTTGCTACTCCTTTGCCCTGGACTCTAGTGCTTCCTTTAGGGATGGAGGTAGAGTCTTTCCTCTTCTTTCTGCTCTTATCAGAATCCCACGACAAGCTTTCTGACTCAAATAATATTTCTGCGCTAGGTCTCCAGTCTCCAAGATGTCCGACAACAAAGACTCTTCTACGTCTTTGGGGGACTCCGAAGTTCTGAGCGTCAAGCACCCTGTATGATGCACCATACCCGAGTTCTGCCAACGCCCCGAGGAATGAGCCAAAGTCCCGTCCTTTGTTACTACTGAGGACACCTGGCACGTTTTCCCAAATGAACCACTTGGGTCTAAATTTATCAAGAATTGCACAAAATGTGAGGGCAAGATTCCCTCTTGGGTCTTCCATTCCTTTTCTGAGTCCAGCGACTGAGAATGATTGACATGGTGTTCCCCCAACGACAACATCAACTGATTGTTTTCCAAAATTCCACTCCTTATAGTTAGTCATGTCCCCTAAGTTCTCCACGTTGGGATAATGGTGTTTTAATACTTCAGATGGAAACTTCTCTATCTCACTAAAAGCTAGAGGATTCCAATCTAATCCTTTCCATGCTACAGATGCAGCCTCAACACCACTGCATACAGATAAATAGTTCATTAATATTCTCCCTGTAATTTAAATCCTAAACCTATAGCAAACTTCTCTACAGTTGATTGGTATTCAAGAAACTCTTTAATCGTTAAGTCAGATGTAGATGGTACAACAGTTATCTCATCTCCTAACAAGTCTTCCTTGTATGATAAATATTTATACTTCATCATATTGTGTATATCTTCAGGACTATAACCTAAGTAACTGCCTAGCTCATTTATTAACTTCCAATACCTTTTATTCTGAGCGTTTGACCTACCATAATCATATTCCTTTACTACTACTTCCCAAGTCTTACTGAAGTCTAAACTACCACAAAGACTTTCTATTTGTTCCACGTCCTTTTTTGATTTCAGCATCAATTTTGTCATAGTTTTTACTCCTATATGTTTGTCCATCTTTAGATGTAGCCTTAAACTCCACACCCTCTCCAAAAGTCTTTTTTACTTCTTTAATGAAGTCTTTAATCATCATTACCATGTCTCTGTATAAGAGAATGTCTCAGGTTTAAATCCAAAACCCCAACGAGTCTCTATACCTCTCCCATGTCTTTGTTTTAACAAGTACACACAACATGGTGGTTGATTCATTAACTCTGTATCTAAACTACCATTTAGCACCTCTTCTTCTCTTGCCTTGTTACGATGAATAGAGAATACATTATCAACCAAGTTAGTTAAGTTTGCAGAACCTGCAACATCAAACTTATTTGCCCAGTCATTCTCGTTAGCAGTCTTTCTACTATGTGCTACTAAAAATATATGTATATTTAAGTCTCTAGCTGCAACTGATAGCTTATTAGCAAAAGACTTTTGTTTATTTAAATCATCTTCATTAATACCACACTTCATTAACGAGTCTATGACCATCAGTTTAACGCCAAGCTTTTCAGCACAGTAATAAATTACTTCAATGACTTTATCTGATGTAGTTTCACCTTCAGGGTCATACAAGAATAAGTTATTATCTAACTTACCTAAAAAGTCTTTAATGTAATCACTGTTAGGTAAAGCCTCACCTGTTTGCTGACACATTCTACCTAGTGTGGCCTTAGGCAACATCTCAAAAGAGGCAATCATAGTCTTCTCTTGTTTCATTAGATGCAACATAACATAATTTAGAAATGCCGATTTGCCATGCCCGGAAAATCCAGTGTACAAAGAAATCTCCCCCATACGAACTTTATAGTCAGCAGCAGTCTTAGGAAATGGTAACTCTAATCCTCCTGTTAAGTCATCAGAAAAGTATTTCTCTACCTCATCTATATACTCGGTAGGCTTTTTAATTTTAAGATGCTCACCTGTATCTCTAGTATCCATATAACCTGAAACTTCTTTATCAGTAATGAGTATATCTTCTAATGTCTGTGCTGTCACCTAACACCTCTCTTTTTCCACTTGCCATCTACTTGCACATACTTAGTAACAATAGCATCTATACTTCTTGCTTTCAAATAAGATCTGGCTTTAAACGCACCCATTGCCCAGGGAGTTACTAGATAATCTTTAACGCCTCCTGATACTTTATATAATGTCATTTTATTCTCCTATGTTGGTGGAGGTGGAGACTTCGAAGTCTCTTCCAAGCCCGAATTTAATTTTAAGCCTGTCGAATCCAATTCACCCCCTATTTTGTTTTAGCGTAGGCATCTCTAACATTACCTACAGCCTTTAATAATCTGTCATGGTCTACATCGTTTAATGGTTTACCATTACGAATGTCAACGCTAGATAGTCCTATAATTAATACCTCATCTCTAATCATCTTCAATACTGCAAAAGGATTAAAGCTATGTTTCTCTGCTTGATATAGTTTGTTATCAGGCAGTATGTCTTTCCAGTCTAAACCTGCTGACTCTAGGATAGATTTAACATCACAACCAGCAAAACAGTTTAACAGTATTCTATCTCCATCTCCCTCTTTTATTCCTAGTGATGCACTCTTATCTTCGTGTGCAGGGCAACGACACGAATACTGTCCATTGCCCGTTTCACGAACTCCATCAAAGTGGTTTAAGACCTCTTGTATTAGAATGGTACGTCATCCCCCTCTACTCTAGCATTGTTACTGTTAGCCTCAGAAGATTGCACCTGTGGTTCAGATAGCCTACCACTCAGGAACTTTACTCCTGACTTAGATTCCCTAATCCATGCAGCCATTCTCATTTCCTTACCTCCCTCTAATGTTACTGTACCTGTGTAATCAGGTCTTGCCTCATTGTCACCTTTCTCATTCTTAAACATTGCAAATGAGTTAGTGTTATCATATTGTTCAGCCATTTTTATTTGCTCCTTTTTTTAGTTGATTAATTAAGTCTTCTACTTCTACATCAAACTCCCTTACTGCACTTTCTAGCTCAAGAATCATATCATTATCTTTCTCAACCTTAACCCACTTCAACCTAAGTTCAGGTGGAAAATCAGGATGATACGATGCAAAGTAAGCATAGTCAGATTCTGTACAAGCTATTTGCCATTGAACCTGACACTCATAATTCTTTGGCATTTTATCTGATAAGAGGTTCTTAGCATGAGTAATGTGAGTGGGGCATTTTATCTCCAATACAGCATTTTCTCCTCTAAGTAAGCCATCAGGACTTGCACTTGTGTTAACAATTTCAGGATGGTCAAAGCTACCACAAAGAGCAACTTCTTTTCCTGTTATTGCCTCAAACAAAGTTCTAGCATCAGGCTCACGCTCAACGCCATCGTGCATAGCTTGGTTCATGAAATTAGGACTAGCAGATTTACCAGTCAGTCTTTCAATAGCAAGCTCCATTCTAAGTCTAGTTTTATATGTTGACTCTCCATATTTAGTGACCCTCATAAGGTCTCCTAATTTTGATGCCGTTATTTTACCCATCCTAACAGCAAACCATTCATCACTACCTTGTATTAATGATTCGTTACTCATAAGCCAAAGTTCTCCTTAGAGTTATCTTGTGTGTCAGAGTCTTTATTATCATCTAATAAAAACATACCTGCTAAAGCATATTTCCTGGCATAGGAACTACTTGCCCCAAATGACTGAGAGATACTCATTCCTTTTTGGTTAGGATTTATACCTGCTTGTGCGCGTACACTTAAAGCCTCAGTGTCTTGGCCTTTAAACACAGCAGTTGCCTCTACATAAGGTATTCCTGCAACCTCTTTAACATCATCTGTTATAAGTATAGATGATTTATATTTATCAAGCAAAGGTTTTAATGCTACTAGTATATCTTCACATGACCTGTAGTTATAATTACCAAACTTGTTTTTCTGATTCTTTGGTACGTTTAGTTCTTGTTGTATTGCAATTAGTTCTTTCATAATTGTCTCCTATTTTATGTTATCGTATGCAGACTTTTTTCTAACTACTTTAAAGTCATCCTTGTACCTTTTGTTTTTTAAATATCTAATAGGGTCAGGTATACCACCATTAAATACATTGTCCTTATGACACCTCTCTATGTAATTCCTAAACTTCTTTGTCCCATCTAAAACCATCGTTAAGGTATCTAATGGTTTAGTATTCCACCACTCTAACGATTGTGGTTTAGTAACACCTGTGCCATTGCGATGAGGATATAACTTCCAAAACTCTACAAACAATGGCTCATGGTTGTTAGGTATTGTGGTATTAGGTATTGGGTGTTGGGTAGCATTGCGTTCGCTATGCTTGGGTGATGCGTTCGCATTACCTTTATTATCCCACCTAACCTTAGCACTAATCCTAGCCTTTTCACTTCGACTAAATATCTTTTCTAATTCCGAATCACACTTCTTTTGTCTATACCCATCATCTGTCTTAGTAAAAAACTCATCAAGTATATTTGTTACTGCAGCTATCTCATCATCAGTCCTTGCATTTATTAACCTACATAATTTATCTAGGTTAGGCTCTAATGGATTCTCACTTAATATATATAAATCAATTAGCATATTATAAGCACCATGCTCAAGCAAACTTAAATGAGCTGTATCTGTTTTATAATCTTTTATATGCTTATTATAATAGTGCATTACTGTTTCCTCCTGTTTTGTATGTCAACTTTGTTTTTTATCCAAGCGGATAATATTTTCTCATGCTCAGACGACATTAAAAACATAATAGTTTCTATCCCAAGTGAGTCTATAGACTGTTCAAAGTCATTTAAGACTTGGTGTGTCCATAAAAGCTCTTCGTCAGGCACATGGGTAGCCTGTTCATCTTCGTTGTATTCTATCTCTAAATCCTCTGTCATAACATTCTCCTTTTCAGTCGCCTACAATCCTAATGGAGGTAAGCCATTTTGTTAAAAAATAATCAATCAATTCAACCTCTTACAAGGGAAAAAATTGAGGGTGTTCAGACCCTAATAACACCCAGTGTTTGTGCATACTATCAGCTCATCATCATATATAAATGTAGGTGAGCCATCATCTTTAGGTTCTACAAAATATTCAACCTCACCATCTTTAATGACATATCCTGAGTCTTCTGCATTGTCTATAATAACTAATGACCCATCACCTTTCCAAACACTATTTCTTTCCTTTCTAGGTGTGTCATCTACAAACAACTCTAAGCTTTCTGCCTTAGCTCTTTCAATCATTAACCATGAGAATACTAAAATCACTACTGTAATTGTTAGTGCTTGTATTGGTGTTTTCATAAATCCTCCTTTGTTTTGTTATCAATGATTCCGTTAGACTTATTGCCATGCTTTTCAGCAGCAATTTTACTTTCAAAAGCATCTCCATAGTATGAGATAGGCTCGTTAGTAAATTTGTTGTCAGACCCCTCCATCTCTTTAGCATTACCCCAACTTTCATCAACTGTTGAGTCATACATAACCTCATGCTCCATAACGATTTGATACGAAGACCAAACTCTATCTAAACATTTATTACGAGATGCCTCAAAATCATCAGGGCTTAATCTTTGTTCCCATGTTGTTGTTGCATTATACATTTGTGCTTGTTCAGCATACCCTAATATTCTATTTAATAAATAGTTTGGTGGTGCTTTAGTTCTTGTTAAGAAAGAAGATGCCTCTTCTGCCTTATTAGCTAACCCATCAAAGAAACCTTTATGGTTGGCTTTCTTATAACCCCTGTTTTTAATATAGTTATCCTTGTTGTGTTTCTGTTTATCTTCTTTATTTTTGTATGGCATTTAGTTTTCTCCTTAATTGTTTACTGTTAACTTTCTCTGTCTTGCAATATCCAAACATATTAGCAGTGCCTATAAAGCTATCTGTTGCACACCAATTAATGCCCTCATGTTGAAACTTTGCATCTTTATCACATTGATTACATTTCATTTTCTTCCTCCTCTTTTTTGCGTAACCATATTTCATCGTTAATAGAATCCACATCAGGCTCATACTCTTCCTTTGGTTCAGGTGGGTTCATATCCCTTTCTTTATCATTAAACATTATACAGTCTCCTTGTTTTTAATTTCAACACTAACGTCATCAAAAGGCATTAAACAAAATGTGCCTTTCTCTTGTGGCAATGTTCTGTCAGTCATTATCATATCAACATCATAAAAGTTTTTAACAATCTTCATTACTCTACTTGCAAACACCTTTGGCACATAAAAGCCATAGTCCATTTTGCTTAAAAAGCTATCAATACCTCTTGTTCCCTCTAAATCTAATAATATATCTGTATCTGTAATCATAATATTCTCCTAATTAAATTAAACATTTACCACAATCGTTAAGTGCTTGTTTGTATAAATCTTTAAAACCTTTCTTATCTCGTTTGTTGCCTGTTGCTTTCATAACTAACTCAGGTTTGTTAGCAATATAAAAAGCACACTCTCGTTTAGAAAGAAATCTACGTTCGACTTCTTGCGTTTCTCTATCAACTGCATTGTGTGTAAATACTCGTTTCATAACTTTCTCCTTTGGTTAAAAATGTGTTGCCCCTTTCTTTCAGTATAGCATTTTATTTCTTATCTTGTCAACCCCAATATAAATCAGAGTTACTAGCACTTTTTATTCTGTTCCATTTTGCAGGAACTACTTGTAAATTGGCTAGGTTATGTAAACCACCTTTTGCTAATGGAACAATATGGTCTACTTCCCAACCATAACCAAATAACTTTGTAGCATCTTGTGCTATCTTATATAAGCCTACAATCTCTTTCTTTTCTTTCTTGGTTAGCGTTGGAGTTGCTTTAATTCTCTTTGCTCTGTATTCAGCTGCTCTAACCTTTTCTGCAACAGGGTTATTGTCATATCTTTTTTTACTATACGCTTTATTGTATGCTCTATTCTTGTCTAAATTTTTTAACCTAGATTTTGCTTGAATTTCATGCAATTTTTTTCTATTTTCTTTTTGCCATTTTGCACAACGCACTCTATTCTTCTCTCTTTTTTCTTCTTCTGTTAATTTAATCATATTACCTCCGTTAGTTTTTTACGTTACCCTATTCTTTAATTATCTCATACTTTTTTTTATATGTCAAGCATTATTTTTAGACACCCTAGTATGACTTTTTTTCACGCTCTCTCAGCCATCTTTGTCCTCCAGCGTAGGGTAGTACCCCTAAAATCGTTCTAGGGCCTTATATGGCCTTAGAGCCTATTTTTGCTAAAATTAATCCCTT
>Ga0209092_10005604_pt1 | contig 10135 bp, 8 predicted proteins | sample FraStrMetagenome_FD_187446 | JGI IMG/M metagenome (GOLD analysis project Ga0209092, IMG submission 187446) | Marine eukaryotic phytoplankton communities from Arctic Ocean - Fram Strait ARC3M Metagenome (SPAdes) (version 2) | ecosystem: Environmental > Aquatic > Marine > Oceanic | place: Fram... | reverse complement strand
ACGAATAGTGTAACCAAGAAATTCAAAACAATGTCAAAAATAAATCAACTCCAATATGTCATACACAGCAGGTTTTGGGGGGGTTTCGTTGTCTTTCTCAGTTTTTGCCCGAAGATATTTTTACTTATGATACGCCATGATATTCAACAATGACATGCATATAAATCTACATACAGTCTAAAATTATTTTAGACATCGCGCATATGAATATGTACACACAAGTATTGAAGCTTTCTTAAGATACATTATTTATTGGATGAGAACACTGCATAGAGAAATAAATATTCCAAATTGAGACAACACTCCATTCACTACATTTGTACCCAAAGAATAGTTTTGAGACTATAAACTATAGATGAAAGTATGACTGTTGCAGTGACTACAGAATCCATACATGCAGCAATGGGAGCAGCAGAGCAAATCAGATCCCTTCTCTACATGAAGCCAAACGGAATAGGCTCGTGGGGGACAAGGGGAGACTTAATGGGATTATTGGTTCGTCTCCCATTTCATGATGCTGCTACATTCAATCCCAATCTTTTGAATATTAGTGGGAATATGGATATTGGTGGAAGTGATGGTTGCGTTGATTTGACCAGTTCTGAAAATAATGGTTTGGAAGAAGCCATTAATTTATTGGAACCAATTCGATTGAACCATTCTTTTGAGTACGAGGGAGAAGGAAATTTCACTACCACAGAATATCTATCGAGAGCTGATTTTTGGGTCCTGGCCGGTAATGTGATGATGGAAGAAGCTGGATCTTATCCTTTGGATTATCATATGGGCCGTGTTGATGTAGAAGATTGTGCTGGCCAAGGGGCTCGTCATATCGACGGAGAATCCAAATCCTCCACTGCAATTGCGGAAACCTTTGTTGACAAATTAGGGCTTACTCATCGTGAGGTAGTATCATTGATTGGGGCACACGTGCTGGGAAAGGCTACTTTGGCAGTATCAGGTTATGAAGGAAAATGGGTGAGGAGAAACGATCGATTTACAAATAAATATTTCGTTGATTTGGTTCATGAGCCCTGGGTAAAAGAAAGACTTAATATTCCTGGCTTTGGAAGCCGTACGACATGGCATCGTGCAGTCGATGGAACAATGTTATTAGAAGATGAAATCATGCTCCAAACAGATGTCGATTTAGCATTTCAGACCACAGGCGGCCCCTCATGTTTTAGAGTAGGAGGTATTTATCGTCCTACTTCAAGCTGTCCAAATGCTACTCACGGTTTCGTTGATCATGCGTATGATTTCGTCCTGGATGAAGATGCTTGGAAAAGCGAATTCGTGGTTGCATGGTCAAAGCTTGTTACAAAATCACCAGTTCATGAACAGTTATCATGTGTTTTAGCGAACTGCAAAACTCCAACCATTGTTAATGCAAAGACATTAAATGCTTCGCAAAGTAAAGCAAGCACAGATTTTACCAATTTTCAATTTTCGTTGGTATTAGGAGTTCTCGTTGTCTCTTCATTTGTTTTTTTTTAATGATAACGCTATCGTCACTACAATACCAGATCTATTAAGTAATTGGAATGGAAGAAAAATCAAAATTAGAACTTTCTCCGGATGCGAACTAATTCACGGTGCGGTAGTTTGAATTCGCTATTCACGCATGCGTTAAATTAGTGACTACTCCTTTCATCATTTTCTAGCACTAGGTATGTTTGTTTGTTTGTTTGTGGCTGTTATGTTTACGGTGTTTCCATGAACGGCAGTAGACTAAAACCTAGGGCCCGTAGGTTCACCAACTTCAAGTTCAGGCAATCTTGGGACATCTGTGTGTGTGTGTGTGTGTGTCTGTATTTTTTTAAGAAGGACATGGCTGTGTAACTATGACAGCTCCCATGAACGGCTCTTGTGTAGTTGATAGCGAATTTTCTTTTTTTTGTACAGAACCCCAAAAACATCACCATTTAATTAAATTTATCAGACTAGTGACTAAATATGTTATATTATCATAAATATACCTATATAAAAGACCCAAGAAATCCAAATAAAATATTGATCACTTAGATCAAATCAATTTGCAATGACCGTAGTTATGATTGTTCTATCCAATTGAGCCAATACACTCTGATTGATGCGGTATAAAAAAATTGAGAGGTCGTGCTCAGAAAAATAATTTGGAGGTTCTTTGATTTAATTACGGCCTACCCAACAGCATATAATGTATTAATTAGGTCTAAAAGGATTGGAATTTATCTACGTAGGCAGGATATAACACAATAAAGCATCTACCAAAATAGGCATCTCTTACGATATTTTCAAAAAAAAAGATAAATTATTGGCTGTACAGCGAGGGACATTATATACAAAATGAATGCATCTTTTTGATCCTCACTGCTAAAATTACAGCATCTTTTTGGGTTTTCTGATTTTGTCATGTACGGTAGTAGGCTGAACGAAGTATGTATGTCTACTGCAGAACGGATAAGCGTAATCGACCTTCAAACAAGGACCTTTAACAGCTTTTACTTAGCTTTCATTGCTAAATATTATTGTAGATCAATGTCTCTCGTCTATCATAAATCTTTACAGACCTGCAGAGAAAAAGTTTGAACAAAGATATTTTTTGACATAGCGTTCCGTACATAAACTAAAAACTTCCATTCAATCACAGTTTACGTCATGACTCTTTTCTCCAACAAACTTTTGCTGATCTTTATTGTCAGTATAATTCCATTTCAAAATGCCCAACCTCTTCGATTTCGTAGGACACTCGCCGATGGAGGAGAGCTAAATGATGAAGACAAACAGGCACTTCTTGATATACATAACGACCTCAGAAGAGAAACTGCTCTTGGAAACACAGGGTCTCAACCTGGAGCCACAAACATGGTAGAGATGATTTGGGATGAAGAAATTGCCGAAGGTGCTAAAGAATATGCGAATCAATGTATTTTTGCGCATGATACCTCAGGATTTGGAGAAAATCTATATGCTGCAGCTTCGAGTCAAGATGATGTTGATAACATAGGCAAGTTGGTGTCAGGTGTTCAAAACTGGCATGACGAACACGAGGATTATACCTATGATGATGGCAGCTGTGGTGCAGTCTGTGGACATTATACGCAAGTGGTATGGGCTGAATCAACAAAATTAGGATGTGGCTATGCGGAGTGTTCTGATATTTTTTCTAGTTCTTTCGATTTTCAAGTTATTTTGGTGTGTCGTTACGATCCTCCAGGAAATTTTATTGGGCAGAAGCCTTATGAAGAGGCTAGTGACTCATCTGAGGAAGCATCAAATTGCCCGTTTGGAACTGTGTCAGATGGTTTAGGTTTATGTTCAACTACATCATCTGATGATGACACTAATGTTGATGATACTGATGATGATGACACTGGTGACGCCGATGATAATAATGATGACACTGATGATAATGATGATGATGTTGACACCGTTGATACTGAGGAATTAGCTTCCGCTTTGGAAACTCTTATTTCTTTCGTTCTAGCATTATGTGCATTTTAATTAAAAATACAGAAGGCTTTATATCATTAATACTTCTTAGTTGTTGGAGATAAGTTGAAAAACGTGTTCATTTTTTGAAATGCGAAGTTTCATTCTAATCTATTTTACTATCGTTTTCTTTTGTTTTTTTGTGATACATTTAGGTATTGGCATCAAAACTAAAAACTAAGGCTGTACAAATCACAAGTGCTTTACAGATTTTGTAACCGATTAAGTCGTTTTTTGTTTGTACCCAATTTTAGAGACTTTCATTACATTTTTCTTGGGGAAACACAAGCTTCTTGGGTACGAGAAAAATGAAATACAAATAGATAGAGAACCGTTCAATAATTCTGCATCAATTTCGTGACAAGAAAACTTTTCTACCAATTTTTGAAAAAAGAATTCAGTTTACTCAACTCAATTGTTTAGATCTCTGTAATATTATCTGCTGTAATTAGTCATGAAATTTGGACTTTATTCAGTATTCAGCTCAAACATTATAACACAAGACGCTTTCGTTTAAAAAAAATCAAAGGGGAACGTCGGAGAATATGATAATGATATAGATGATGGAACTAGTGACGGATCAGATGATGAAGTAGGTGACAATAATGAAGAAGATGATGACCAATTGGATGATTCAATTTGAGCTTTTGAGACTTTCTTTCCCTTTTAATAAAAAACGGAGAGAAAGTATTTCATGCATATATTAATTCGTATCATAATTCAATTGCTTCAATTATAAATAAAGCCTATTTCTGAATGTTACAATGATAATAATTATTCCACTTTAAGTATGCACGGATTGGGTCAAAATATCCTGAATATTTAATCCTTGAAAATACATTTTTCACTTTCATTGTGTTCATCAATTCTTATCTCCATAGTAGTAGACACAAAATAAAACTTGTATGCAGTAGATGCGTCAAAGTTTGCCAACTCTGCTCTTAAAAATAGAGTCTTGGAGAAATTGTTGAAGTGAAAAATGCTAGTTCACAAATATGAGAATAATCCAAAATTTATACTTGCAAACTTTGATCTAGGGTATGTTTTAGACACTTGAGAGAGTAAGCTCATTTTCTTCCTGGCCATCAGAAATATTCTGATCTGAAGAACTATCGAAAGAAGAAGATCCATCGTTTGTGATACTTCCTGACGTATTTAAGGTCCCAGCATCTGCTTCAGCGTCCTTTTTCTGAGGTTGAGAGCAATCTTGTTTCTTTTCTAAAGAGGGTACTTCGTCAGAAAAAAAATCCTGGCGGCAGCATGGACATTCTTTTGGAATATTTTTCAATAAAAAATCCGTGCAAAAAGATTCCGAAGTTTGAGATAGGTTTCGGAACATTTCAATTTCTTCACGCATCTGATTTATGAGCTGTGTAGTTTGTGAAGCTGCTGTTGGTTCTGTTGCAGAATTACCACCTGCTTCTGGCTGTTCTTGAGTAGAAGGCTCTCTAACGATTGAAGGATTTGGATTTGTATTATTTTGTCTATTTCGCTGTCTATTTCGACGTTCTCTTTCTCTCCTCCGACGCAACAAAGTTCTTTGTTTTGTTATACATGCTGTAAACCAGGGAACAATACATTCTTCATGAAATACATGTGGGCAGGTAGGATTCGAAGACCAGCATACACGGTCTCCTGGCTCGTAGGGACAAAGACATATAGCACAAAGAGTAGACGCGTTTCTTTTTCCTGCACTGGAATAAGCTGGGTTCCCGGGAGATGGAACACTTACAATAGTTTTATTATTTTTCTCTCCTCTATCTCCATCGCCTAGCTCTAAATCTTTCTCTTCTTGTTCAAAATCGTCATCGTAAACACAAGTTTCTTCTGGATTTTCACAATGATATTCATGAAAATCTCTTTTAGTCAATCCCTATGTGAAAATAGAAGAAATGTTCCAAATTTGAAGTTTGATTTTAGCATTTTATACTTTCTTGTGGTAGCAAACCAAATTTCTTGTTTTCACACTTATGATCTTGACAAACAATCTATAAATATTCTTACTTACAACGGTATAATCGGAGAGTTTTTGAAGTAGAAGTATTTGCTTTTCTTCCCAAATTGAGCCAATGCCAATGTTACCCTCATTTTCACCCTGGCCCACGACTCGAATCGTCCCTTCATTGTCGCCACTACTTTGGCTACATCGAGTAAAGTTACAAAATCGACGGGATATGTGAATGAGCAATTGCATGTTTTCAATGTCTATATTTTATTCCATTCAAGACAAGCGATATTTCTCAGCCAATCCACAAATTATGACGAGTGGCATTGAAAATGCTTTGTGTAGAAAACTATTCAATGAAAATATTTTGATACAAAAATACGTAGACAAAACTACCATTTCAAAAATACAATTTCAGAGAACAAAATACTGGAAGTTTCCCCTTTACAATGTACCTTTTAATCCATATGTAAGTCAACTTTACTATTCAAGAGTAATAAGTAGAACATAATAGTAGTGCTACTGACATCAACTCGCGATTTCAAGAGAGCCGTTCGAAACTCACAAAGAACATGGTAGCTAAATTGTTTAGGTCAACTTCGAAAACTACAATCAAAAGTAAAATGTGTGTCCATAAGTATGCTCAAAAAGCTCTTAAATGAAATTCCTTAAATTTCATTCCTTTTGAAATGATATGTGTCGTGTCAACAAATTCTAACGCACTTTGAAAATATTATGCTTCTTGGAAACTCTACATTCTTAGATTGTAATCTATATTTTACTTTTTTAATATAGGATATGCAGATTGACAATACCAAATAAGTTGCATACCTATGGCATTTTTTGGCAAATTTTCTATTTATCAGTAAATCGGCTAAAAACAATTTCTAATTAGGGTATTCATACGTAGAGTTTCTGAAGTACTAAGAGACTAAAAATCTCCTACCTCGGTCGATGACTAGAGGAGTACGGAACCTACTCCACAGTTTTATGTGTTAAGTTAGAGTGATATTCAACAATACATAAATAGACACCATGACTCATAATAAATAGAGCTTTTTCATAATCATCCATCCAATGCAATATTGTAGATTCAGCATAAGAATCTTGGCTGTACATAAAGATATCACGAAATTAATTTGATCGTAGATTCGGGCATGTAGGAACTAAAATCTTATCAACGGATCGATAGGTGGTAGCAAACAGCAATCAATCATGGAAAGGATTCTAAATTAATGAATTTCACGCAATACGAGGTTGATTCAAGTGACCATTTCAAAGTTTGATCAAATAGATTTGGGCAATCAAGCTGACAATAAGGGTACCTCACGAATAATCATGCAAGATAGGACCTTTTCTGGTGACGTGTCGGCTTACCTTCGATCATCAGACACTTCTTCAAATTCGAAGTCCCAATTGCAAGTTAGTAGTCTGTAAAACCAAAGTCTCCTTGCAGACTTGCTATAGCATACTGGACCTAGTGTGAAAAAAATCACACAGATTATCCAGACACTCATCCAAACATTGTATCGAATCCCATCATCAAACTCATCTTCTATTTGATCATCCATTTTTAATAATGTAGTGGGTGCAAAATTTTCTCGAGAAGTTTAGAGAAAATCGATTTAGTTACTTTCTTGACGATAATACTCGTTGGGTCCTACTGAATAAACAAATTATGCGAATGTTACGTAAATACAATGCTAAAGTAGATATCGTATTGCTTTTAGCAAGCCGTTCGTTCAATGCAATAATTATGCTAATAATTCTGGAAATGATTCATATGGTCGGGGCGCAAAAACCAGACATCGAAATTTGTCTAGAAAATCACCTGTTGTGCTTCGAGAAGTCCAGCAAAGTAAAGAATTTCAAGTTTTTTAGTTCTTTTGCGTCGGCAACGTCACTTTTATTTTCTTTCCCTAAAAGTGCCATCAATTACTTATGTTAACTATTTTAACATGAATGAATGAATGAATGATGAGTCCCGCGAAGGTTAAGATAACATTCTGCACCTATGATCTCCATCATTCTCTCAAGAAAAGATGTCTCCCGAATTACACAACAAAATAAAATGAGAGATGCACCATTGCTAACTAGGATATCTTTCTTATCTTTTTCTGTTTGTATGGATAGTGCTACTATTCTCATGTATATTTGACGACTCGATTGACTTGAAATTGAAATTATAGATATTATTTGCACCATGAGGATAGAAGATACTAGTTTCTTTTGTATGAACTCAGAAATATTGTTTACTTTTCAAAAGCTGTTACCTAATAAGAGTTTATTTATTCGGGAACTGTCCGCCACTTGCAAGATACCTACAACAATTAACTTGTTTTTATTCGATTATAGATATCGGCAAATGACGAACATAATGTTGTGCGTTACAGTAAAAAAACATTTGTCTTTCGCTGTTCTCAATGATAAAACTTGGATTTAAGCGTTTTTTTATTCTGAGAGTAAAAGATGAATGAAAATCAAATGCGTATTTTGATAGGCAAAGAAAATGTATCTGCAGGACATTCTTGAATTTCTATGCTATTCGAAATATGCGAAGTAGAGGCATTTCATTCAATGCTTCTCTACTTTTGTGGAAATCGATCCGGTTAAATCAATGTTCTCTAGCTAGAGAGAGATTGTAGAAGCTCCTACAACATTTTTGTGTAAATACTCGTTGATTTGACGAAATTGCTTCTCTTGAGTATTGAAGAAAGACAATAAATGACATTAAAATGAATTAGGATCGTGCATTTCCAGCATTTTAAGTTGGGAAGGCTCAAATGAATGATTTCAGTTCTGCTTTTACCTATGAAACTTCTTTGATGTTGATCTATGTAAAACATTGCAACCAAGTAGAAGCATCACTATCAAGAAATGTTAAAGTCCTCAAGTCATGAGGAATCTTTTTTCCTTTACTGACGTCATTTCGAGTCTCCGCAAGAAAGAAAAACTTGAAATGGCCTTCATTGATCCTGCTGCTGTTGACATCATTCAAACTTCATCCCGCTTCATATCGTCGTAGCCAGGCTAAATGTTTACAAGAGTTTTCTAAACAAACTTTATCCCACGAAGTTGTACCGTACCAAATTTTGAGGTACTACATACTATCATAGTAAATGAAATCTTAAGAATGTTGTCTGAAAGTTTGGACACATTTTTCATTCATGGGCTAGGCATACGTATGGATGAAGATTTAGAGAATCCTCAAGTGATGCCAGAGGAATATGTGACGTCTGCATGTGCGTATAGTAATTTGAAAATCATGATAGACATCATCGATTATCACAAATCGGGAAATCAGAATCGAATTCACTGAAACACATCGTATCCGGCTTTGCCCATCGTCTGAATCGAACCACATAAAGCCAAATAATGTACAAAAGCCATTTAGTTCTTACCGCAATAATCTTCTGCCTTTATGGAGTTGAAACAAATGGTTTCAGTACACAACTCAAAATGAAACAAAAATCAACCTCATCAATGAAGATGAACGGTAACAATCTAAACCGAAGATCGTTTATGACAGATTTAGGCGCAGGCGCTACTACATTTGGAGGGATAACTCTTTTGAGCCCATCTGCATTTGCTGCAAATTTGCCTTCGACAGAAACCAAGGCTCCTGATTTTGAACTTCCAAATAGCAGAGGTGATGGTAAAACGAGTCTGAAAGATCTTACCAAGGATGGAAAATGGACCGTTCTCTATTTTTATCCCGGTGCGTAGAATGTAAACAAAGATTATGTTTTTTCTTATTATCTAATTGATCGTTTGGATGCATTTTGTTCGAAACTACTTCAACATCCCAGGTGCTTTTACATCTGGTTGTACACTTGAAGCTCGCGGATTTCAACGTGATATGTCAGCATACAAATCTTTGAATACTCAAATAGTTGGTGTCTCTGTAGACCCAGTAGAGAAAAATGCTTCGTTCTGTTCTACTGAGGGATTAGATTTCTATATGCTTTCCGATGAAAAAGGTGTCACTTCTAAAGTGTATGGTTCCGCTTTGAGCATTCCCGGATTCGGAACTTTTTCGAATAGGCAAACATACATCATTGATCCAAAGGGTACCTTAAAATATGTATTCACAGATGTGGAGAGTAGAGTTGCCAGGCATTCAGAGGAGGTTATAGAAAAATTGGCTGAACTACAAAAAGCATAAACGACTGTTTTATCTAATTCACTAAAAACTCTCTGGACAAGTCTTCAGTGCACACAACTAATCCTTCTATACAATCCTTGACAACTTTCATTGTTATACTTTTTTCTATTTGATAACTACTGTGTTCCTGGTAACGACTTGAAAATAATCCGGTAAATGCGGGTATGTGAGCATTTTCTATGGAACTATCCAGTTCTGTTCGTTTTTTCTTTTCTTCTTACGCTCAAAAAATAAATGTTGACAACAAAAAGTAATGACACTCGCATTTTAGAAATATGAGGATTGCAAAAACATTCCTGCACATGATTAAAATAAGTGCTTTTTTTGTGCTCCATGAATCTTATTACATAAAGTTCAATTCTTTATCCCGTTGATATTGGGATATTTTGGCTTTGATTACAGCTGCTCAAGAGAGAGTGATGCATGGTTGTGAAACAAAAACATTTCTAGTTGCGGTTATCATATATTAATAAATAATTTATAAATTGAAATTGATGTGCAATTTTATCATTAAAATCATATACTAATTTTCACAATTCGAACAGGTAAAG
>Ga0209092_10005603_pt1 | contig 10136 bp, 6 predicted proteins | sample FraStrMetagenome_FD_187446 | JGI IMG/M metagenome (GOLD analysis project Ga0209092, IMG submission 187446) | Marine eukaryotic phytoplankton communities from Arctic Ocean - Fram Strait ARC3M Metagenome (SPAdes) (version 2) | ecosystem: Environmental > Aquatic > Marine > Oceanic | place: Fram... | reverse complement strand
TATCGTGAGTGGAACTATCTGGAATCTACGTGACTCCTAGTATCTCAAAGTTTGAATTCCAATGCTACCGTACTGATCCTACGAGAATCTAACCACTCCAATGAAAATATTGATTGATTATACAATTCAATCCTTTCCGTGGAAATCCCAACGGCTCTTTCTTCTACGAAGTCTCATTTGAAACACAAAAAGGGTGATTGAAATACCAACCGAATATCCTTTCGTTCCAACGACAACAACCATCAATCAATCAATCAATCAATCAATCCATCAAAATGGTGAGTAAGAGCCACAATCGTTGTCCAAGTTTGAATAAATGGAGAATCAAAATCGCACTCCCTCCAATGGGGAATGGAGAAACTCTCTTTTTGGATTCCATCCGAGGAATATATCAATTTCAATCGTGAAAGGATATCAGGTTCCCGCGGGTGGCCTCCCAAGTATTCCTGTTTCTCACGTCTCTCTTTGCTAACTCATGAATGACTATATCCTGTCCCAACACCCCCTAATGAATCAATATTAAAATAAATACTCGTTCGACAGGCAGATTCAGGTTATGATCCACGACGATCCAGGGTTTCCGAAAATACAATGGGAGATTGGATGAGAGGTGGAATCACCGGAGATTTAACGGACGTTCCTGGAATTGGTCCCAGTGCAGTCAAAAAATTGGCAGATGGAGATGATCCATCGGAGGTGGTGACCAATACATTTCAATTGATTGGAAAGGTACGATATAGGAATCATTTTGATTGTGTGTGTGACGAAGGAAGGGTTGGATCCGAATACTACTTGTCTAATCCATATCTCATCTCATTGTGTTTGTGTTGTTGTTTCTGGAACGATAGTTTCTAATGCTCAAAGGTCCCGATGATGGAGATGAAAAGGTAGAGTCTCTGGAACATATGGAAAAATTCTGGCATTGGTTGGCCTCCAAAGGAATATCCTCCCATCGATCTGGAATTGTCCGTGCGATTGCTGAAAAACTCAATAGTATGATGCCAGGAATTTATGATGCCGATGATTATGAGGATGAGGAGGATGAGGAGTAATGAACGTAACGAAATGATGAATGGGAGTTGGAGAGTATGTAGGATCTTTGCCGAAGGACGGAAATATGGAAACAATATATATATATATGAAAGTGTCACCAGTAGATAGGATTCATGGTTTTTTCAGCACTATTTGCAGTTGATGGAATTTTTAGTCACTCATAAAATAACGAAAAAAACTTTCTCATTGGTATAAAGTACCCTCCCTACATTCTGATTCATTCCATCGAGAAAGGCATTTTCGAATGTTTCACAAACACAAACCCTAACATTACTTGTCTTCGGAATTTCTTTTGACTCATGCCGTAGGCATTCCAAAAATACTTCGGAAAGTGCGGAACAACGTAAGGCGAAGAGATTTCCAACAGGAAGTACAATTTGGTATGGAGACTTCTGCATCTAGAAGTACAGAACCAATGCATCTATGTGCCATTTCCTATGCCATACCACAGGAAGAAGTTTCAATTCTTCTCGCGTGTCAATACATGAAGGAACGAAACGACAAATGCCCTTGTCAGTGTGGGTATATCCAACATGACGAACGCATTCTCGAGGGGAGTTTGAAAACAACACATCCGAATATCACACGTAATCAAATGTGTATTCATTGGCGAATCCCTTACTACTCTTTTTGTTATGATTTATTATTATTTGTACTTTTAATTTATGGATAGTCAGTCACCATTTCCCTCGGGCATCAAAACTTGTGATCCTTCCTACGACTATCTAAAAGTGAGGATGATACGTCATTTTCGATGCCAACACCGTAGCATACGTGATCACAAGCGCCATACCTAATCGAAACACATTCTGACCCACAAATGTCACAATTTCCTCCTTGGTATCTTTTTCATTATGTTCCAGATAGTTTTCTTCCTCATACAGATACAAGGAATTCTGATCAATCGCCTCCCTGGCATTCATGAAAAAAAAGTCAAACACAACATAGACCAATGCCGCCAATGGTAACTTGGCAAACATATCCACTTCCTGGGCGTAGAATTCCATTTGTTCCGCATCTAATTTCATTGGTTGAAATTCCGAAGGATCGGTATTTTGGATGATAAAGGGTGGACCGACGGTGGTGGTGGAGGTGGAGAGAGTCGCCGCCGTAGCAGCAGTGGGAGTGGAAATGGGAGATGCGATGGTTGCCGAAGAGGAGACCGATTTCAATGTACTCAAACTGTCCAATTGGGCGGATTGGGAAAGTACCTCTTGCTTTCCACCCAGTCCTAGAAAAGTTTCTGACAGCAATTGTGTTATGTCATCCGAAGATTCACTAATAACGTGTGAGGCATGATGAATATTTTGAAGTTGGTCCAGGAAGTCAGTCGGGGGGGGTGCCAAGTACAGTCGGGAGAACGATATGTCATTATTCGTCACAGGAAGGAGTGGATATCTATGTGATAAAAAGGGTGTCGTAAATGCTTGAGTCAACGTCAACCTTACGGCACCCAGAAATGGAAGGATCAAGATAGGAGTGGTAGCAGCAGTCATTGATTTCATAATGATGATAAAAAAAGACCTATCGTCGTATGTTCATTTAGTTCGTGGGATGGAGGAAGGCGATGGAAAGCGACTTGCACTCACTAACTAACTTGTTTCAATTTGATGTGTTGTGTTAATATCCGACTTGATAGGAATATCCAACGTGGAACCATCCTAAGACAAAATCGACAAGGATTGGGAAGGAATTGACACCATACATTCTATCCCCATCTGATAGCTACGTACGTAATCAAGTTGAGGTTTGGATTTGAATTATGTACTGAGTTCCATTTGAGAAAGTTACACGTGGAGTATATATTTCGTATTTCTTACATATTTTTGTTGTTTATTGGATCCTATTCGGCTCTTCCCAATTTGATAATTAATTCTGTGGAGGAATCTTCCCAAGGGGGAGCTTGGATTTATTCCGTCTTTCTCCATGGGTATTCTTGAAATAGTAAATTATTTGTTTCTTGTAGGAAGGATCCAACAATTTTATGAAGGATCTTTAGGAAAGTCATAAAGATGGAAAAGATGATGGGATTGCAAAGCTCCAACACCGAAGTAAATTATTTCGCAAGTTGATTGGTGGTATACAAATAAACACTACGATGGAGGTACAATCAATCAAGAAAAGGTGCATAGCAAATGGTTAGGAATATACACGATGCTGGAACACCAAGTTGGAAGTGCCAAGCACACGAACGGAACAACAAATCGTGGAAGACTGTTAATATGTTGAAACTAAGGTTAATTAATCATCCGAATCGACCATGAAACATTTTTATATTAAATTTTGGAGTCATCGATTTTCCCAACCTGACTGTGCTTCTTCCGTTCCAACATAATTTCATAAAAGTCTCGAAACGATTATCATAACTACTTTTCATTCCATCAGCAAGAACAGAGAAAAATTAATCCTTCTTTGGGGGCAAAGGTTTTACGGAAGCATTGGAAAGGCCAATCACGAGGAAACATCCGACGATTCCCGTCTGAACGGTATAAACGAAAGAAGAAGAAAAGTGAGAGGGCTTAGCAATTGATGAAAAATGGTGCAATAGTCAAGAGACTCGAGTGACGAATTAAATGCGATACACCCTTACCAACACCATGGATGCAAGGTATCCTTCCGCTGGCATTGTTTCTCGTTTTGTATCTTTCCCAATAACTAAAATGAAATGAATGTGGAGGCTGACTTAGATTGTTTGTACTGCTTTTCTACATACGAAGAGGTATGATCTGTTAATAATGTTCTTCTTGGTACTTGAGATATTTGCCACATATCGGAAGGATACAATGAAGTCAAACTGCATCGAGAAAATGCTTAGTTCGAATAAGCTGCAATCATATGGGGACAGAATAGCAATGATATTCTTACTTTGAAGGAATACGATTGGAATCTATAAATGATTAAATTTTGTTGATCCTTGGTTGTTAATTTAGAAAAAGTCATTCATTAAGAAAATGTTGGAGAAATGATGGACCAAGTGACAAAAATGAATCTACGATGATCATATGATGATGCTCGTTATCTAGGCTTCCTCTTGTTGCTCTCTTTGTTCGCTTTGATCTGTCATATATCTCATGAAAACCACCAATAATGATCCAGATTAGTTCTCCTCAGCTTTCCAAGATTGTTGTCTAGATCATAACCGATAATTGTAGTCATACAAATAAACTTAAAATGTTTATCCATCTTATCTAAGAAATGTATCGAAGTTAGTATCAACATGAACCGAAAAACTTCGTTGATACATTGCCCAATTAGCTGCGTTGAATATTCGTGTTTTGTTTCTGAAATTTCATTTGAAAATCAAATAAGTCCACTTTGATCTTGGTCCTTATATGATTCTCCATCCTTATTTTTGTCATTGGTATTTGATTGTTCTGGATGAGTCTGCATCAACTGAAGGTATTTATATCGCAAATGTTGCTTTTGATCCCCTTCGTCTTCGCTTGGTTCTCGAAGACCGTCCCTTGAAAAAGTCCCTGGCCCCTTTTCTCGAAAGGATTTGACCTTGGCTGGTATCCCTGACACCCTCGCCAAAGGTGGAACAGTCTTTGTCACTATACTTTTTGCTGTAATAACAGCGCCATCACCGATTTGAATATTCCCCAATACTGTTGAGCCATCTTGTAATATTACTTGATTGCCTACTTTAGGATGTCGGTCGCCCCTTTCTTTACCTGTTCCTCCTAAGGTAACGCCCTGGAGAATCGATACATCATCTCCAACAACAGCCGTTTCACCGATAACTACTCCAGCACCAACATTTAAAAAGATCCCAGCTCCAATCTCAGCAGCAGGATGTATATCTGCCGAATATTTGCGTGATACAGTACTTTGAATATAATAGGATAATCCAGTCCGTCCTTTTCCCCACAATCGATACGATAATCGATGACACACCAACGCATGTAATCCAGTATTAAATAAAACTGCCATCATTGCATTTCCAACACTAGCAGATCGCATGGCTACTGCTATAACATCCATATGGATTTTCCAATCATCTTCGGGAGTTAACATCTCAAAAAAGAGATTTCGAAGAGATGTGGATGGCATAGAGGGGGTACTCAATTCATTGCTGATAACCTGTGTTAAGGCATGAAGTAAGGAAGGTTGACTCAATATAGCTTGATAAATTTGGGGTCCTGCCTCTGGTTCGGGTGTCAAAGATGCTTCCGCTTCCACTTTGATTTGATCCCAAAGTAAATCCTTTTTGGATGTCACATACGAAAATAGATTGTGATAATTCTGATTCATTGGATCGTCTACAAATTCAATCATGGATTGACCCAATAAAGAAACTGAGTTTTCCCATTCGTCTCCTTCGTCGGAATCGACATCAGATGCTAAATCGTGATCTCCTTTTGTATTTAACAAATGTAGGTTGGTGGATTGTGTTTTCGAAAACAAGTTCAAGAAGTCTCCTCGTTTTTGGAATAGTGATATTGGAGGCTGATAAAAGGCTCTCGACAAGAATATTTGATGACAGAAAATAAAGCCTATCGTGAAACTGCAGAAAAGAAGGCGAATCATTACTCCCTGAAAGATATAAAAGGTCTATTCATTCATTCATAACACAAATTGTTTGATTTTCTCAAAATTGAACTATTTTCAACGGTAGATTGATTGATTGGTTGCATTAACATAATTCGATAGTCTACGTTTTTGTACGCAGCACATCGGAGAAACCCGAACATCCCAAATTTGAAGGCAAAAAGATTAGTGAATGGCACTATTGAAGGAATAGGAAACAAAAGATCTTTTTAAGCAGCAGGATAAACTAACCCTAACCCTAACCCTAACACTAAGAATTTGGTGCCGTACGTCATATTTGAAGTGAAAAGAATTTAAACAATCTCTGAATAAAAAAATAAAACCTCCTTCACCCAAAAATTGGTCACGACCCGATACGTTTTTGTATACATCTCTGCAAAGAAAATATATCCGTTGACTACCAAACATAAAGTGAAAAAAACTCAAATAGAAATAATACCTTCACCTTTGACAACTGTTCTTTTGCACAACTCCCAAGGATAGGTAGTGTTTTTCTTTTCACTTTCACATCGTTCAGTTAGATTCGGACTAATCTTCCGATATGAAGTATCTCAATGAGCATTGAGTGAAAATTACGGCAATAATAGAACTGGCAAATCAAGTATATGACATGCAAAGCTGGATTTCAATTTTATCATGAACACCCAAATTTGAAAGAAATGCGTCACAACAGCTACTAATATAAAATGCGATTATTAAATTAATTCTATTTCTTGCAATAGCAATCATTTCTTCTTGGTTCTTTTATTATTACCGATGATTTTGAATCGTTCTTATAGACTGCTGTAATGTTTTCATTATTTCCAAATAATTTGCTAAGCTTTCGAAAAATTTCCCTCTAGATATCCAAATTTTCTATGAATCTGAAATTTTTTTAGACATAATTAATGTATGATGGTGGTTTTGAGCTGGGGTTGTTCTTGTTCATTTTATCACATGTATCAATCCCGAAAGAGGCGTATCCTTTGGTTTATTACTCCACATTAAGTACCGCAGATAATGACTGAAACAAAGACCAACAAATGATTGTAATTAATGTATTTTCTTCCACACTATTCTGACGAAGAACTTTAATTTGTAATCGCGCATAATTGCCAATAAGGAATAGCATTTTGAGATCTTACATCATCAATTATCTGTAGGTCCTCCAACCTTATATGCCTGATATTCATATATAATTCCAAACGGTTATGGCCGATACATGATAAATTACATCTAGTGAGAAATCCTACTAACTTATTCCTGAAATTTGTGAATCATGTCATTCAGTGATGTCTGACCAATTATAACTCGGTTAATGATTCCCGGATAAAATTTATTTATGCGCAAAATCAGAAGACGATAGAATTCTAATCTCTGCTGACGCATCAAAACGAGAACTTTCTTAGAGGTCCTAAAAAAATACAGTAACATCCTAATCAATACTGAAGTAATTCCTATCACCTCTTATGTCATACGATATTTTATGTGAACTCGTGATTAACTTGTTTTAATATTTAATATGCAACAGATTTAAAAAGAAAAATACCCGTAGATCTGCTGAAGTTCCAAGAACTACCTATGAAGAAAAAAGAAAGAATCCCTCCTATATCTTTTCAACTAATTTTTTATATATGCTAAATGCTATCCATGCGCTTGAAGCACTTAAACAACAAAAATAAGCATATTTAAGGATGGGGTTCTTGTCATGAGAAGAATAGCACTAAAATGGCCTTGTCTTGCTGCTTAAATCGTGCAAATTGGTTCGCACTTCACTAAAAGTTACTTATGACTCAATATCATACGAAAAATCCAAATGTCTTGATGCTAAGTTTGTTTGTGTCTTGCGATGGCGAAAAGTCGCACACTTGACATTTGGCGCAAGACCTTGAAACAATTTTGATAATGTACTTTCTTTTTTAATATCTTTATGTAGTAAAATGTTAGCATGAATGATGAGATTTTCAAGCTGCTCTGGTGGTTCTGGCAGTTCTATTTGGGCCCGAAGAACGATGTAGCGTTGTATCATCAAGCACAGAGGTTTCGCTATCTCCTCGAAAATTTGGAGAAACATATGATACATTCGTAATCATGAGATCAGTCATTGCTTCCCCCTCCACCAACCATCTATCCCTATTTTTAATTGCATTTTCCATGAAAACCGCACCTTGAGATCCAAAAATTCCACTGTCGTTTATTCGTTTACTTAGTGGAATGACATAATTTTCTAAAAACCAAGTTTGACCATTACACCAATTTTTGGAAGGATCAAATCCTCGTTTTGCTAAATTGGCAGCCCATAGTTCATCGTACAGTTTTTTATTCCATTTCGTGAAAACTGGCCAATCTTGCATGAGATGGGCTACATCCGCAATTTGCATTAATTGTTCCAGAATTGCATTTGACTTCATTGTAGCCAAAGATACAGCTGCCAGTGCCGCACATGATAAATTAGTTTCTGATGCTCTAGGAATCTTTTTGTGACTATCTCTTTTCATGATAGAAGACATTCTTGTTGAAGGTTCAGATCGCCTCCTATGAATTTTAGATTTTCGTAAATATACAGGATCCTTTGAAAACGCTGTGTTCCATTTTTCTCTTCCAATCGCAGTGCGTTCGGGACTGGATATATCCGTCGCCAAAATTAAGTTCACAACTAGGCCACGAAATTTTGCAAACTCGTATTTTGAGCACCAAATGGCATTACGGAGCTCATTAAAACAAGGTTCGGAGAGAATGCTGAAAGCGACAGCAATAGAATGTTGCTCAGCTACACTTTTGTTTATGTACACGAATGATAGTTTGTCTTGTTCTTGGATAAGCTGAGCATTCGGTAAGCCCTTGTGCTCTACGTCATGAACCAACGCACTAAATACAAGGGCGAAATGAACTAGAGGGTCTTCACTTATACCAAAGGTATTGAGGTATCTCTCGAATGTTTCTGCAGTATATGGTTCGCTAGAAGAATCTGCATTTTCGTCTACTTTTTGATCGTTATACTTACAGGATAGTAGAATATCGATAAGTTTATTCGCGGATAAGGTTACATGTGTTGCGTGCTGAAGATTATGGTAGTGAACATTGCGGTACAATTCAGCAATCCGTTTCACATATAGCAGTAATTGAGCCTTCGCATGGATGATTTTTTTATCTTCATTATACACATCATTTATGGAAGCAGTTTTAGTAGCGTTGTTAATTTTTTGTCGCTTGGAGTCCATTGTTTCATCTATTGTGCTGAGAACGGATTTGGTACTCTTTGTCTTCTTGCTTCGTGTGCTTCTGTGGAGAACAAGTTTCATTAGCAGCCGTTCAAGGACTGCAAAATTTTGTTGAATCAGACCGTCCTTATCCGTTGTGGCCTTTACTCCTTCTTTATCACTCTGTCCAATGCTTTGCCATTGTTGTTGCGTTATTAGAGATGCTTGAGACATCGTTGTAGTTATCAATTATAGTACGAACAATCTTGTGTTATAAAATGAATTTTGCTTTGTGCTTACGGTTGCTACTCACGTGTTGTGATAGAAAATTAGTAATCATATCACATGAATCAAAAGAACTTACGGAGAATTTGTATGCAGGAAAATGTATAGACCAAATAATCAGCAGTTCCGAAAAATGCTTGAAAGGCCTCTCTAAGTTCTCATGGATTTGAGAAACAAATTCTAAAATTTACTTACGTCAAAACTATTAAAAATATTGATTTTGTTCCAAAAGTAGTAAAAAATATACCTAAATTAGTGCCATTGTAGTGACCTCCTAATGCGTTCACAAGAATTAACTGCGTTAAAGGTTAAAATTTATTAGGGTAGTATCAATATCTTGCATATCTTAGCATATTGTATAAATAAGAGAATTATGTATGAAGTGGAATATGGAAGGGGAGTCATGTACAGCAGTCTAAAAAACAGATCAGACATACACTAAAACGTATAAACAGAACCTATTTATCCGTTTTCGTAGCCTTTCATGAACACATTCTTTGTTTCGTTGTCGCTCGCGAAAGAACATTAGAACGAAGCATTTTTCTAATATCAATCGGACTGAACACTCTTCATGACTGTTCAAAAGGCTATTTATCCTCACCAGATTTCCAACAATCATGCAAATAATCCTTCATAAGAATAATAGGCGAAAGTAATCACGTGAATCAAATGTATGTGAAGGTCAGAAGAATCAATATATGACATAATTAATTCAATGAAAAAAATGAAATTGATCAAGCTGCTTGTTTCATTCGTGAGGAAAAAATAAATCAGAAATTTGCAAAATATTTCAGGACGGACCCTACAGGATTTAAGCAGTGAATTCTACGATGCATAGACAATTTTGCCATTGCTAACTTCACGAATAAGTAGTAGTACTTCTAAATGAATGGAAAGGCGAGAGTTTGCGTCGTATACGTGGATTTTTTTTGTCTTTCGTCACTGTTAGAAGAAGTTTTATGTACTTCTACGGCATATTTTTCTCAAACAAGGCTATTTTTAGACAGAGTTCTGCCATGAAATAGATGCTTTTCAATGGTTTTGATTTGATTATTCTTTGGATTCGTG
>Ga0209092_10005602_pt1 | contig 10136 bp, 6 predicted proteins | sample FraStrMetagenome_FD_187446 | JGI IMG/M metagenome (GOLD analysis project Ga0209092, IMG submission 187446) | Marine eukaryotic phytoplankton communities from Arctic Ocean - Fram Strait ARC3M Metagenome (SPAdes) (version 2) | ecosystem: Environmental > Aquatic > Marine > Oceanic | place: Fram... | reverse complement strand
ACTCGAAAAGTGGGTTGCACCTGAGCGGTCTCTAACGGTTAAGGTAACTTGCATATTTCCAAAATCTTTTAAGGTAATTTCAGGATTAGCTTCGTTTGAAAGGATTTCTCCATTACCCGGGGTTTTACGCCATTCAAATGATATCTTGTCATCTGTATCGGGGTCCATTGAACCTTCACTTGAGAATTGAATGGTTAAGGGCGATTTCCCTGCTGTGATATTAGCTGAAATTTTTCCTACAGGCGAACGGTTGCCACGGACATAATCAATTCGAACCAGCTTACAGTTTTCATTTTTCCCCCAGGTAGTTCCATATTCAATGAGATAAAGAGAACCGTCCGGTCCAAAATTCATATCAATCGGACGAACGAATTTTTGATCGGGCATAAAGGGTGTCAAGTTAACCAAGTTTTCATCCTTATCCAACTGAGCAGTAAAGATCCAATTGCGGGTCCACTCGTATATAAAAAGACAATTATCAAATTTTGAATGAAGTTGAGTTTTATTCTTCAAATTATGATCGAAATGAAAAACCGGACCGGCACATGCAGTTCTTCCGCCTGTTTTCAGAATCTCAAAGCCCGTGGTTTCCTTTCTTTTATACCAAACAAATGCAGGTTTTGCAGGTGGAAGAGTTATAGGCTCTTTCACATACCTCGATTGATTGATAGGTGCTTCTGCTGGTTGTGGGGGACTGATCTCCGAGGTGTTGAAATCACGCATGGGGTAAGCGAAATTGTTACCTACAAAATAAGGCCAACCATAATTTCCTGCATTTTTTGCCTGATTAATTTCATCATGTCCGGATGGTCCTCTCTCATGATCCACCGACGCATCGGGTCCGACATCGCCCCAGTACAAAGTACCCGTTCTTTGATTCAGATTGATGCGCCATGGATTTCGGCATCCCATTATATAAACTTCTGGTAATCCTTTGGATCCATCTTTGGGAAAAAGATTACCATTCGGGATTTCCAATGTTCCATTTGCAAGGGGGCGAATACGAAGAATTTTTCCATTATGGCTGAAAGGATTGGACGAAGATTTTTCGGCACTGAAAGATAAGCGGTCAGGGCGGTCGTCGATAGGGGCGTATCCCTTAGAATCTCCGCCAGGGCTTGTGTTATCACCCGTTGCAATAAAAAGGCAACCATTCGGCCCAAATTCCAAGGAGCCGGCATGGTGTGCACCGGTTCCATTGGGTTCGTGAAATTCGATCAATATTTTCTCACTCCCTTCCACTATTTTGTTCCCATCGAGTGTGAACCTGGAAGTTCGTTGTGAGGTCAAACCAATGGGAGAGTATTGAAGATAAACCCAATTATTTTTTTGAAAAGCAGGGTCCAGTGCCAATCCAATCAGCCCGACTTCTCCTTTACGGGCCACCTCAAATTTTTTGATTTCAGTAACTTCTTTTGATTTCGAATTTAACACTCTAAACGCACCGTCTAATTCAATGAAAAATATTCGCCCATCAGGAGCGACTTCTAGTTCCATGGGACGATTTAAATCGGAGACTAGTGTTATCTTAGAAAGTCTTTCTGGATCATAGACTTGATCGTTCGCAAAGACGAAAGAGTGAAAGGCAAAGAATGTCAGGATGATAAAAGAACGCATTGGGAGTTAGATATTGATTTGTTAAAAAGATTCCTCTGGCAATGGGAACTTACAGGAAATTAGGCAATGATGTCTTTAATGACATGGGCTTCCTCATCCACCCCAGTCAGTCGAAAATCGAGACCTTGGTGTTTATGGGTGAAGAATTGGGATTGGATTCCTAATTGATGAAGCATGGTGGCATGGAAGTCGCGAACATGAACCACATTTTCTTCCGCATTATATCCAAGTTCATCGGTGTTTCCGTAGGAAATTCCCCCTTTGATTCCACCGCCCGCCATCCAGATTGAAAAGCCTTTGATGTGATGATCCCGGCCATTTCCCTGCGCCATAGGAGTGCGTCCAAATTCACCGCCCCAAACCACGAGAGTATCTTCCAGCATTCCGCGTTGCTTTAAGTCCTGTACAAGGGCAGCGGAACCCTGATCCACAAGATTGGCCGTTTTTTGAACATTATTTTTGACTCCACCATGATGGTCCCATCCACGGTGGTATAGATGAATGAAGCGTACATCCCGTTCTGCCAGCCTTCTTGCCAGTAGACAATTACTGGCAAAGGATCCATCCCCCGGTTTTGCTCCGTACATATCGAGTACATGTTTAGGTTCATTGGAAACGTCCATTAAGTCGGGCACACTTGCCTGCATGCGAAATGCCATTTCATATTGGCTGATCTTTGTCGAAATTTCTGGATCCCGGAGCGTATGGTTTCCAATACGGTTTAACTGGTTTACTGAGTCGATTACCGACCGTTGATCTTTATTGGTTACCCCATTGGGATTGCTCAGATAAAGAACTGGGTCTCCTTTACTATGAAAATGAACACCCTGATATTTACTGGGTAAGAATCCACTGTGCCATTGCCGGGATGCAATCGGCTGGTTTTGCCCACCGCCCACTGAGGTAAGTACCACAAATCCTGGAAGGTTATTGGTTTCAGCACCTAATCCATACAGCACCCACGATCCCATGCTTGGACGTCCGGAGATTTGCGTACCTGTGTTCATGTATGTATGAGCCGGGTCATGGTTAATCTGTTCCGTGGTCATTGAGCGGACGATACAAATATCATCTGCAATCCCACCAATCTTAGGAAATGCAGAGCTGAAATACTGACCGGATTTTCCCCATTTTTTGAATTCCAGTTGAGGAGCGAAGCATTTCAATTGCTTGCCTTGCAACTGGGCGACGGGTTGACCCTTAGTGATTGATTCAGGCATGGGTTTCCCATCCATTTCCTTGAGCTTGGGCTTGTAGTCAAAAGTTTCCAAGTGAGATGGACCTCCTGCCATACAGAGAAAAATGACCCGTTTGGCTTTCGGGTTTCCACTCAGCTTCGCATGCGGGGGTAGGTTGGCAGGCCAAGCTTGGGGGTTTGCCATTGCATTGCCTGCGAGCATAGTCGACAGAGCGGTTGAACCAATTCCCACGGTAGCTTGGTTTAAAAAAGTTCTGCGATTGATAAAAGTAGGATTCATGAAAGTAGTCTTATTTAGAAGCGGGCAGTGGTTTCATACATATTGAGGAGTGTGCGGGATACACTTGTCCAGGCAGCCAATTCAGAGACACGCAGGTTTGTATTATATTTTTTCTGTCCCGTTTTCACCAAGGCCAAAGCTGCCTCTTCATCCTTTTGATAACGTTTCCTTTGCTGGGAAAGGAGTTCTGTCAACACTTGGACTTCTTCCTTCGTTGGTTTTCGGGTCAGTGCACATTGAAAAGCATAGTGAATTTTCGCTAAATCCTCTTTGTTGGAATGGGTAAGAAGTTTTTCAGCAAATACACGAGCGGCTTCCACGAAGACCGGATCGTTCAACAGGGCCAAAGCCTGTTGTGGAATGTTGGACCTTGGCCTTTCCGCAGTGCATTCTTCACGACTGGGTGCATCAAAGGCAAGCATGGCTGGATGGGTGAAACTACGACAGTGAAAGGTGTAGAGCCCTCTGCGATAGAGATCGTCTCCTTTGCCAGCTTTCCATTTACGTGCCGGGAAATTCAAGTGCTGCCAATACCCAGCTGGTTGGTATGGTTTTACACTGGTTCCACCAATATCTGAAACAAGTAAACCACTGATTGACAGAGCCGTATCTCTTACAAACTCTGCATCCACCCTGTACCTGGACTGTCTGGCGTAAAGGCGGTTCAGGGGGTCATTTTTTGCAAGTTTTTCTGTGGGTACCGAGCTTTGTTTGTAGGCATCTGAGGTAACGAGAGTACGAATTAACTTTTTTACATCCCATCCGCTATTTCGAAATTCAGATGCAAGGTGGTCAAGCAACTTGGGGTGGGTTGGAGGTTCTCCCTGACCTCCTAAGTCTTCGAGCCTCCGTGACAATCCATAACCAAAAAACATTTTCCAAATACGATTGGTAAAGGCACGGGCGGGTAGGGGGTTATTATTGCTAACGACCCAGTTTGCTAGATCGAGCCGATTAGCCTTCCGGTCATTAGTATCCAATTTCCCCATGAATTCAGGAATGGCTGGCTCGACTACTTCACCGCTCTGATCCAACCAGTTTCCCCGGGGAAGTATTCGTACCATCCGTTTATTGCCAGTTTGGGAAACCAGCATGCTTTGAAACATGTCTTTATGATTTTTGATTGCATCGGTTGTTTTTTTAACAGCCGCATCTAAAGAGATTGTTTTTCCCTTCGTTTCTTGTAGTTTTTTTCGAATCTCCACAACATTCGCCGGTATTTTTTTGTAAACGAAATTTAGGAAATATTGAGAAAGAGATTGTATTTCTGTTTCCGAGCGATCTTTTTCTTCTTTCTTGGCTAGAGTTTGAATGTTTGTAGGTAATGATTTGTCATTTTTGGCAAGTGTTATCCATTTTTTGAGTGAAAAATCAGGGTCTTGCCTGGGGTCAATTTCTGTTTCCGAGCGATCTTTTTCTTCTTTCTTGGCTAGAGTTTGAATGTTTGTAGGTAATGATTTGTCATTTTTGGCAAGTGTTATCCATTTTTTGAGTGAAAAATCAGGGTCTTGCCTGGGATCAATTTTTGTTTTCACTCCCACCTTATCCCAATAAAGTGTTCCATCCCACTGGGTGAAGGCAATCCCGTTGATTTTATCTTTTGTTTTTAAGCCTATCTTTTTGGCTGTTACAGAAAGACGAACCCATTTTTTCAGCTCGGGTAATGGGCCAATTTTTAGACGGCTTGTGGTATTTTCTTTTCCATAGGGTATTAGGGATTCGCCCCAATAAGCACGGCGCGACCAGCTTCCGTCGTTAAACTGCAGCATAATTTGCTTGGGTGGATTCTTGGGGTCTAAGTATACATAGGCAAAAAATTCATCTTCTTCTGAAAAAATATGATGGGGGTTTTTAGAGTTTATAAAGTAGTGCTGGTTGTTTCCCTGCCCAGTCCGCATAATTGACTTTGATCCGGAGAAAACAGGGTTTTCTGTAAGTTTCCACTCACCATTCAGATCCGCATCAGACGGGGCAGAATCTTCGACGAAAATTCTTTCCTTCTTCTGGACTTCATCTCTGTTTGGTTCGGAATAGGAAAAATTGGCAACCATCTCTTTAAGTTCTTTAGCTAATTCCTTTTCTTCTTGCTGGATCTTTGGTTTATGAAGGTTTCTTTTTTGTTCAGTCTCTTTTTTGGCTGATTCAAGTTCTTCTAATTTCATTTCCTGTTTAGGAGTTGGCAGGTAAAGGTTAGGATTTCTTCTGCCCACAGGTTTTTCCTGAAGATCAGCAAAAAAGGCTGCGAGAGAATAAAAATCCTTAATTGTAAAAGGGTCGAACTTGTGATCATGGCATTGGGCGCATCCGGTAGTAGCACCCAACCAAACAACCCCAAAGTTTCGAACCCGATCGGCTTGGTAATGGCTGTGTACTCGGCAGCCTGGGCACCTCCTTCTTGTGTGGTTTGAAGAAGGCGATTGTATCCGGAGGCAATTTTTTGGCGTTTGCTGGACTCGGGGATGAGATCACCGGCCAGGTTTTCAATTACGAATTGATCGTAGCTCATATTTTCATTGAAGGCATCGATGACATAGTCACGATATGCGGAGACCTCCATGAAATTATCACTGTGATAGCCGATCGTGTCGGAATAGCGGACAAGATCCAGCCAGTGTACTGCCATTCGCTCCCCAAATCTTTGATCAGCCAGTAAACGGTCGACTAATTGGTCGTAAGCATTATCTGATTTATCCGTTAAAAATTGATTGGCTTCTTTCTGGGTGGGGGGCATGCCAAGTAAATCAAAATAGAGACGACGAAGAAGCGTCTTTTTTTCAGTTGGTTGAGCAAAGGAATAAGCCTCTGATTCAAGTCTCTTTGCCAAGAAACGATCCACCGGATGTATGGATTTAGTTTTGGAAGATTTAGTTGGAACTACTGGGTTTTCAATCGGAAGAAAAGACCAATGTTCCTCATAGATAGCTCCCTGTTTAATCCATTCTTCGAGGATTTTCTTTTGTTTTTCGGATAGCCGTTTGCCGGTTTCCGGGGGAGGCATGAGTTCTTCTTTATCTTCGCTATGAAGCCTGAAGACCAATTCACTATCCTCCGGCTTACCGGGAATAACCGCAGAGTATCCGCCGAGATCTCGCAAGGCACCTTCAGATAAATCAAGCCTGAGCTTGGCTTTACGAGTGCTCTTGTCCGGGCCATGGCAGTGGAAGCAATATTCGGACAGAATCGGGCGAACTTCGTTCGTGAAGTCAACAGGTAGGGCAGCATTAAGCAAACGGCCTACAAATAAAGTAAGAATAAAAAGAATTAAGTGAGTCTTACAGTAGGTCATTAATATTATGATGGGAAATTAAGAGGACTATTCTAATTATAAATAAAGGTATGGATTTTGAAACCGCATATTGCGTCTAAAATTTGTTAACTTACGACAGAATACAATAGCCTGAGCTTTTCATTTTTAGAAAAGAAATTATTTTTAAGGCACTGTGAAAAAATGATAGATGATCCCCCATTTTTCTAAAAACCTAGGTTAAGCTTAGCGTAAATTTTGATTTGATTTTAGGTTGTGAAGAAATGAGAACAATTTGTTTATCATCTTCTCGTGTTCGGTAATTTCTAAATTCACTTGGTTTATTACATAAAACTGTCTTAACATGTCACGAATTCAAAAGGCATTTACATTAGAGTTACAAATAGGGGATTCATCTTGAAATGCATTCTTGAATACACTGACGGCTGCACCTAGTATCCCCGATTTTATTGGATTTAATCCGGCAAGAACAGGAATAACTTCTTCGTCTGTCCAACCCAGTAGGCTTTTTAAACCTGTGGATAAAATGTCCGGTATAGTACTGTCCATGTTAGGATCAGGGCATCCGATCACAATCTGAGCCGGGTCAGTTAATGCAATCATTGTGGATATTTGCTGGACCAGTGGCTGGTAGGCTTGGGTAAGTTGTTGTTTTATTTCTAAATTGTTTTTTGCTAAATGACAAAGTTGGGCAATGGAAGGGGCAGTGACTTCTTTGTTTTGGTTCTTAACCGATTGGATGATGCCCAATTCTCCACAATACGTTTGAAGGCAATCCATTTTCCCGCATGAACAGGGTCTATTTTCGTTTCCTGAAGGAAGGCATCCAATTTCTCCCGCTGAAAAACGGCGACCCCTAACTATATTTCCCTCCAAAAGCTGGGCACAACCAACTCCTTCACCGAGGGAAATATAAAGGGAATTTTCAAGTGTTTCTCCATAACCTCCAAACCAATGATTTCCCATCAACTCTGCATTTGCATCATTTTCTATTACAATCCTCGGAGAACCTTGAGGAAGTCTTTTCGTAATTTCTTCAACAAGTGGGAAGTCGTGCCATCTTCCCAAATTAACCGCAGATAGGCATATCCCTTTTTCTGCATTTATGATTCCGGGCACACTGATTCCTATTCCCACAATGGACTTTTTTAATTTCGATGCATTATTTATTAATGTTACGATCACTGAAACAATGGATTCCGGAGTTTTTTGGTTCCCCATTTTTTGAGTCCATTCTTCATAGACCTTTCCGTTATGATCCACAATAGTGGCTATAATTTCTCCTGGGCCTATAAAAATAGCCAATGATCTCCAATACTCCGATGAGAGCTCTATTTCGGAACGGTAAAATCCGGGAGTCTTTTCATTCAGGGATCCGCGATCAACTAAATCCCTGCATATATTGGTAACACTTGCTTTCCGTATCCCGCAGGATGTGCTTATGAATGAACGACTGGTTGCACCTTTTCTTCGAATTGTGCGTAAGATTTCAGATTGGTTCTTTAGGCGCTTGCGAGTCTGTTCTGATATCATTTTTTAACAAAATTTGTTACCACATTTATGGAGATACAAAATCTCAGAGTTTGATGGTCTCTCCATTTCTGAAAGACTGATCGGCAGCAAGTACGATTTCACTGGCACGAATGGCACTGTTTTGATGCTCCGTTAAATCAGCTTTTTCTAAAATTCCATCAAGAAAGAAAAGTTGTTCACGCCGACAGAGTTCGTCGTGGTCAGGTTCATCGTCAAGGTCGATGTATTCATCGTCGGGCTCCAGTTCACCATTCAGTCCTTTTTTACTTCGATGCAGAAGGATACGTTCGGTTTGGGTGTGAGCATCCACGGACGATGAATTTCCCCGTGATCCAGCATCCGCCGCCACGATCGATGCACTCCCGAGAGGACCAATAACATCTTTTATGAAAAATGCGGTTTCGCTCATCATTGGACCCCAACCCGCCTCGTACCAACCCACACTTCCATCATCAAAAGTGACTTGTAGATGACCGTAGTTTATTTTATCAGCAGGAAGTTCATCCGTAAGTTGTGTGCCTAGACCAGAGACTCGGGTTGGGCGGGACTCTGTCATTTGGCACATCACATCCACATAATGAACTCCACAATCAACGATTGGAGAGATCGAGGAGAGAAGGCTTTTATGGGTGTCCCAGTTTTTTCCGTACGATTGTTGGTTTAAGTTCATTCGCATCACCAGGGGTTTGCCCAATGTTTTTGCCACTTCCACAAATTTAATCCAACTGGGGTGCTGACGTAGAATATAGCCCACCACCAATGCTTTCCCTTTTGCACGGGCAAGGCTAACCAGTTCACTGCATTGTTCCGAACTTTCGGCCAGGGGTTTTTCAGTAAAAACATGACATCCTGCCTCTAAAGCCATCTTGGCAAACGGATAATGGGTGTCGGGGTAAGTCGATATACAAACCGCATCGGGCTTCATTTCTGTTAACGCTTTTTCGTACTCGTTTACCTCGGGTATTCCGTCAGGTAACTCTGCCATTAACTTGGCACGAGACTCCGGACTACGGGTGCATATAGCGGCAATTTCGAATTCAGGTATAGACTCGTAGGCAAGTGCATGGGAACGACCCATATTGCCGGCTCCCACCACGAGTACTCGAATTTTTCTTGTATTATTCATAATTTTATCGGGAAATCCAATCAGAGGGTCTGTGTTTCTTTATCAAATCATCCTGTAATTTGCCAACAAACTTATAGTATCCTTTGAGTTCTAACTTTGATGCAGCACCTTCATCCACAATCACAGTAACTCTTTCGTGCATTTGAAGGGCAGTTGCGGGAAAGAAAGCAGAAATGGAACCTTCCACCATTTCACGAACTGCTGACGCTTTACTTTCCCCTGTTGCCATCATTAAAATCCGTCTTGATTCTAAAATCGTACCAATCCCCATGGTGATCGCCAACTTAGGCTGGAATTCATCTTCTGAAAAGAACCTCGAATTATCCTCCAGTGTTTGAGGAGTTAATGTCTTTATTCGGGTCTTGGATTGTAGGCTCGAGGTGGGTTCGTTAAATCCAATATGCCCGTCCGTTCCAACTCCAAGAACCTGAAGATCGATCCCCCCAGCATCTTTAATTTTCTTTTCATATAGGGGGCCTGAATCCAATGGATTTTCTCCCATACCGTCAGGAACATAAGTGTTTTCCGAAATTATATTGATCGGATCAAATAAATTTTGATTCATAAAAGTTCGGTAGCTTTGCGGATGGTTTGCAGGTATACCGATATACTCATCCAAGTTAAAAGTACGGACTCCTGTAAAATCTAATCCATGTTCGCGATGTCTTTTAATCAGTTCCTTATACAGTCCAACCGGTGTGGATCCTGTTGCCAATCCTAGGACAGAATCTGGCAGCGTCTTGATTTGAGATTCAATAATATCCGCACATTTCAGTGCCACAATATCTTGATCGGATGCAATGATAACTTCCATGGCTATATACTATACATAGCCATATTATAACTACCACCTAATAATTACATATATGTAACTATCGTGTTTCCCCAGATGACTCTTATACTAAAGCTAGAACTATTTTGATTTGCAGGAGACTACTTGAATGTAAAGGGATTTATTCATGGAAAGAAAAAGAGAAACGCAGAAGCTAGCAATTCTATTTGCGGAGATTTACGCGGATAATAATTCTTTTGCGAACAAAACAATTGTAATCGGAAGCCAATTGATTGCCTTTTCTTCTACCTGGTCGGCATCTTGGACTTTAGAAATGAAAACTTC
>Ga0209092_10005601_pt1 | contig 10137 bp, 3 predicted proteins | sample FraStrMetagenome_FD_187446 | JGI IMG/M metagenome (GOLD analysis project Ga0209092, IMG submission 187446) | Marine eukaryotic phytoplankton communities from Arctic Ocean - Fram Strait ARC3M Metagenome (SPAdes) (version 2) | ecosystem: Environmental > Aquatic > Marine > Oceanic | place: Fram... | reverse complement strand
ACACCATTTCACCCTATTAGGGACGATTTTTATTCAAAGCTGGATATATTTCAATGTTAGAAACTATTACCATGTTATTCGTCCATCAACATACTCAATTTGTGTAGAATCCTACCTTAAAAAAAAACTGAATTTTATGGGTATTAGTAATATAACCATTTCATGGAAGGGGCATTGCACCCGCCCTGGTCAGGGGGGCCCACAGCCGATTTTCATTAAAAATATAAAGAACACCATATGCAACAAAATCCACTTTAAATTGAAACAAAAGTCTCCTCAACATTATTCCTTCAGCAATATATGATATAAAACTGACCAAAATTGATCATGATGATTAGGAGTATAATAATGTACACACCACCTGGTTGGAACAGATGTCCCATTTTTTTCAATTTCTTGTTCAGATGATGGAGCTTTAGTAAGAACTGAGACAGGGTGGATTCAATATTTGCGGATCATTGCTCAGAAATCTGCCTAATGTAGATCGAATCAGGAAAATATGTATGTACACGCTCTTTTCTGTTGACTACTATGATGATAATATCGGTATACCCAGCATACGTAGATCCAGTGTATTATTGTGAAGTATAAAATGCTTATCATTGTAGGAGATGCAATAGATTACTGCTGAACAAGATATAAAATTTGAGATCCGGAGAGGATTTCCAACAATACTTTAAAGTCTTAGGATATGTATCAACATCTCAGTAAATGTATGATATCAGCAATTGTATCGCAAAGTTTCGATCATAAAAACATACAATATTTATGAAATAATTTTGAAACCTTGAATTTGCACAAAAGTAGACATTGCTTCTTATATAAAGGCTCATATATTCCTTACAGTAGACTGTGGTAAATTGGAGACTTGTTGATGAATACAGCATGCAAATTGCAATGGTTCTTGCCTGTATTTTGAGCAACAATTTCCTCATACTTACCAGGCCGGTGTTACCAAAATAAGGGCTCATATATTCCTTACGGTAGACTGTGGTGAATTGGAGACTTGTTGATGAATACAGCATGCAAATTGCAATGGTTCTTGCCTGTATTTTGAGCAACAATTTCCTCATACTTACCAGGCCGGTGTTACCAAAATAAGGGCTCATATATTCCTTACGATATACTGCGGTAATTTGCAAGGATTCTTGCCTGTATTTTGAGCCATAATTTCCCTGTACCTGAAACGAAAAAAGAGATAGAAATGAAAGAAAAAAAGACAAAGCTTTATTCGCTAACTACATCGGGGCCCGTCATAACTTAACAAGGCACATCACCAATCCCACGACTGTGTCAGTCAGAGGCCCGAGCAACATGTTCAACCCGGGAATCGCGCAGATCCTTTAGGGCTCCCAAGTAAATTATCAAGCAGATATCTATACAAGGACTTGCGTGTGCTCGTTAGATAGCCAAAGACGACGTGAAGGGGAGTCACATATGTGCAGATATTCATAAGGAGCAGCCGCTACTTTTGAATTGTCTTGTTAGTAACATGAATAATAATAAATCTCTTTACTAACCTCATCCAGCCAAAAAAGAATGTGTTACAGTGGACTGTGGTAAATTGGAGACTTTCTGAGTGCTACAGAGGAAAAAAATTGCAAGGATTCTTGCCTGTATTTTGAGCCATAATTTCCCTGTACCTGAAACGAAAAAAGAGATAGAAATGAAAGAAAAAAAGACAAAGCTTTATTCGCTAACTACATCGGGGCCCGTCATAACTTAACAAGGCACATCACCAATCCCACGACTGTGTCAGTCAGAGGCCCGAGCGACATGTTCAACCCGGGAATCGCGCAGATCCTTTAGGGCTCCCAAGTAAATTATCAAGCAGATATCTATACAAGGACTTGCGTGTGCTCGTTAGATAGCCAAAGACGACGCGAAGGGGAGTCACATATGTGCAGATATTCATAAGGAGCAGCCGCTACTTTTGAATTGTCTTGTTAGTAACATGAATAATAATAAATCTCTTTACTAACCTCATCCAGCCAAAAAAGAAATTTGTGTACAGAAAATCCTGAGTGAAATAAGCTGAGATAATATGAGCATAAAAGTAATTTATAAACAAAAAGAAGCAAGATCCGTACATGGTGCATTGATATTTAAATATACACTGTATCAAGGACAAGTACTACTTTCTAAAGTACCATGCATGAAAGAAAACTCATTATAACATTTCTTGAAAACATTTCAATCACAACTATATTATGGTTATACCCACGATGATTTTATTTCAAAATAAAGACGCAACACTACCAAGTACCAACAAATGTGTATTAATAGATTTTAAACATAGTAAACCATAGCAATAACAAGTCCAGGAAGAAAATTTCAATCACAATCATGATGCTCATAATCATTTGATTTTAAAACAAGCAAAGACGTAATATTAGTAAGTTCCACTTATGAAATATTTTAATCACAATCCTTATGATACGCATGATGATCATTTTATTTCAAAATAAACAAAAACATCCGAATAATCTATGTGAAAGAAGAAGAAAACTCATCAGAACAGTTCGTGCAAGCATTTCAATCACAATCATGACGATATGGTTCCCACGATCATTTTATCTCAATACAAACAAAGACCTAACATTAGCAAGTACCGTGTGCGGAAGAAAACTCATCATAACAGTTCTTGCAAACATTTCAATCACAATTATGTTACAGTTATACCCACGATGATTTTATTTCAAAACAAAGACACAACACTAGCAAGTACCAAATGTGTAATAATAGATTTTAAACATAAACCGTAGCAATAATAAGTACAGAAGAAAAAAATGTAGTAGCTAATACATAACATCAAAAAATACATTCGTGCGGTGTTCTAAAACCGAGATGATAATACGCCATTTTTTGTCAAAAACGCCTTACTTACCTATTGTTCTAGAAATTCAGAACAACATTTAATGGTATGTTTTGTATTTAGGCCCGTCCATGTGGTAATTCGAATTACGCGTAATCTCTACAGCACCCATACCAGAATTTGATGAATTACGCGTAATTCGAATTACCACATGGACGGGCCTTATATAAAAAACGTATTTGCAGTTTAAGAATACTTACAGCCGAACGGTGCTGCTTATCTAAACTGATGTAACTATTGCTTTCATTCGTTTTGTTCTTCATTACTTAGATAGAAGATCATAATCTATACAAGAATATTAAAATGAAAATACCTAATTTCAAAACTTATATGTGTGTATGTTTTTTCGACATTTATACTTATGCTCCTGGGTCCGAGTTTAGTAACAAGATGGTTGTTAGACGTAGGCTTGTAGAATTGATGGCCTGTCCTCAATTAGGAAAATTATAAGTGATAGAAATAGTTAGATGGTTGTGTAACGTAGAATTCTTAAGTAGTAAAATATTATCTCAATAGAGTGAGCACAATACTTTTTTTTTTGGAATCTCAAAGAGGTCAATTAAGACACTCCGCACTAAGGGGGTTTAATTTTCGTATCACTGGAATGTAATTTCTAGAGATCCGTCAAAAGCCCTAAACAAACAAACATCCAAGACCACTTGGTAAATCATCACAAGGTAAGGAATCCCTCAATAATTAATTCGAGTTTTTCACGGGGTTGATCCTCTCACATGGAATGTTAACTTGAATTTATAACTGATTCGTCCTAATAAACGAGAACCGAAATCTGATAAGATGATAGATAATCGGTGGTTCGTTTTTCCTTTCTGATTCATAAATGGTAAGAGATTAAACAAATAAATCAAGATCACACTTGATCATATTTGTGTTTCATGATTGTATCAGGGACCCAACAAAGAAATCGCGTATGTCCATAGGACAAGAGGCGTTAAAGGTAGTGGGTGGGTGGGAGAAAAAACTTTTGATTGTATTCTATTCAATGAAATCTAACCCTCAGCGATCGCAGTTGAGGCTTACAAAACTTTGGACAGGTTAAATCAATTGCTGATATTGATGGATTGTGAGGATGTTTGAAAGATGTCGTGTGGAAAGATGAAATTCTTGATCGTATATCTTTGGTTGTTTCCGGAAGATATATCTTGCGAACCTTATCGTATAATGAAGTAGACCACTATGGATAAGTTGAGTGACGTTGATTCAATCAAGGAATTCTTATTCTTGTTTCCATTCGAGTTTTGGATGAAGAACGAATAGTTCTTGTTTTAGAATGGAGTTTGGACTTCTTCAAACTGGTGATGAAATCTATTTTTGATGAAGATCAAGAGTAGTTTTCATTAGTATAGAAGGAAGTTGATAAAGGTGACAGCGGTTCAGGGAATTTAATCTATTTGGTTGAATGTTTATGGAGAAGTTTTCTTGGTATCTCTAGAACATATTTAGAATAGACTTTTCGAAAGAGTAGAAGTCGAGAACTTAGTTTGGAGGATGAGAAGCCTCATCGGATGATGTTTGATGTTTTCTTAAATGTTGAAATTTGTTTACAAAAATATGAATGTAAATAATGATCAGTTTTTTTCGACTTTGTCACCATAGTAATAATTTTTCTTGGATGCGGATTTAGAAAATTGTTTTTGTCAAAGTGAAGAATATTTTTGGGAGGTATTACATCATCATCATCACAGATAAATGCTGAAATGGGAAGTTAGACGATCTTTCAAGCTGAGGCTAAAAAACTCTAAGCTGACGCTAGAATTCATTTATTACATGGGTTGGACCAGCTTAATGATTGATACGTAGAGGTCCGAGTTTAGTAACAAGATGGTTGTTAGACGTAGGCTTGTAGAATTGATGGCCTGTCCTCAATTAGGAAAATTATAAGTGATAGAAATAGTTAGATGGTTGTGTAACGTAGAATTCTTAAGTAGTAAAATATTATCTCAATAGAGTGAGCACAATACTTTTTTTTTTGGAATCTCAAAGAGGTCAATTAAGACACTCCGCACTAAGGGGGTTTAATTTTCGTATCACTGGAATGTAATTTCTAGAGATCCGTCAAAAGCCCTAAACAAACAAACATCCAAGACCACTTGGTAAATCATCACAAGGTAAGGAATCCCTCAATAATTAATTCGAGTTTTTCACGGGGTTGATCCTCTCACATGGAATGTTAACTTGAATTTATAACTGATTCGTCCTAATAAACGAGAACCGAAATCTGATAAGATGATAGATAATCGGTGGTTCGTTTTTCCTTTCTGATTCATAAATGGTAAGAGATTAAACAAATAAATCAAGATCACACTTGATCATATTTGTGTTTCATGATTGTATCAGGGACCCCCCTAGGAGATTCCTCACCTTCGGCTAACCTTGTACCTCTTCTTTGAATTGATGAGTGAATAACAGATTCTGGACTCCAAAGACAGAAGTAAAAAGAGAGGTTACATATTTTTGGTATAGCGAAGGAAAGGTTCCACAAGAAGCGATAGCTCCGTGTAGTGTTGGTGCATGCCGGATTTTGGTTTCGTGGATTTAGTAGTTGATGGGACTTTCCAGCGATTGACTATGTTGATGTCCGTTTCTGAAACTTTCATTTCGGTAGCACGGGTGGTTGAGGTTCTTCGGAAGGTACGGAAGCATTGATAACTGAAGGGTATTTTTTCGGCTGAGTCGACTGTTGGTGGAAAAAATTGTGAGTTATCATTGAAAATGTTTGTCAGTTCTTCTTGAAGAACATCATCCACAATTTTCGCTGATAACACCTTCCCTTCTATATCAGATATTGCAGGTCCCGAAGTGAAGTTGGCTTGAGCTTTCATAGAGATGTGATTGTTTAAAATCTCATAAAGATTAATGCCTGAGCTAGTGACTTTCGCACAAGGGACGAGGTGGGTGAGATCATGTCGTTCTCCCTTCAATCTACCGATGAGGGAGATGATGATAAAGGGTCTGGAATTGTTCCAGTTTTCGTTGAGACCTCGCAGATCCAGAAGGAAACCGTCTGGCCCTCTAAGAGATATAGTGTAAGAGGTGCTGAAATAGGTAAGAATACTTGACAGTATATGTTTCTCATCATCATAATCTGATTCAGACAAACGAGATTGTATTCTTTTTAGCAGCTCCAACAAGAGGGGAATGGATAGGGCTAGGTTGGGCTTTACCACTTGGCCCATGCGGCACCTTAAGCCCTCCATGAAACGTTTGAAGAATAGGGAGGCACATTCGTCCTCTACGATTCGTTGATAGTTCCCATTGAAATCTCCTATGGATTGTGTGATGTTGTTATTCTTAGATGAAGCCCTGATGAAGTTACTGAAAGTAGAACGGTAAGACCTAACTGTATCATATTGTGTATAAGAAGATGAATGTTTTCCTGGTTCGCGAGATAAAAGTAGAATGATAATTGCGACTTGATACCCGCAATGATCGAAGGGTTGAGGTGGAGTGGATACCCAAAAAGGGCCAGGTAAGCCAACAGAATTAGCTACTTGAATCATTCTCTTTGCCTTTCTCACATTCGCTTTTACTGTCGAGGATTCTCGACTCCAGAAAGCATCCAATATCATTCTCCTTATTGCACTCATCAACAGTTTATCGGTTGGGTTCGACATATCAGGTAAGCTTCCTTTAAGCTTTAAATGTATACAAAAATCACACTCAAAGGGGATTAATAAATGATCCCCATCTCTTGCGTGTGTGAAGTCCTTTATGGGTCTTAATTTCTCTCCCCATGAAGGCTCTAACCTTGCTTCGTTTTCTTCCTCTTCACTATTGGATCTTCCTCCGCTTGTTTCTCGTTCTTGATGATGATGAACTTGAAATTGCACTTCTTGACTTGAAGTGTAACAAGCTCCACACCAAGCTCGCCGGCAAGCGGGGTAGTTTAATAGTGGATGAGTAAAATTTTTGCAGAATATTCCTTCCGTCCAAAGGATGCGTTTGTAGCAAACGATGCACCTCCCTTTGAGAGTGCAACAACTTGGGGGTTGATTTGAGTTGCCACGGGGGATGCTTACTATATGGGAAGACGATGGCAAGTATTAAAGTGTTAGTGACATTAATTAAAAAATCTGCTGTCTTGTACAACTGCTTTAACCATAATTTCGTAACTAATCTTGGAATCACTATGATGTGAGTTGACTCTCTTCTTTTTAGCCTGGCCTTGCGGAGTTCCTCGATAGCTGCGTCTGCAGCTGCTGGAGGTGGGTGCCAGAGGAATAAGCCTGGTTTGATGTTTAGTCTGAAGAAACCTTTTTCGTCGACTCTTCCTCCTTGATGATCGTGACCTCTGCGATACCAATTGTTTGGTGTCAAGACTTCAAGTTCATTGCCAAAGACTTCCTTGAGCCAAGGTAACAGTGATGCTGAACGCTGGAGTGCGCAGGTTCCCCAGGGGCAAAAGGATAACATAGATGCTCCTAAAGAGATTCCTTCACGAAGATGGCCGCGAGATATGCCATCTGTTCCTTGAGCCATCATCCTTTTTCCAGATACGTGTGTGACCAAAAATTTACTGCCTGTAGTTAACTCTAAATCCTTAAACCGAATTATTAGATCAAATAGCTTGTGATTTGTGGAGTTTCCTTTGTAAATACATGACTCAACAGTGGCATTATCCGTTGCCATTATAATAGTTGAATTATCTAATCTTCCTAACTTTGCTTCATGCTCCAAAGTTTCAATCAAATTGCAAAATTCACAAAAGTTGGATGATTCACTATCTTGGTCAGGTCCCCACGTCCCAATTCGATATTTAATAGAACCACTATAATCCATAGAGGATCCAAAACCCGATTTTGATGCGTCGACAAAACCGTATACTACCAATTGGACAGATGACGTTCTTTCTGTGACGATTGGCGGTGAAGTTTTATTAAAAAAAGTTTTTAGCGCTAATAGACACTTGTGGAACCTTGGTACGACTGTTATGGTTTTTGGGCGGAACTTGGGGTCGTATTTATAATCAAGGGCGGACTGAACTTCTTCATCCGTTAACTTTCCTGAAGATCTGGATGCTTCCAAAAAACCGATCCATTCAAGATCTTTTATTTTCCATCCATGTTCATTTCTTTTTGGTAAGAAAGAACAAAGAGTTAAATGAAACCCCTTTAAGAAAGGGAACAAAAGATCATATGTCATTGCCAAATGACAAAGAAAGCCCCGAATTTTTTCTAAATATTTAAAATCAAATTCGTAATCTGGATCTTTATTCGTTTTTTCAACTAAGTCATCTATAAAAGTTTTTGCTTTCATCCACTTTTCGAGTGTAACAGTCTTCTGTATCTTATCTGTCGATGACAAAAAAACTGAACCAGCCCAAGGTCCGTTGTCGATGCGACGTTTTCGAGGAGCGTCTTGGATTCCAAGATGTTGAAGTCGAGACGCCACGCGATGAGCAATTTTCCAAGCGTGGTTAATGGACCAACCGATAATTCTTAGGTCATCCACATAAGCGATAACATTACCTGCCTGCCTGTTAACAATATCATTCCACTTCATCACATAGGGGAGTGATGGATTGAAATTTTCATTCCCAGGGAGGTTTAAAATAATTCTGTCCCATCGCAAAGGATTTTTTAAGCTTTTTTCGTCGCCTCGGATGAATTCTTCACTTAAGTAATAGAATCTGCAACTCCACTCTGGACTGGGCCTAAACCCCATCCAGTTTCGAGTGTTGACCACTATTGATCTTGGATTTGATGCATCAAATTTTAACCATGGGATTTCTTTTTCGATTTCAGTTTTGAAATGTGTGACGTCCATGCCCGAGTAATTGACTAAATTTGGGTCTAGGGGAAAGTTAAGAAACATTTCCCCTAGATCTATATCCACAAATTTATAATTGAAGCCTAACTGACGAATCATTGTGGATGCTGTTGGGAGCCAGAAATTGCTAGCCCAAACAGCATCATTCAATCCACATAATGAACCATTTAAAACAAGGCGAATATCGTCAGCCTTCGGAACCGCAAAATAGTCGATCAAATTTTTTACTTTTGATGTCGCTGGTTTGAGATAATTTCTTTTGAGGCTTTTTACAATCTTTGCTAAGATTTTAGAATGAATTTTCGCTGTTGGTTTTTTGGGTTTTTTGAAATTGGATGGTAATTGGTTGATAACCTGAGTTGGGAAGCCGTATTTAGCGATGTGCTGTAATCGTTTGTCCCAACGCCAAAATAATAGACTAGAGCCTGAATTCCATGAAAAGAAAGTAGATTCCGAGATGAAAAATAAACCCTCTTTCCCAAATTGCATATCCTTAAGTAAAGGAATAATTTTTTTGTCACTAAGCGACGAATTTAATACCTGACCACTCATTTCAATTTCTGAAAAATTATGTGAACAACGTAATTTCCGTACCCCCCGTAGACGTTTACTATGTATCGTGAAATACCTTTGAGACCTTAGAGCTAGAAACTCGGGATATAAGATAGGATACTCAGTACGTAAAAACGTAATGAATTCCAAGTAAACCTTTCGTCTGTATTTTCGTAAAACTAAAGACCGTAATGAATCCAAAATTAAAGGAGTGAAAGAAGGAAACAAAGGGGTGACCCTATTGTTCCACATTTCCAAAGGAACGGAAGCATCATCAGCCTTTGCGGCTTTTTCTACCGTCGTATGTACTCGAGACCACAACGGTGGTAGCGAGCGATTCAACGGAGCCAAAAATTCCGGCACGAAGCCCGGTATTGGTTTGGGAAGGCAGAGCCTTTTAGATGAAGACTCCGACGGAGGAGTAATAGTCGAAAAAGCATTGCACGTGTCCAAAAATTTCGTTAGCAAGACACTCAAGATCTGGACAGGGATGATAGGAAAGTCATTTGGCTGAAATAACGAATGCAACTGGGATGGCAATCCGAATATGTGTCCTAGTTCAGTGGCATTTAAAATACGAAAACCGAAGCCAGTAGAAGTAAATGAGGTAGGAATCAACACGGGAGAGGACAAAGCTCGAGCAGGCATGATAGACATGTGAGATACGGACCGAACATCAGATCTGATAGGCTTGGGGCGGATAGAAAAATCTATGAAATCTCCTACCGATCTCCGCAGAGGGCTGTTGGGACAAATAACCTCGGAAACATGGATATTTTAATTTTTAAATTATTAGTTGATATTGTTAAATAAAAAAATAAGATTCTATTGAATTAATTTTGATAAATCAAAATAAAAGTTAGAAATATTGAAATAATATGTAACGCACCAAAATATTATTCAAGATATTGGTTTATTTATTT
>Ga0209092_10005600_pt1 | contig 10137 bp, 5 predicted proteins | sample FraStrMetagenome_FD_187446 | JGI IMG/M metagenome (GOLD analysis project Ga0209092, IMG submission 187446) | Marine eukaryotic phytoplankton communities from Arctic Ocean - Fram Strait ARC3M Metagenome (SPAdes) (version 2) | ecosystem: Environmental > Aquatic > Marine > Oceanic | place: Fram... | reverse complement strand
TTTAGTTTTCTGTTCATACTGCGGTCTGTTGGTTTTCGAATTTTATTTCTTATATCTGTATTGTTAGTTGTGTATTTGTTTTGCTTGCCTTGCCTCGTTTCGTGGTACTTCATTGGGTGATGTATGATTGTTTGTGTTCTGTTGTTGTTTTGTCATGGCACATTGATTAAGCTGGCGATTCTGCGGTCTGGTGTTTGTCAGTATTACTAGTATGAACAGGTCGATCTGGAACCATTAAGGTGTCTTGTAGCAGCGTTGGTATTCCGCTCTGCTCGCCATACCCATCATGGCAAATTTCGTCCGGTACTTGGAGTCCATGCTTGTGCCAGAGGTAAGCCTGGGTGTGCTAAGTGTCGGTATGGATTTCCTATTAAAGAGCTCCGTCCTCGGACGGGAGGTTGCGATTGTAGTCTAGTGAAGGGAGATTTAGAAGGGCAGTGGCTTCTTCGCACTCCTCGTAATGACGAACTCTGTTGTTCGTACGAAGATCATGTTTTACTTGCAAATCTTGGAAACATTGATTGGCGCCCGTGCTTGAATCTTTGGGCAGTCATGCAATACATCTCCAAGTATGCTACCAAGGCGCCGAAAGGTTCTCGCCGTATGTTCGAGGTGTTGTCTGATGCCGTAGACGATGTGTGTCGTTTTGTTCCCCAAGAGCAAGATATGTTGCGTCGCTCTATCCAGAGATTTTTTGCTAGGACCTTGGGTGAACGCGACTATCATGTGTATGAAGCAATGCATGTTGGTCTGGGTCTGCCGCTTGTGGTTCCTTTGCTTCCTGTAGTGTCTTTGAATTCCAGTGGGGCGCGCGCTATGAAGCAGGGTCCTGCGCTTGCTCACGCTACGTCTGATGCTCTGGTTCACTACGACAGTAAGATTGACAAGTTTGATCAGCGTCGTTCAATATTTATGGATCAGTTCAAGACAAATCCTCAGCAGTTGGAGAAGGTGTTGGAAGAGGTTGCACATGTTTCGCTTTACGAGTTTTATTGGAAGTACGTATCTTATAGAGGCAAGTTCTTAGCAGCTAACAATTCTTGCGCGCTCATGGTAACTCCATGTTATAGCGCAGATTGTGCGAACGTCCAGCACTCCGCACACGCTGCATATGCGAAGACCTGTGTGATAGCGTATTGGAGATTGATGCCCACCCAGATGAGACATGCGCTTTACAGAAACGTGCACGTGGAGCCCTTGCTTGGTCCTGCTGTCGGGGATTGGGTGCTAGGCGGGACTGACTTGAAGGACCAGCGTTGTTTTCTTGGTGTACATGATCTGTATCAGCAGTTCGAAGGACGTTCTCATGGACGGAAACACGTTGATGGCTGGGTGTTGGGTTTGTTAGAAATGCTAACTGATCCTGTGCTTGTTTCTTGGGTTCCGAAGTGGGTCCGTGAGCAGTATCAACGCGCGAATCCTTATTTTCGTCGAGTTTTGGAGAGAATGTCTGGCTCGGTTTTCAAGTGCAATCGTCGGTTTCTTCTGGTTTTATTTGCCAAGATGGTTTCGGTCCATGAGAAGGCTGTTGTGCGTAAAAGTCGTCTCAAAGAGGAACAGGCTGATGATGGATCTTCGTCTGAGTTGGCAGAAGCTGATCGTGGCGCTGGATTGACATCTGATGAAGATGATCGTCCTGTTGATCCGGTACGTGATAATGATGACGACGATGAAGATGTTGTTCGTGTACCTATAGTACATGAGCCCAGGCCTGATGCTGGAGGCGACGTCGTTCAAGGTATTGAGGAGAAGGACTGGGCTCAGGCTGGTCTTGCAGAGCGTCTCAGTGCTGCAGGACCAGCACCGGCGGCTGCTACCCGTGTTCTTGGTGCTGTGTCAGGTGGGCCCTCGAATGCTTTCGGTCAAGGGCGTATGTTGTATAATCCTCGAGAGTATCCTTATGAGGCTAATTCTGTGGTCGATCGGTCTCAGTTTAAGAGACTAGAACAACTTATGAACCGGTGGCAGGGCCAGGCTGTTGGCGATGGTGCCGACAGTGTAGGTCGTCATGAATTGGATCCTTGGCAGTGCTTTGCGCATGACATCGTTGCTCGTCGGGATCGAGAAACGAGCTCGGATCGTGTTCGATGCTTCATGATCGGTTCTGCTGGCACTGGTAAGTCACGGACAGTGCGCAGTTTTGTTGGCGTCAGACGGAACTTTGTCAAGCGGCAGAAGCAACTTGAGTATTCTTTTGCTGAGTTAAAAAACCCGAAGGTCATTAATCTAATTAAAGAGCATATGCGATATTGCTGTCAGTTGGGTGCGCCCACTGGTTGTGCTTCTTTCCAGCTCAGGTTCGGTGCTTCTACTCTTCATCGATTGTTCGGTGTGCCCATTGGATTTTGCGGTCCTTCGAACAGATATACAAAGAAGTACCGTGAGAAGACTGAGAAAATTAAGCTTTGTTCGCTCTATGTGCTTGATGAGGTTAGCATGATCGGTCGCAGGATGTTGGGCAAAATTGAGTTCAAGCTGCGTGATCATTTGGGAAACGCTACTGTATCTGATGGCATTGGAGTTGATCATCCGGTCATGGGTGATAAGGATTATGTCTTGTGTGGTGATCCAAAGCAGATAACACCCATTGGAGACGAGCCAATTTATCAGGACGGAGAGTACACTGGTACGGCTGAGAACAAACCATTGTCGGCTCAGACGGTACCGCAAGGCGCCTTGTCTGCCAAGTCTCTAGTTAGGATGGGCTTGAACATTCGTGATCGCTGCCAGGACGTTGTGATATTGCGCAAGGTTCATAGGATTCAAAACTTTGATCCCAGTCTTTCCGCTGAGAAACGAGAGTTGTATGCCCAAGAGGCGGTTACGTTCTTGCATGTTACCCGTGCAATGGCTGATTGCACTTGGACACGCGATGAGCATAAATGGCTTTGTAGTAGGAATCGCAGCGTGTTGCAGCAAACGCCCGAGGGACGTGATCAACTTAAGAAGCTCGAGAAAACTCCACTTCTGATGGACAGCAAAGTTGATAAGGTGTCGGGACAAGTTGGTGCAGATCGCCTCAATGAACTCAGGTTGCAGGAACTTTCTGCTCGTACTAACAAGCCTGTTATTGCTCTTGGCGCATATCATGGCCAGCCCGAGAATCAACCAGAGCTTCGGGCTAATCTGTTGGATGCAGAAGACTTTCGCGGCATGAAAGATAAGCTGGTGATGTGTGAGGGAGCTCGTGTTTTGCTGACTGACAACATTTGGATAGAGGCTGGCTTGATGAATGGTGCGATTGGGACTTTGAAGGGATTCATGTGGCCTGCAGGTGGTGATCCAAACTCTACGGATTCGACGAAGCGTTGTCCTTTATGTCTTATTGTGGATTTTGATAATGTGAATCTCAAAGATGAGAATTCACAGCCTCGGACTTTTTTTCCTGGTGAGCCAGACAAGGCTCGCTGGGTTCCTGTGTTTCGGAAGACCGTGAACTCCTCGCAAGATGAAGGTGTGTCTCGTAGTCAGTATCCATTAGTCTTAGCCTGGGCTTTGACTCATTGGAAAGCTCAAGGCATGACTTTGCATGGAGCTCGCGTGCATTTGTCTGAGAAGACTGCTGCCGTCGCGGGATTACCTTTTGTTGCGTCCACTCGCGTCCGACACCCTTGGGATCTTGTATACGAGGAAGATCTTCCGGATTATGAGCATTTCATGAAAGCTCGTGGCACGCCTGCTTTTCGTCGGAGACGTCGCTGGGAACTTCGGTTGCAGGAGCTTGCTTCGATCACCTTGAGGAAGTATCGCTATTGCTCTGACGACTTTTGGACAGAGGAGGAAGCTAATGCCGCTGCATCTTTGATAGAGGTGTTGAAGCGATTTGCTGCTCAACAGCGTGAGACGATGCGGTCACAAGCTGGCTGTGTTGTGGACTCTGATACTTGGCTGTGGGGCGAGCACGAGCCTGATTATGATGTTCTGCTTAGCACAGCGGTTTCCGAGTTGCAATCTGCGGATGCCACAGAGGGATCGCGTGCTTTGTATGAGCGTGTTGTGTCGCGTTTGCTGGATAGGATGCGTCGACGCTTTTTGACGTCTGCAGAACAGAATGATGCTGATCAGCTTATTCAGAGACGTGATATCACTGGGTTACCCCTTGATTCGGAGGCATTGATAGGTGGTCTTGCGGCTGTTGGCTCGACTGAATTTTCTCGCTATCTTGCTGTGGCGAAACTGGTTTCTCGTCGCCTTGGGCAAGTTGAGGTCTGGGACAACATGATTGAGGAGGATGTGCCAGCGGAACTAGGTTGGTGTTGAGTGGTATTAGTTGGAGTTTTACTGTGTTATTGTTGTGGTGGTGGGTTTGGAGTGGGGATCTGGGGTTTGCGTGTGCTTGGTTGAGTGGTTGGAATGTTTTGTCACATGATCTCAATTTATTAACGCCACATCAAGAATTCTTTTAATTCTTGTCAGCATAATTTGTATCAAGGTGAGCTACATTTTTGCGCTGTTAAGGGCGCGCTCGGTTCCTTGATTCCACACAATTTGCATGCTCGATTTGACAAGGCTGCATCCATGCAGAAGGTGCGGTCTACTGTTGTTGCTCAGGGTGGATCATATATTCGGCTGGATGGCTGGCGTGTGAGCGTCTACGAGGAGGAGTCTCTTGCGCGCGGGCGACTTGGACCAGGTGTGTCTGAGTTCTTGTTAAAGTTACTGTCTAGGTGTTCGTCCGAGCTTTCTTTGCCTGTCAGCATCGGCAGTAAGACTGTTGGCAAGCTCATTCGGTCATCAACGAGTGTAGACTCATTTCGCAATACTTTGAGGGGTTGGACTCAGTGTTGGAACTTTGATGAAGTGAAGAAGCGTAGCGTTTTGTTGTTGCCGATTCCTGCTATTGTTGCCGAGGAGGCTCGGGATTGGGTGCTTGCTGAAGTGTGTCCGTCTGATGGGCTGGGCAGTCTGGGGCAGGCGCAGCAGCTTCGCGTTACCGTATATGATCGTATGGAACGCACCAATCTTGGTACGCATATCGGAGGCTTTGTTCAGGCCTTGTTTGGTAAACATGCAGCCTCGAACTCTCCCTTGATTTGTCACAAGGAGTTGCCTGAGTGTTTGGTTTCAACACAGCGTCTTGGTTGTGTGTTGGGTATGATTGCGACACGTCTTCAAGGATATTCAAAAATCGTACCTCTCGATTGCTGTAGTTCTACGTTCGTCCCTGACGCATTTGCTGCATTCAGGGGTTTATTTGCAAAGCTACGTTACGAGGTTGCTTCGCGCTCATTGAACGATCTGCGTGATTATGTTCTGGGTGATGTAGCACGAGATTTGTTGTCGATGTTTTCAGAAGTTCCTAGGGCGAGGATCGCTGAGCAAGCAGGTCTTTAGTGGGGCGGTGCGGGCGGGTGATGGCATGTTGGCTGGTCCGGGGACTTGGGGTTTTGTCGGAGGTGGGGAGGACCGATTTTGCGGACATCTATTTTATCAATTGTTGATAATTAAAAGCATTTTCATTTCTTCATAATGATTCGACAGAATACGTTTTATTCAAGGGTCGGTACTATTGCGGTCTCGTGTTGGTTGTCAAGAAAACGATGTTGAAATTTTGCGGGCAGCGACGTGGAATATTTGTGGTGGAAATCAATCCGCGCAGGCACCAGCTGCGTGGGTCCCGGCCGATCAGCGCAATGAGTTGGTGAAAGAGGTCCTTCGCTGGGGTTGCGATGTTGTTTCTTTGCAAGAAGTTGAGGCCGAAATTCCACTAACGCGACTTCTGGACTGTTACTCTCATGTTGGTTCCAGCGCAAGCCATCGCGGATACGTGCATCTCTATATTTCCAAAAAACTGATATTTCGCTCGTCTTTCTGTTCATTGAAAGGAGTTGTTGTTTGTGAGCTTTGCTTGAAAACTGCAGGTAGTGACGTCGAGCAAGCTGTTACTGTTGCCGCAATTCATCTTGCATCTGGCCGTCATGACAGTCACGCTAAGGCACGGGCTCAGACCATTCAGGCCATAGCTCAACGTTCTCATTCGACTGGTGTTCTCATTCTTGGAGACACCAATGTTCAGGAAGAAGAGGCCTCTCATCTTTGTAAGATTAACGATCTCAGGGAGGCTTGCTATTCTGGTGCATCCTGGGGCGTTAAAACGAACAAGTATTTCGGTTGTGACCGTGAGTATGACGGTTTCGGTATCCGATATGATAGAATGTTCACGTCTGGTTTTGTCTGGGCTGAAACATTTGTGGTTGGTCATCGTCGATCGTTCTTCGATGGTTGCGAGTTCTTTCTCTCTGATCATTTTCCAGTAATTGGATTTTTTGAGTGTCATCGAGTGTTCGCAGAGTCTGGCAATGCATCCGCCGCGATGGCACGATCTCGTCGCGCCAGGCTTGTTGGCTTGCGCGACAAGCGACAGCGCGAAGAATCCATGGAATGTGTCGAATTGGCTCGGCATTGCTCAGAAAATAAAATCTTTGCTGTCGATGCTGCTTCAGAGGCGACCCGCATTGCTGCGTTGGCTGCATTCCGCGTTGCAGTTGCTGAACGCGATCGTTTGGCGTGTCTCCGTCTTCAGGCGGCTATTGGCGCACTAAGTCTTTGGCGCGGAGACATTCAGGTGAATTCTTCGCTAGCTCTTTCGCAGCTGCCGCTTTCTGGCTGGGATCTGGATACTTGCGATGCTGAAATTCCGTCCTCGCTGTTTCTTCGTGGTATAACTTCTGGATTGACTGATGTGGTGATGCCTTGCTTAGCTCAGGTAATGTTGCGGTTGCCGCACATGTATGTCTGGATCATTTTGCATGGTCAACACTGTAGGAATTGTTCAGACTTTGTTGTTTTATGTGCTAGTGCTGTGTGGGGGGGCTTGTGTTTAACAGACGTTCGGTTGATATGTGTTTTCAAAGATTTTATAGCGGTTCTTTAGACATAGCCAGATTTGATTTCTTGGTCTTAAATTGTATATTTTTGTGCTTGATCAATATTTTTAAATCCGGTGCTCTCGCGGCCTGGAGTTTACTATTGCAAGTTCACATATTAGATGTTGTCATTAACAGGAATTCCACTGCTTGTGCGCTGTGTTGGTTTTCCAAAATTCTGAAATTGCTCGGTGATCATCGCAATCGACCATCCGTGCAAGTTCAGTTTCTACCTCCTGGTGTTGCGCTTCGCGATGTGCAAGACATGAAGATTGTTTTGGAGCGTCTATTGGATGTTTTTTCTAAAGTGGAGGTCAAGGCTGATCGATTGGGACACACATCTCTTTCGGATGATGGTCTTGTATGTGTCACTCACGTGGATAGAATATTCGGTTGGCTTCAGCTGACTCGTACCCAGTGCATGAGCTGCAAGCAGGTTTCGGAGCGAACCACTTTACCCAAGTCCGTGATTTTCACGTTTTGCTTGAAGGTGTCCGAGTGCAAATCATGTACAGTGAATGATTTGTACATAGACAGTCTATTGCCGCAAGAGGAGGTTTTACCTTGTTCACACTGTGTTGGTCTTACCTCTCATCAGCTGTCTTCGCGGCTGGCCACTACTCCCCAGCATTTGATTATGTGGCTTGACCGCAGTTCTGTTAATGAAACAGTTCTCGTTGATGTTGAAGAAGATCTTAGTTTGCCTGGATTGGTTAATCTACGGTTGGTGTCTGTCGTTTATAAAGCACGTCGTTCTGATGGAATTGGTTGCTACAGTTGTGTTTGTCGTGGCCCAATGGATGGTTGGTGGTACTTTGAAGAAGGTCGGGCTCCAGAGCCAATTAGAGGTTCTGTGTCGCATGTGAAACGTGGGCTGTCGTGTATGATCATTTATGAGCGCGTGTTGAAGCACGGACGTGCTTTTGGCAGAAAAGCCAACGGCATTGCATCCATAGAAAGTCGTCGTTCTCGAAAAATCGCGGTGCCTATCTCTTCTTGTCCCGCTGCCCGCGTCAGTCCGTTGTTAGAATGGCCTCTCCGTGCTTTAAAGCGGTATCCGAGTTGGGTTGACCATCTTAAGATGGAAAGAATTTCCCAAGATCTTATCGTAGAGCATGCACTGAAGTTCGTTCGTGACTCTTACTTCCATGTTGTGGGTGGTAATGGGGTGCCGATTGTGTGCTATACTTCTGCCTTTGAATTCGCAAGTGTGGGTGCCTCTCTAGGGGAAATGACACTTCAATTCATTTCGAAGTTCAACTCTACCTTGATGCTTGGCGTATTCAGTTCGCGTGAGGAGCGGTCTGTGTTTGCTTGCTCTTGCGTTGCTCATGCATGTCAGCAGTTGGCGTTTATGTCAACAGTTCATGATCAGCTCCGATCTGTTTGCGGATATACATTTTGGTGGTGCCTTGCGGAGACAATGATATCATTTTCCGAGTTTCAGGGCGTTTTGCTTGACATCGTCAGTAGAGTCACTCGCATTAATAATCTAGATCCCTCTGAGCTGGAACGACAGCGTTTGTCATTTCTTCGATTGCGCCTGGAGTGCGATGCTTTTCTTTTGGGTCCGCGTCTTCTTCATTGTGGAATTCTCCCGGATGCAGGCGACGAGGGCTATATTGGCAGTTACCTAACACAGTATCCGGCTAGTTCTGATGTTCTTGGGGATAGACTATGCGATGGCGTAATGAATTTAACCAAACTCCAAGGCTTGCTGTCACGCGAGCAAGAGGTCATCCTCGCGTATTCATGTATCAGCAATGTTTTTGCCGTCCTGGCTCTTTGGTGTGGTGATCCTTTTATCGGTGCAATTTACAGTTGTGCTCGTTTCAAGTGCATTCGTGAGGCCAAATCCTGCGCTGTCGTTTCTGAGGATGCAAATGCGTTTAGTCGGGCTATTGCTGCTGTCATCGGCGTTGAAGACTTTTCTGAACGGGATCATGTTGATCAGGCCTCAGTGAATGATGAAGATTTCGGTAATCGTCTGTCTGGGTTTCTGAGTTCTGATGTTCGGGAATCACATTCGTTTGAATCGTCTACAATTACATCTCTTGTTCTTGGTGGCGTCGAGGCACGCCCTGTCTCTGTAATGTCGAATTCGAGTTCCGAAAATTCAAAGACTGGGTGTGCTTTAACTCTTTCACATGATTCTCTTGTATTGCCTTTGAGGCGGAGCGTTCGTCTTGCTGGTTCTTCTCAGATTGTTGATGTAGGTACCTTTCCAGAGCCGGCAGCTACGAATCAGTCAGATTCAGAGATTTGCTCCGGCGGCGCTCAGGCTTCTGTCGGTGCCGCAATATCTTCTTTGGAGACTTCGTTTTCGTTGTTTGACACTCCAAAGGCACGGCGTGTACTGAAGCGTGCATGCGATCTCGATGCAACGTCCCTTTGCGATGTCGATCAGCGTGTACTGAAGCGTGCATGCGATCTCGATTCTCCTGCGACACAGCCTGGCCTGAAGCGTGCGGGCGATTGTGAAGCATCGTCACCTGTGCAGATCGGTCGTCTTGTGTGGTCTCCAGCGATATCTGATTTCGATCACCGCTCATCTGTGGTAGTCATCAGTGAGTCTGATTCAGAATCTGGATTCGACGTCACGGCTTGTTCTGCTGTCGCACCATCTGTCCCTGAATCATTTGATGGCTCTTCTGGCTCCTTTGCTTCGACGACGGCAGGAGATCATGTGGCCATTGTCGGAGCTAGTAGCATTGATTTTCCGGTCGTTTCACCCGGACCGTGTAGTTCTTCGGTCACTGCTCTGTCTGTGAAGCAGACAGTGGGTTCGGATGCCGCATCATGCGGTAGTGTTCGTCGTCGCAGTGCTCGACTTGCAGCTGCTGTAGTGGAGCGTACAGCTCGGTTGTCTGAGAGTTCGCAGCTTGGAGGAGGTCTGCCGTCAATTGCACGGTCCATAGACTGAGCTTTGTGTACGAGATTGCGGCAGTTTTGCTGCATTGAATGCAGGAGCTATAACTTCTTGAGCAAAAAAATCATCGTGTCTGCTGTATAACCAGAGTCCTGTGTTGTACATGCACGCATTGTTTTTGATTGCGGGCGTAGTGTTTCTAGTAGTCCTCGTAGTAGTGGCCGTACTAGTGGTAGTAGTAATAGTATTTCAGTTGTAGTAGTTTTACTAGTAGCAGTAGTAGTTATAGCAGTGGTCGTAGTAGTAGTAGTAGTAGTAGCAGTAGTAGTAGTAGTAGTAGTAGTAGTAGTAGTAGTAGTAGTAGTAGTAGTAGTAGTAGTATAGTAGTAGTAGTAGTAGGAG
>Ga0209092_10005599_pt1 | contig 10140 bp, 20 predicted proteins | sample FraStrMetagenome_FD_187446 | JGI IMG/M metagenome (GOLD analysis project Ga0209092, IMG submission 187446) | Marine eukaryotic phytoplankton communities from Arctic Ocean - Fram Strait ARC3M Metagenome (SPAdes) (version 2) | ecosystem: Environmental > Aquatic > Marine > Oceanic | place: Fram... | reverse complement strand
CAAACACAGAAAGCGATCCTTTTGTATTTGGCGATCATAATGTTGTAAAAACAGATAGTGATGCAGTACTTGCTAGTGGTGGACAAGGTAAGAAATATATTAGTAATATTACAAATATGCAAGATAGTATAAAAGCATTAGGGCGTACAGAATACGACTTTTTACCATTATGGATGCGTACTCCACAAGTTGCTGGAGAACAAGAAACGGGCTTTATATTAGCAATACCACTTTGTTATTGTAAAGTAGGCACTAGTGCTGAAATAATGATTACTTTAAGAAACAGAACATACGATTTTAAAAATTTAGATATTGAAATCGACCGATATATAATAGATAGTGTTGTAGGCAACTCAAACGATCAATACATTATGTTCGGAAATTATAATTACAATGCATAACACAGATAAATATGTGTAGGAGAATATAAAATGGCCATTACTACAAGCAGTTCTAATATTGGAACAATCAACGCAGACTTTCCTGTTGCAGGGCAAGATAACGATTCACAAGGTTTTAGAGATAATTTTACTAAAGTCAAAACAGAATTAACTAATGCACAAGCAGATTTAACAGCGTTAGATACTAATACAGTTAAAAACAATGATGCTGAAACTAATATGCAAGGCAATACTATTAAGAATGTAACAATTCTTAGAGGATCGCAAAAGTTTTATAACGGCGGCGTTCAAAACAGTATAGGTGTTAGACCAGTTAGTTATGAACTTGCTACATATCATTCTTACACAATTAACACAGATCCAGCAAGCGGTTCTGTAACATTACAACTTGCAGATTGGCCAGCAAGTGGTAAGTATGCTGAACTTGTGTTAGAACTTAAAGGTTCAGGATTAGCAAGTACAGTAGTGTTTACTACAGCAAACAGTGGTGTTATTAAAGTTGGAAGCGGATTTGCACATCCAGCAACAATTGACAATAACGTACACCCATATATCTATAGATTCTGGACTATCGACGGCGGACAAACCGTATACGGAGAATACAAGGGTGAGTTCAATACAGTCCTTTAATCCATTAGTAAATAGTTTTGATGAACTATCAGATAATGAAGTAGAAGAAAAAATACTTCAGTTAAACAGACGATTTTGGATGACTCAAAATCCACAAGTCAGAGAACAAATTACTGCCATCCTTGACATGTATAAAGTTGAATTGGAAGGCCGTAGAGCCCGACCAAAAATAAATAGTCAAGATGACGATAATTCTCTTGACAATTTGATTAATATCAGTTAAAATACATGTATGCTTATGAAAACAGACTCTCTCGGTATCCCGCGATTTACAAATAAAGACTTAGTTGATATGATCTATACCGGTCATGTTGATAAGTGTCATGTTGTGCTATGTGATCCTAGTGATGATGTAGACAAATTTAATGAAGCAATGCGTGAGCAATACTTACCTGAACTTAAACAATATATCCCAATAGATGTAGATCAAAAGACTTTTGACGGTGCTTTACAGTCGGAATGGTTTATGCCAGATGAATATAAAGATATTAATGTATTCAAGTATGTATTAGGTAAAGCAGAGACACCTTGCGAAGAAATCCCCCATCAAGAACGTATATGGGAAGAACTTAGAGAATACGAAGCACGTGGTATGCTTGACTTACTACGCTACATGATTTATCTAGTAGACTTTATGCGTGAAAACAATATTGTATGGGGAGTAGGTCGTGGTTCAAGTGTAGCAAGTTATGTGCTATATTTGATAGGTGTACATAAGATCGACTCAATCCAGTTTGGCCTGGATTGGAGAGAGTTCCTAAGATAAGTAACTATATAACAAAAGGAGGTATATTATGCCCGTAAGACAACCACAGAAGAAAACGTATAAAAGTTTTCAAGGTAAAGCAGTAGACATGGATACATTGCGTCAGCGTAATGAACTAACTCCAGCAGTAGGCAATGCTCGTGTAAATGCACGTGGTGATCAACTAGGTGCTGGTGGTAAAATTGTTCGTAAACGTGAAGATGTAATGCGTGATTACTACAATGACAACCCGACGGCAGCGCCGGACGAAGTTGCACAAGTAGAGCAACCAGTAGAAGAAGTAGTACCTACAGAAACTAAAGCACAACGCAAGGCTGTTGACAATGCTAAAAAAGCAAAAGCAGTTGAAGCAGAAGATGCTGAAGAAGATTGGGTAGAAGACGACGATGGAAATTTTGTAAAAAGGACATAAAATGATTCCAACTATTGACAAATACAAAGGTACACTAACAGCAATTGGTAATAGAGTGCTAGTAAGTGGCATGGACTTTGGCGAACAAACTACAAAAGGTGGCATTATCTTAACAAGTGATGACGGCAACGTTAGAGGAATTTATCCACGTTGGGGTAAAGTAGAATCTAAAGGTCCGCGGAATGAAGATCCTTATGAAGTAGGACAATGGATATTAGTCGAACACGGTCGTTGGACACGAGGCATTACAATGTCTAATGAAGGCGAAGAAGATTTAATAGTACGTATGGTCGAATCTGAAAGTATCTTAGCATACGCAGATGAGAAGCCAGACGATGTACGTATGAGCAGTAGTAGCGTAGGCGACTATGCACCCGATGCAGTTGACCCAGGTCAATTTGTAAACACAGCAATGAATAACCAAAAAATGTAAGAGGCTAAATTGACCCAAGTAGATCTAAACAAGTACAAAGAATTTGTACGTGAAGTAACAAGTGACGAATCATTATCAAGCATGCAGATGTATAATCGCATAGTTGAGATTGAAACAACTGAAAGCAAAGCAAAAGTAAACATGGCGCAACTTATGACTGGTGCAATTGGCATTAGTGCAGAAGGTGGCGAGTTTATGGAAATTGTAAAGAAGTGTGTATTCCAAGGTAAGCCTATGGACGAAGATACACAGTTTCATGCTATGCGTGAACTAGGCGACATCATGTGGTACTGGATGAACAGTTGCAGTGCATTAGGCATTGACCCTAATGATGTTATTGCTGAAAATGTAAAGAAACTTGAAAAGCGTTATCCAGGTGGATCGTTCGATCCCTATTATTCAGAAAATAGACAAGATGGAGATATTTAAAGACTTCGAATGGTATGACTTTTTAGTAATAGCAGTATTTGCTAAAGTCTTACAAGTCTTAGTTATTGTTACACTAATGGGTGGCGGCTTAGTATCCGCTACCGTAATAGCAGTTGTGTGGCAGTTGTGGTTAGCATACGAAAAATATAGAGCAAAAATATGAAACTTAGTAAAACAGATGTTAAAGTATCTAAGATTATGAAAACTGACCGATCAGTTGAAACTGAAGAAGAAATTGTAATCAGTGTCAAACAAGATATAAAAGATATCAAAGAATTGTTAAACACATTAATCCAAAAATTAGAAAAAAGTTCTTGACATTTACTGTAGTATCTTGTATAATAAAACATATTAGGAGCAAGATATGAAATTACCCGAACAGAAAAACACAGGCGTAGGTACAGCAGGACTTGCTGGCATCTCACTTATGATCCTACATATTACAGGATACTTAACAGGATGGGCCTGGCCCGTGTTGTATATCTTTTTGATATTAGTAGGCATGGGCATGGAGAATAAAAAGTAATGAAAGAATTATGGGTTGAAAAGTATCGTCCGAATACAGTTGACGGATATGTATTTAGAGATGATGCACAACGTAACCAAGTAAACACTTGGATTAAAGACAAAACTATTCCGCATTTATTGTTTAGTGGTAACGCAGGTATTGGTAAGACAACACTTGCTAAACTATTGTTTAATGAACTAGATGTTAATCCATTAGACTTACTTGAAATTAACGCATCACGAACAAACTCAGTAGATGATGTACGTGACAAGATTATTAATTTTGTACAAATGATTCCGTTTGGTGACTTTAAGGTTGTACTACTTGACGAGGCTGATTACTTGAGTCCAAACGCACAAGCGGCATTACGTGGTGTGATGGAAGAGTATCATACAACAGCACGTTTTATTCTAACTTGTAACTATCCTAATAGAATTATTCCTGCACTACATAGTAGATGTCAAGGCTTTCATATTGCTAAGATTGATCAAACAGAGTTCACAGCAAGAGTTGCAGAGATTCTTATTACAGAAGGTGTAACTCCAGACTTAGATACACTTGACACATATGTAAAGGGTACATACCCCGACTTGCGTAAATGCATTAACACAGTACAAATGAATATCCAAGACAATAGTTTGCTAAAGCCTAATGAAGGTGACACGGGCGAAGCAGACTGGAAACTGGACATGGTAGAACTGTTTAAAGCAGGTAAGATTACAGAAGCACGTAAAATGTTATGTGGGTCAGTTCGTCCAGAAGAGATGGAAGAGATCTATCGTTGGCTCTATGACAACATTGAATTGTTTGGCGATGATGAAAAACAAGATACCGCAGTACTAACTATTAAACAAGGACTAGTTGATCATACACTTGTAAGTGATCCGGAGATTAACTTAGCCGCAACACTAATTAGATTGGCAAGACTATAATGGACCAAGAAAGAAAAATTGAATTTAAACTAGACGGATTTGTAGGAATCTTTGAGAATGTATTTGAAGATGATTTTATTGATGAATTAATTAAATTTTTTGAATCAAAAGAAGTGTTAGGGTTACAAGACGAAACTAAATCTACACAAACAGACAGAGATATGACTGAACTACACTTTGCAGATTTTATGACAATACAAAGTGTTCCTCCTATGTTTTCACAGCATTTCTTTGGAAGACTATGGGAGCAAATCTATCCACAATATACAAAAGAGTTTGCTATACTAGGTGCTTTAAAAATGCAAGGCGAAGGCTTAAAAATGAAACGTATTAAGCCAGGTGGCGGATTTCATTCTTGGCATTGTGAAGGAATTGGCGACACACCACGTCGAAGAATAGTAGCACAGTTATATTTGAACGATATTGACGAAGCAGGTGAAACTGAATTCTTATATCAAAATAAACGTATAAGTCCAAAACGCAATAGACTTCTTCTATGGCCGGCAGATTGGACACACACGCATCGTGGCAATCCTCCGATTGGCGATACGAACAAGTACATTCTTACAACTTGGCTAGAAGAACAATATAAGGGTAATTAATGACTTACTTAGTAATGGATAATTGCATTGGTTGTAAACATATGGATTGTGTAGAAGTGTGTCCTGTGGACTGTTTTTATGAAGGTGAAAACATGCTTGTAATTAATCCAGATGAATGTATTGATTGTGGTGTGTGTGAGCCAGAATGTCCAGCCGATGCTATTGTTCCAGACAATATACTTAAAGGCGATGAACTTGAAAAGTGGATGACTATCAATACCAAGTACTCTGACCTGTGGCCTGTAGTAACAGAAATACACGACGACAAGCCTAGTGCCGAAGAGGCTGAGGCTGTAAACAACGTACCAAATAAGTACGAGACAATGTTTTCGGAGAAGCCTGGGCGTGGTGACTAAAAATAAAAAACTAATAAACGACATAGTACGCATTAGTGTACTAGAAGAAGAAGTAGAATACTATAAAACCCTGTTACGAGAACACGACACAGGGCATATACATACAACCATAGGCTTTATACGCAGACGTATTGAGGATTTAAAAGGAGAAGCGCCATGGACGCTAGACTAGTAAGTTATAGTAAAGCAACACCCGAGTTTGAAGCAGAAGGATTAACAGACCTACAAGAACTAATTGCATTTTGTGCAAAAGTAAGTAATCCTGCCGCACAGATTAACACTGAAACAAGTGAACGTTTAATTAAATATCTAATTAAACATCAGCACTGGTCACCATTAGAAATGGTTAATGCTGTTATTGAAATTGAAACAACCCGTGATATTGCACACCAAATTGTGCGCCATCGCAGTTTTGCGTTTCAAGAGTTTAGTCAACGTTATGCAAATCCAAACGAAATGGACGAAGTGTTTATCACAAGTGAAGCACGTATGCAAGATACTAAAAATAGACAAAACTCAATTGATGTAGATTTGTCAGAAGATGGTATGGCCGAACTAGTAGTTAAATGGGAAGAACTACAACAAGATGTAATATTTACAGCAGGTCGTGCGTATGACTGGGCTATTGAAAATGGCATTGCTAAAGAAGTAGCACGTAAAGTACTACCCGAAGGTCTTACTAAAACACGATTATACATGAATGGCACAATTCGTAGTTGGGTACATTATATTCAATTACGCAGTGCAAATGGTACACAAAAAGAACATATGGATGTTGCTGTAGCGTGTGCTAAAGTTATTGCAGAAATCTTTCCTATAGCAGATAGCCTATGATGGGAGCCAACTGGCAAAAAGATCCTCAACATTCTTATGAGGAGAAGTTTGCTTGGTGGCCTGTACACAGTAATAGTGGAAAGTTGATATGGTTAAGCAAGTATACTATTCGTTATACTTACTACGATCAAAACGGTAAACCGCCTATGAAAAGTTCGTTTTGGAAATTTGTCTATACAAAGAATGAGTTTTTATTAGCAAAGTTGAAAGGGGCATAGAGCCCCTTTCATTAGTTCAGTTAATCATCTCCATAAATGTGAAGTACTTCTTTAACTGCCTCGTGTCTTTCTATATCTCCTCTTTCAAATTGGACTATGTCCAGATGGGACGTATGATTGTTTTGTAACAGTTTAGTAAAGTCAATTAAACCATTATCTCTAAGCCTGTCTGCCTGATTTAGATCGCCTGTAACGGCCATCATTGCGCCTGTGCCTAATCGTGTTAGTAACATTTTCATCTGGTTGGGTGTTGCGTTTTGCATTTCATCTGCAAGTATAAAACTATGTTTAAAAGTTCTGCCGCGCATATAAGCCAAAGGTGCTATCTCAATAATACCTTCTTCTATCATTCCTTCTATTTCGCGAGCATTAAAATATTCACGTAACACATCAAATATAGGCCTTGTCCACGGAGCCATCTTTTGCTCTAGTGTACCAGGTAAGTGTCCTAAATCTTCATCAACTGACACTGCTGGTCTTGTGACAATAATTTTATCTACTTTTCCTTCTTTGAATAACTTCACAGCAACTTGTACGGCCAACAGAGTTTTACCTGTTCCTGCCGGGCCGATGCCAAAGACTATGTCTTTCGTTGGCTCTAACAGTTTAAGCACATATTGTTCTTGATTTTTATTGCGTGGAAGTATTGTTACGGATTGTTTTTTCTTTGTAAAAGAATTAAGTTCAACAACGTTATTATTGTTGAAGTTTTTTTGCGAAGTTTTCGCTTTTCTTTTGGCTCCCATTAAGTCCTCCTATTGGATATGGAGTAGGGTAGTGCAGTAAGACTCTGCATTTGCCCTACATTGTATTTACCACAGTACATCCTTACCAATAAGATAACTTAACTTCTTAAATGCGATAAATAACAGTATAAGAATGAGAAGAGAGTTTTTTATAATGGAAGACATTTATAATTTAGTAGCAAACATTGAAGGTATTTACGAAAGTAATACATCATTTCAGGTGCTTAAAGACTTTGAAAGAGTATTAGACGAATTAGATATCTATGTGTACGACAACTGGTTAGATGGTGAGTTGTTAGCAGGACCGGATATCGAAAGACATTGGGTTACTTGTGCATTTATGTGGGATCGTAACAATATGCCTGATCCAATGGGAGGCAAACGATTAATAGATTATGACTGCAAGGTCTTTTATAAGAAAGATTCACTGACTATTCCACGTAAAATTCGCAAGCCAGATGACATTCGTCCGGGCACCAAAAAAGGCAAACTAGATCGTAAGGAAATTTGGGTAGTAAAAATTCAAATGCCTAAAAAACTAATTTCTGATATGTTTGGCGGACAGAAAGAAATGCAAGACTTTAATACAGAACCAGCAGTTGATCCAAATACTAATGCTAATGTTGAAATGCAACCAGCAGACATGGCGGCTACAGAAGCACCAACACCGGAGGCACAGTAAATGGGGTTACGTATAGGTGATTTAAAAGATTGCGTAGATCATATTTTTGAAATTGATAGTTTCAAATCAAAAATGGGCGAAGATAGAGATATTGTTACACTAAGTTTTAGTGTAAACGAAGCAAATGCCGCAGACGACTTAATGAACTTTATCGAAAAGGGTTACGAGTTTGTACTAGATGCAGATGTAACACCAGGCGAACAAAGTGATGGCACATATAAAGTATTTGTTGAACTTGAACGTAACAGACACGTAACAGACAATATACTAGAAATTACAGACGGCGTAGGAAAACTATCAAATATTGATGGATTTAAATTCCGCTATTATAAGAATTTTAAAAGTAAAACAGTAGACAAAGAAACTTTAGAATCAAACATTGCTATTGATCCTAAAGACTACGACATTAAAGTAAACGAAAGTAACTTAGACAATTACAAGAACTTTTTTAATAACAGTTACTTAGAAACAATTGATATGCGTAACGATCAAATAAGACTTAAAAAGGCATTTGCTGATCCTATCGTATTTGAGTTTAAAGATTTTGGTACTAGGGAAGAAGTTTTAACAAGGTTAGACGAAAAAATTAATGTCAATGAATTTGCAGAAATTATATTCTTATGTAAATATATTGGCGACTACAATATAACAAAATATGGCGATAAACTAATGTTTGAAAACGCCAACAATGCGTTAATCCTTAAACGCCTTAACTAAATACCAATACAATAACGCAATATAGTTCGGCAATTCAGTCGACAATTATTGTTGCCAACATAAGGATTCATAATAATGGCAAAAGAACATTTCGAATTTGATTTTGACGAGTGGATGGCTGAAGAGTTAATCCATCGTGACGACTGGAAAGAATGGTATGACGCAATGTTAGAAGTTTTACCATTGTGGGAAGTTAATACTGTAGAAAGAGTAGCAGGATTTATTGCACAGTGCGGACACGAGTCCGGCGGCTTTAGAGTACTAAGTGAAAACTTAAACTATAGCGCCAAAGCATTGAATTCTATTTTTCCTAAATATTTTAGAAGAGCAGGGAGAGATGCAAATGCATATCATAGACAACCTGAAAAAATCGCAAACGTTATTTACGCTTCACGTATGGACAACGGTGACACTGATAGCGGTGACGGCTGGCGCTTCCGCGGTGGTGGTATACTTCAGTTAACTGGACGTTACAATTATACACAGTTTGCTAAAGCAATGGAAATGACTCCAGATGAAGCAACTGACTATGTACGCACTAAGAAAGGCGCACTAGACTCAGCATGTTGGTTCTGGGATACAAACAACATCAATAAGTATTGTGATAATCAAGATATTGTTGGAATGACAAAACGCATCAACGGTGGTACAATTGGGTTGGAAGATCGTAAGAAACACTACATTCATGCACTTGATGTCTTTGGTGGTGATTTTGAAGAGCCAGAAACAGACTACAATCAAACTATTCGTCAAGGATCACGTGGTCCATTAGTAGCAGAAGTACAAGACAAACTTGATATTTCACCTGCTGATGGTATCTTTGGTCCCGGAACTGCACGTATTGTTAAAGAATGGCAGAAATCTAATGGGTTAACTGCTGACGGTATTGTAGGGCCAAAAACGCTGGGAAAGTTACTAGGGTAAATACAAGTATGTTTAGTACAATTAAAATTGCATTAGTGTTTATTATGTTAGCAGGCGCTGGCGGAGGATTGTTTTATGTCAAACAACTGCAATCTAACCTAGAAATTGCACAACTTAATAACGCTAAGTTAGAAAGTGCTGTTGAAACAAGTGAAGCAAGTTTAGCAACACTTAAAGCAGACAATATTAGACTAAACGCACTATCTGATCAACTTAACGCAGATTTAAACAAATCAGAGCAGTACGGAGATGAACTTCGTGCTACTCTAAACAAGCACAACTTGACACACTTGGCTAATAAGAAGCCAGGGTTAATTGAAACTAGGACACAAAATGCGACAGATAAACTTTGGGATGATCTCGAGTCTATTACTAGCAACACTCCTACTGAGTAGTTGTAGTACTTTTCAAGAGCCACAAATTAAAGTAGTAACACAGATTGAAAAGACAACTGTGCCTATTGTTCCAATGCCTAAGCCTGTGAGTATGAACGACATAAAAATTTATGTTGTATCACCTGGTGAAAATTTAGAAGAATTCAAAAAAGAAT
>Ga0209092_10005597_pt1 | contig 10140 bp, 5 predicted proteins | sample FraStrMetagenome_FD_187446 | JGI IMG/M metagenome (GOLD analysis project Ga0209092, IMG submission 187446) | Marine eukaryotic phytoplankton communities from Arctic Ocean - Fram Strait ARC3M Metagenome (SPAdes) (version 2) | ecosystem: Environmental > Aquatic > Marine > Oceanic | place: Fram... | reverse complement strand
TGATAGTGATACGTGATGAGTGATGAGGTGATGTGGATGTGAGTGAAATGCTTTCTCTCTCTCCACTCTCTACTCTCTACTCTCTACTCTCTACTCTCTACTCTCTACTCTCTACTCTCTACTCTCCAATCTCCAATTCTACGAACGAAGTACAAAATACAAAATACTCTAAGTACAAAATACAAACCTTCTAATTATATTTAACCGCTTAAAACAAATTATCCAATCTAGTTCAATGGCCCACGACGCTCCTTCCTCCTTCCGCCTCCAAGGTCCTACCTAGGTATGACATATATGACATGACATGATGTAGATCTACGAGCGAGTACGACGTACTGTACACGTAAATCCAGAAAGAGACACGACATGACAGGCCCTAAAAAATCATGAACCGCCTACTCGTAAGTTGGTTGGTTGGTTGGTAGGTTGGAGAATTGACATAGATGGTATAGGATTATATGATTCCCACACCACAATTTTCGAATTGATGGGAATGGTCCAAATGTTGTAAATCTATATTTTTATACATTTATCTATCCAATAATGACAGCCGATACTGAAAACAAAGAAGAACCGGGTCAACCGCAAGTCATTGCAGGAACCGAGGAAGAGGTCAAGGAGGAGGATAATGACGAAAATAATGAGGTAGGAAATGGGGGAGAAGCTGAGGAGGGAGCTCCTGCTGCTGCCAAGAAAAAGAAGAAGAAGAAGAAAAAGAAGAAGAAGAAAGGTGGCGGAGGGTCGGGTGTACCCAGTAAGAAGACGCATGGGTTGAGACTTATTCCGGAGACAGCATTTACTGATTCGTACATTGCATATGGTCAAACTGAACCCCCGACGATTCCTGTTGCGAAGCTTTTTGAAAACAAAGAGTTCCCGCTTGGTGAGATTCAGAGCTATAACGATAACATTCCACGTGAGACGGACGCGGAAAGGCGTGCAAGAGATCGTATGCAAAGTGATATTTACGAAAAAGTGAGACATGCATCTGAAGTTCACCGTCAGGTTCGAAAATATGCCCAGTCTTTCATTAAACCTGGTATAAAATTAGCCGATATGTGTGAAATGTTGGAGCAAAAGAATCGCGACCTTGGTAGGTACACTGCCATAAATTGTGAATGTATATTCTTAGAAAATGCATAACTAACAATGCTTCGTCTATGGATTAGTCGTTGAGGAAGGTTTGGGAAGAGGAATTGGCTTCCCAACTGGATGTTCCGTTAACCATGTGGCAGCTCACTACACACCCAACCCCGGCGACGATACTGTTTTGAATTACGGTAAGTGAAAAGTTCTCTTTTCAAATAATGAAGTGGAACTCATCTTTTACACACTTTACCGCTAAAGATGATGTAATGAAGATTGACTTTGGGACTCAAATTGATGGCCGTATCGTTGACTGTGCCTGGACAGTTGCATTCAATCCACGTTATGATCCTTTGCTCGAAGCAGTCAAAGCAAGCACCGAGACTGGAATTAAAACAGCTGGTATCGACGTCAGGTTATGCGATATCGGTGAAGCAATCCAAGAGGTGATGGAGTCTTACGAAGTAGAATTGGATGGGAAAGTATTCCCAGTCAAATGCATACGCAATCTAAATGGTCATAGGTAAGAAGGCGATATAGAAGTGTTATTATTTTTCTATTTTCTAATATCCAAGTTTTTTCAAGTATTGGGCCTTATTGTATACATGCTGGTAAGAGAAGATATTTGCAACAAATTTAATTTTTATTTATGGTGCAATCCATCGTAATATTCCATTGCTTTTTAAGGGAAAAGTGTACCAATTGTGAAGGGTGGGGATTCTACCAAAATGGAGGAAGGCGAAATGTATGCGATCGAAACATTTGGGACGACAGGTCGGGGATATATCATAGAAGACCTCGAATGTTCCCACTATATGAAGAACTTCGACGCTCCTCGTGTTCCCTTACGACTTCCGCGTTCTAAAAAGCTTCTGAATCACATTAATAAAACTTTTGGCACATTGGCATTTTGTCGAAGATGGCTTGAGAGGGATGATGGTGGGTCTCAAACTGTAAATGGGAGTAAGGGGAAACAAGAACGATACATGGGAGCTCTCAAGAACTTGTGTGATGTCGGGATCGTTCAACCTTACCCACCTCTGTGTGATATCAAGGGTTGTTACACTGCTCAATATGAGCATACAATTTTATTGCGACCTACCTGCAAGGAAGTCGTGTCTAGGGGTGATGACTTTTAAGAGATAGTATTCAGAATGCATGGTGATAAGCATCGTAAATTAAGGATATTTTCTCTCTCTAGCTCTAGAGTAGAATCTTTATCATATAGCGATGGCTAAAGGGGCACGGGATGGAGCATACTCCTAGAAATGATACAAAACAACTTGTTTCACTCGATGTATCCTATGAATAATGATAATGGAGTAATATAATGAGCAACTTGATCGCTTGTGTAAAGCTACGTAGGAATAGGAACGCCCAAACTTCAAAAGTGCCTAGTCTTTAATTAATTATGTCGTACAAGTGGCATGGTTTGCATGGTGAAAGTGACATACGTCAAAGTGCACAGCCGATAAACATCACGGAGGAATTCGCAAACTGCTTCAATAATACTGTAGATTTTATTTTATAACAAAAAGTCGCGCTGACGCCAAAACGGTGAACTACCACGGTGACCGATACATCTATACAAGCTGCCGTCTATTATTAGACACTGATGACGAACCACCAGATGCAATCGTTCCACTTATGCTATCCTCAGTAGTGCGGCGACTTCGCGACTTACTTCGCGATCGACTTCGTGACCTCACTTTGCTTGACGACCTAGATCGTTCCTTACTCTTGCTTCGAGACTTTCTTACTGAAGATTCCCGAATATCCCCGACGCGATCGTCATCAACCAATCTTTCATTCAAAGAACTGCGCTTAATGGTGCGCTTCTTTTTCTTTTTCTTTACAAGTTTTTTCTTCTTCTTACCGCCACTTGCACCCCCCATATTGCGCATAAAGAAATCAACATACGACTCATTCCTCCGTTTGCGCTTCTTCGTTCGCGCAACTAACACAGAAAGTGCCAATGTGGATGCCATGAATGTCATTAGCAACAGGGAGAACTGACCGATCGCGCCAAGACTTTCCCAGAATACTGCTTGTTTACTTCTCGCATATTTCTTCCTCACGCATTTATCGAGGTGATGATTGTGTACATTATCACATCCTCCACGCCAAGTTGGAGCAGGAGAAGTTGTGGGAGCCATAGTTCCGCCGTTGTACTCTACCCAACTTCCACCAAGGTCTGGCTTGAATACGTAGTAAAGATCAAATCGATTTAAAAACAAACCAACGCAACCACCGTCCGAACAAAAATTTGACGCGCCAACAGCAACACCACTTGGATAGAGAGAGCGCCAATAATCAATGTAGTTATTGCCGGCCGCTAAATATTCTGCTGCTAGTTCCTCAGATTGAAACCCAACTCTGTAAGCAAGGGTCATTTGGGGACAAAAACCGCCGGCATTGGTACCACTAGGTCCACAACCATATGACGCTCGGTCACCAGCATGATGCATTGCACAGCTTGTGTATACCCCAAGATCGTTACTAGGATTTTGATAATTCCAACTAATACCAATCATCTTACACAAGTTGTCATATAAGTAACCCATGGCACTGTTTGGATCCATCTCAAATTGTAACTTTACTGTACCATCGTCGTCGACGAAAATGAAAGCAGGCTTCAGATATAATTTACCAAAATCAATCTTCTTCCCAATTTTAATCATGTCGCTCAATGCCATACCACCCATCTCCACATTCGTCGTTCCGAGATAAAACAATGGGATATGCGCCGTATCTTTGTCGACGATACTTCCAGCACCATTGTCGAGCACCTCTCCAACCAACCAACCATGATTAGTACCAAATTTCTGTACGTACGTAAAGTTACGATCTAGCAAAGCTTCAAAGTCGAACTGTTCTTGAAATGTCGAAGTAGATTGCAGCACTGACGCACTTTTTCGTGAAAGAGGGATACCGAAAAACGTCTCTCCCTCCTGGTAACAATTAGGAGGGAGATCCCATCCATCTGTCATATCGTGTTTAGCCATCGCAGCATTCCATGAATACGGGTTATGTTCATAATCTGCATTATCTCCGCTGTCCTGATAATTAAAATCGACTGAGCTAATAGAGGCGTAATATTCATCCGCCCCGCCACTTGCGTAGAGAGTTGAGTAATATTCTTCTGAGCTGGATAGACTGCGCGATGGCTCAAAGCTCTGCGTTATATTCGCTCGGTCGAAGAAGAAATACAAGTTTCCATAACCAATGGTACTTTTGCTACCCTTTGCATTAATTGGAAAGATAGCCGTCGACGAACTTCCAATGACAACACCGTTAGGATACATCGCCTGCCAAACGGCTACTTCCAAGTTGGCTGAATAGAAATATTGTTGCTGATGATATCCGCTCTTAAACTTCACGCCACGTGCCATACTGACGTGAGGATCAGTGTCGTGATCGTCCATACAAGGTCCACCTCCCACGGCTTCCATGGCATCGAATAAATCGTCCAAAAACTTCTCGTACTCGGAGTAAGAGTCATCGTTTCCAAATGTTTCTACGACGGAGACGATTAACGTCACGTCCATCGACGGAACCCCTCCATCATCATCCCCAGATCCTCCTCCTCCACCCTTGACATACTCTGGAAAGATAGACAGGGGAGGGACGTATAGGTAGGACATGGCTTGGTATACCTGCTGGATTGACGTACCACTGGAAAAAGTAGTCCGTGAGTAATGTTATGTAAAAGAAGAAAGTGACAACAATGCTCACCCCATAGATGGATCCAAACTTCCAACTCGCAACAATTCGGTATGACTGCTGTCAATATAAGGCATCTTTCCACTATAATCAAATGTTTTGTATCCACCGCCGACGAGCCAACCATCTTCATCCATACTCATTACGTAATCATAATCACGATCAATTATATTTTCCATCGCAAATTGGTCACAGATGTGATACGAATTGGGATTTCCACTTTTGGTATTAACACTAAACGAAACTCCAACGAACGACAAACCGGACTGTTCACAGTCTCCATCACCACTATCGTGACTGGGCGTCTCGCCACTCTCACAATCCTGTCCGTAGAGTGCGCACATACTATCAGCATCATATGATTGATATGTGTAACAACAACCCGAGAGCTGCGAGGAAAGTTCTCGCTTCGTCTGCGCGCCTCGTAAATTGCTGCTGCTTGACGCATCATTCACCTTCGTAGTGCCTATGCTTCCATAATCTTGGAAATGGTCCGGTACGTAATCCTCAACATCATCGAAGAAGAATTTTTGTGCTTCCGCCTTCATAGCTTCTGCTTTCAAACTATCACTGGTACCAGAAAAGACGTTTTTGTTATTATTATTCTTGTTGTTGTTTTTACTGCCACGGTTTCCAATGTCCATTACACGAGATCTATCCGCCAATTTGCCATGCGCCGTGCTGCTCAGCATTGACAAAGATAGCGAAAGAGCAGTAGTGGCGGTTAATCTCATACTAGTCCTGCTCGTATCCTTCATTTTCATTGTATTTCGTTTTCAAGTTTTGTAGTTATAACCTGCAAACAGGCGATGTGTTATAAAATTTTATCTACGTTTTACGCGCCGGCGACCCTATATTTATCCCGTCAAAAATTTGTCAAATGGCTAAATTAACTATGACCAAAGACGTTGCGATTTATAATGACAATGATGTGTCCTCCTTTTCGACCGAAACAAAGCAGTTAGTTAACTAATTACAGCCCTATCTTATTTCTCGCTCAAGTTAATAGGATTGTTTCAGAGAACGTTGGCTATTGCTCTTTGTGAGTTACTTTCTCTGATGTGAAGAGAACAGGGTTTGTGTTCAAATGGGGGCGTTTTTCTCACCTGCTTCATTGATTTTTGTCGCCTATTTATATATATAGGATCCAAATATAATATGTGCATGTGTCTTCCATATTAATGGAACGGATATCATTCGGCGAGGTACAAACGAACTTTTAGCATATAAAATGAAAATTGTATTCAAAAGGACTCGACAATGCAGACGTTATATAATAAAAGTATACTTCGAAAAAGTCGGGGAAGACTGGTGATGCATCATAATTAGAGTATGTCATAAGGTCCCCAAAACTTTCTTTGTCCGTATGCGGTAATTTTTACCTCGAGTGTAACATGTACTTTTGTTATTGGAGCATTCCGGAATACATAAATTATGTATCGCGATACATAAAAAAAGGCCTAAAATTTATGTTTTTACATAAATCCTGGTCGACGAGACATCACCGTCGACCAGATTTACGATTTATTGACTTGACATGTGAAACCAATGCATCAAGACAATCAAGACATCAATATGGATGGATGCTGTGATGCTGTTAGTGGCGATTTCTCTTAAAACTTACTCATACTCCTCTCCGCCTCGTATGAATTTCGTTCCCACGAATGTACGAGTACACTTCAAAAACATTCCCATGAATCTAAGTGTAATGTAATTATTATCGCACGGACGTTGTTATTAACATGTTAATCCTATAACCTTCAATCTTTTTGCAACAGATGATGTTGAAGGAATTTCACATCAAGCGAGATCGACACAGTTTTCGTAGAATATTACTGGTTGATAAAACTTCGGATTCTTCTCCATACCGGTGCAGGAGAACACATTTCATTACTTTCGTGAAATATAATAAAATATAATATTTTTGCGTGACATTCGTATTTCATTGCTCCTTTGATTCTTGGCTAGAAAAAAAATTTCACAACAATTGATCTAAGGATCCTGTTGAAACAATCATACAAGCCCGCATGGCGACCATACCACAACTGAGATTATCTTTTGAAGTTAACTAACATGTAAATAGATTCACTTTTCGAAGAGATGATCGTGCTTTAAAGCCGTCCTGCGAGGAAATTTTCTGTGAGGAAATTTTAGGAAGATGCATGCATTCTAGACTCTACTGGCACACATGTATTCCCCGACGCTGCTAGGTAGGATTGCTCGTGCCTCCAATGCATGCATGCATCATGTTTCCTCACAGAAAAGTTTCTGACAGGCCGGCGGGTCCTCAAAATTATGAACCATTAGTGAAAAGCACAGGTCACGTTAAGGAACACAGAAGAATCTTTTTTTGTCTCTCAAGTTTCACTTATCTTGATAAATTTAAAATTTCATAGACTTAGTCAAAATACTTATTGGGAAAAATACATTTAAGGCCTGTTGAAATTTTCGTATTCCCGAACAATATATCATCAAAGTCTACTTCAAATCATCAACGGAACGAAGCTACGAAATCTGATGACTGTAAAAAATTTCTTGCCAATGAGGCGTTGATAGTAAAAAATTTAGCATTTTTTTCTGATCTTGTGAAATGCGCTCAGCATTTTCGTCTTGCACCAGCTATCGATATCATTTTTGTTTTGTGAAAACCCGCTGGTAAACAAATGGAAAATTGGGCATTTGCAACGACACATCTCAATCAGAAATAGTAACGAGAAAGGAAACCATAAAATTTTCTTAAATCCAAAGCATATCCTTAAGAGGTCAAAGTTCAAAGAGTAGCATTTTACCAAAGTTTCACAAATTTTCGCTACATAAGACTTGTGACCCGTCGATGGAAAAGAAACGAGATTGGACAAGTTAACATTTTGCGTCTTTAGACAAGGTGAATACATGAGCTTAAGCATCAACATTACAGATCTTAATAGTCTATCATCATGGTAAAGAAACAGTACAAAGGAAGGGGTACACCCAATAATCGTAAGTCTGGCTCAACGTCAGGAGCTACATTGTACGAGATGCAAGACAACTATAGTCGTGATGGTACTGAATCGTTGACATATAGTATCAATTCGAATTCAGTTGGAAGCAGCATGGGGGAGTCTTGCGACAGTTCTCAATTTGGAGAATTTCTCAAAAAAGTTCTTAATGAGACTAGTGACTTGACGGACAAGGAATTGGCACTTATGGAGGATGTCACCGGCGGTTCCAAGCAAAGTTCTGCAATGGCAGCTTATCACGCTGGTCAGCACACGGATAGCCGGTTGGACGATGGAGGATACTACAATGGAAGATCGGATGAGCAGTCCAATTCAGTTATGTTCGCTCCCGCACAACATGCTGGGTCAAAATCAGCCGCACAGAACAGTCGAAAGAAGAAGCAAAGGCAAAATCATAGACATGAGCAGACGAAGGGCTTATCTACATCGCCATCTCCTCCTCCTCCCTCGCCGTTATCTCGTTCGATAACCAATGAAATCGAACGAGAGTTACCTCCTAAGTCCACACAAAGAGGTAACAACGAAATTTGGTATACGCAGTGGTGGATGTGTGGTTTTGCAGACTCACTTGGTTTATGAAGTCGCAGCAGGGGTGGGGGATGGGGGTCGTCAAATGTAAATTTCCCGGGTAATCATTGCACGATATGTTGTTCGGTTTTGCATGTACCGCGTCGCACTCAGATCAGCGGTCAAAATTGTTTATAAACATAAAGAGACTTAATTATGGTTTCGCTGAAAGAGTTCTTCTTCCTAAAAATGAATAATAATATTGTTTTTCTAGGATCGAATTTTCTCCGAAAATCAACTTTGTTGTGGTCACGTTAAAATAAAGTCGTAGTGTGGGTGTGGGGGTATATTTATTAATTTGATGTTTGAACGAGCATTACGCTTTATTTCTATCTTTTCCTTACTTCAAACATGGCTTGGTATTTCTAGGTTCGATTTATTACCAGAGGGGTGGAGGGTGTGTTGGCTAGAAATTGGCCCAAGGGTTGCTCGTTATCAATCAAATCCAGAAAAAATTCAGCCATTTTCCTCCCTCCACTCGGTGATGGTTCTACACGTGCTACGTAATCAGAAGTATTTGTTCCATCGAGCACACGAAACAAAGGAACAGGAATGACTTGAACGCCAGGAATGCTTATATGTGAAGTTGCTTCTATATAGCCAAGCTTGATTACTTGTTGAAGTTTAGAGGGGTTCGAATTATATCCCAGTGCACCAAGAGTACCATTTGCCCAGGAAGATGACCGTGAATCTTCATCTGGAAAGTAAATCATGCAAACCAATATTTTTCTAGGCTTGCGTTTGGAGACGAGAGATCGAATATAATTTTCTACCCTAGTTCCAAATAAATGCGTTAGATAACCCAGACATGGAGGCATGCCACCAAGACAAGATATCGCAGAAGGCCCGCAGCCGCAGCAGTAATCATCGTAAGGGCATGTATAACAAGTATACCCACTTTTGAGCATCCTCTCCGGTACACAGCAGATAATACCCACCATCGACAAAATAGTGCACACGCTTGGGAAGAGGGCAATATCGTTACCTCCAATAGAAACTATCAAAATATCCTCTTCACGTATGTTATCTCGAATAATGCAATCTTGTTTCGTCAAATTATGACTGCCGAATCGCTCATTCAACGTTGTCGCTTCTACAGCAGTATTAATAGCACCTGCCCCCGAAAAGAAGGGCGGAGCCACACTCTCCCCTGAAGATTCCTGTTGCCGTTGATGCATCAGCTCGTTCAGCCAATAAGTTACGTCACATTTTGACCTTGGTGGTTCCAGCAGTTTTCCATAAACACCTGGCACCGCATTTTTCGAGGTAGAAAACCAATACTTGTTATCCAAAGATGAATCTCCTGCTGTCCAAATTATCGAACTGCTGGTGTTTGATGACGCTGCAGACCGACGCATCTCATCGTGTATATATTTTAAGTGATGAGCTGGGTGACCGTGATACTGCGAATAGAATTCATATGCATCAATTTTCCTTTGCTCGTTGTCAGCGCTCATCTTTCTATTCATATATGATTCATGCTCGAAATGACTATTTTCATCAACCGATTTCCGCTTTGCAATAGCTTCACTTCCACTTCGTCTCAAAACATATAAGAAGTCTCTACTCTCTACCACAGCTTACGTAGGTAGCCAAATTCGCCTTTCGGCGCAAAAACACGACTTGTATTTTTGGCGAATCCAGAACATTTTGGTCCGTGCCTTTATACACAACAAAGAGTCGTTCATCAACGAAATGAATAACTAAAAATACCAAAGCAAGCACTCTTGACTTAATAAGATAGGTACAAGGTGTAACAAGGTGT
>Ga0209092_10005596_pt1 | contig 10144 bp, 9 predicted proteins | sample FraStrMetagenome_FD_187446 | JGI IMG/M metagenome (GOLD analysis project Ga0209092, IMG submission 187446) | Marine eukaryotic phytoplankton communities from Arctic Ocean - Fram Strait ARC3M Metagenome (SPAdes) (version 2) | ecosystem: Environmental > Aquatic > Marine > Oceanic | place: Fram... | reverse complement strand
ATAGAGCTTACTCGAATGTGAAACTTGCTGAGGAAGGTCCAAATAAACAAGCCAACACAGCGGAGTTTATGGCCTATATAGGTCTAGAGTTGGCCACATCTCTTATCTCCTTGGTAAGTCAGTGTGTGTTGAAGTATGTTATGGATGTGTTCCTAACATTACCCTAACCAAACCAAATGTACAGAAACAATTGAAATCTTATTGGTCGAATTCTATGTTTAGTGGCCGTCCAGACTTTAAACGTGTTATGGCTCGCAATAGGTTTGAAAAAATACGCGCTTGTTTGAATTTGAAGCTAGAGGGAGTTGTAGGTGATAGATCTTCCACTATTGACCCTCTACACTCCGCTCGAAAATTGCTTGATGAAGTGTCTACATTTTTTTGTAAAGTGGCGGTTCCCACTGGCACTTCGGCCTTAGATGAAGCTTCCTGTCGCTCTAAAGCACGCAATCGTGCCATCTCCTATTTACCAAGTAAACCAGATAAATGTGTATTACGTTTCTACTGTGTTGCTGGTAAGAAATACTTTACAAAATTTTTATGTATTGAACAAACAATTAATATATTTATTTTACTAGGCACTGATGGGCCATACGTTCATAGTATATTTGACAACGGTCGAGGATATCTAGCTCCGATATCTAATGCAGAGCGATATAATCATTTGCATAAAATTTTCGGGCAGATATTAAATCACAAGTTGGCATCAGGTTCCTCAACTGAAAAATCCTCCGCAAGCGCTCTATAGCTTGTCCATTAAACAAAGATTTACCGCCCCCCAAACTCTTCGCGTGTACTATTCTGTGACAATTTTTATACAAGACCGAAATTGTGTCAAAAGGTTTTAGATGTCAGTGACGGTGATGTAAGAATGACGGGTAAATGCAAATTATCAAACTATCAAACATTGATGCGATAAATAGGCCCGTCATCCTCGATGGAATTCAACATAATCCTGTCCCGGAATGCTTTCTTCGTTACTCCGACTTGTACCTTGGTTAGTATGTCTGCCAGATTCGTCTTGGTATTTCGTATGCGATTCGCAAGATATCTTCTGCACACTTACAGCGAACATAGTGATAAGCTATACTATTTGACTTCTTCTTTAATGTGGACTCGGGTATGCTCGTATTATTTATCACAAACATATTGTCGACACAAGTATGACAATAACCCTCTATGGGAACTCCCATCATCTGAAGCTTATACACCAATCCTTCTAATAGTTCCACACCAGTTTTAAGTGACATGAACTAATGAACTCACTCCCGAAGGAGCTTGTTTCGATAGAGTTCTGCTTTTTCGAATACCAAATTATCGGGGCTTTATTTACGTATATCAAAACTCCTGTTCTTGACTGTCGAGTCACTAGGTTCGTAGCATGACTAGCATCCACAAACATCGTCAATTCAACCCCTAGACCTAGGGCTTCTGGCATGTCAGGTGGATTACACTTCCTGCTGAATGGGTAAAATTCAGACCAGTCACGTTTCTCGATCTCTGGGAGATGTTTATTATGTGCGCTGTCCATTACCAGTTTCCAGTCTGGGTTTACCTGTAAATGAGAAAAAATATGCAAAACTGCGTGCAGGCGAGTCGTACGAGGCATGCAATTATATGATGACATCATAGATACTTCAACACAAATGTCAATCCGTCCCAGCTCTACGAGCCACCTTAGGATGCCAATTAGTTGCATATATAGGACTGTGGTATCGTCATCAAGGTACTCAGAAGAGTCCAGCTCAGGCTTATATCCTGAGGGCAAAGCTGATGTCACTTTTGACTTGAGTGTTAAATTTAATGGCGTAATCCTTTGTTTTACGACCCTTAATGATTCAATGAGGTACTCTTTCGAACCGACTGCCCATGTGTAATATGAGTCTCCATCAATAAGGTGTTTGGAGATACTTGCTCCCAGGTACCTCGTAGGCTCCTTAATAGAGTCCGCTTTTAATATGAAATATTCATTCATTGCGTCTAGTATCCGTTTTGGATTTTCAGATATCGCAATGATATCATCTGTATATATAAAGAGATATTTGTAATATCGTATACCGCTTTCGTTTTTCGCAGCGCGACGCCAGACGTCCATTCTTATGCTTTCCTTTGTGACAACGCTTGCATAGGTTACACTGGGTGGCGTATCGATCTGCCACCCCTTGCACATATTCGTGCCTTTCTCGTTAGGTCCATTTTAACATCGAACTCTATCATTAGATCGATATGTTTAAACCCTGGTGGAATCTTATCCTTTACATCCAGTATCTTCAGAACAGGGATCACTGTCTTTACCTCTTTCGCTATTGCATCAGACCAGTGAGTTGATCCCTTCATCAACTCGTAACGCCCTTCGCACGTCATTTGGTCTCGGTACTTCTAAGCCAAACTTCTCTATCTTTCTTCTTTTTGTTGACCTTCGTTTAACCGCATTGATGATACTCTCGTGCTTTCTTAAGGTATATGGGACCCACCAACGAAAGGCAGGTTTATCAGAAATTTTATTGGCCACCGCATACTTAGCAGCTTTAATCGGAGATGCTTCTTTAGCTGTCTTTAGATCAAGTCATTCTGTTTTACCGTCGCTCAATTCTGCGCAGAAATACCATCCCTTGGTGGTCCTTTTAGATATAAGCTTCCCTCTTATTTTTAGAAAAGCTTCATTATTCGTTAAAGCCTTTCCGTCTCTTCTGTGGTCAACGAAATCTTTAATATGATGAGTGATATTAGCTCCCACCTCGCTCTCATCGAGGATGCATTCAACAATCTGATTAGCAAAGTGAGATTCCACTCTGCCATCTTGGAATTCAACTTCATAGACTGATGTGTCAAGTATCGGGTTCGCATGATATTTGCCGATGAACTTCCCATCAGGACCTCTTTTTCTACCTTTAATGATCCCAACTTGCTCCATATCGTTCTCCATCAGGCGTACTTTAGATGAGGCATATTTGTCAAACTCTATTTGATCCTCTTCTTCTGTATAACCACTTAGGGTAAAATCATCCTTTTCTTCGTCCTCGTACATTACAAAAGACGGTCCTGTTTCATCAGTGATAATCGAATATTTATCGTCGTTAATTGTATCGGGGGTTTCAATCAAGTCGGTGTTGTTTTGCTTATTCTTGAAACGCCTGTTTAATTCCCGAGTGAATCCATTCTTCATATTTTTAATATCTTCCGTGCTTCTTTCCTCCCTCGTGAGAGGGGCTACTGACGATCGTTGGATAACCTGCGCTTTTGCTGTCAGTAAAGAATAGCATAATTCACCCCCTACCTCGAAACTTGGACCTAACCATCTGACTAGCTGCTTTCTCTCTTGGTTTGAGTCCTTGGGAGAGAGCGTCCAGCATCAGTCGTAGATGATAAAATCGCACAGATGTGAGATGTCGGCTGTAGATTCCTTAATAATCGTCGTACCGCACTCTCCTTTTTGTGATGCATGGCCTAAAGCCATGTGGCTTCGAATTTCTAGACAATAGGTAAACACCCTATCCCACAGGGCTGTTGGAATGTTTCTTGCCGTCATGAAGCGATTATAGAGACGACAACCTTCTCTAATCGTATCCTCCACTAGGTTTTGGTTCGGGTGAAACGGCTCGATTCCTGTTATAGGCACCTGAGCCCTTGAAGCCGTCTTCTTGTATTCACCATGTGTCAGAGATAGTGCCGAGTCAGAAATCAGAACTTCTGGAAGCCCAAAGTCCCTGAAAAGGTGTGAGAGGCTATGATGTGCGTCTCTCTCCTTGTTGAGAGGATATGCACGTACCCATTGGAAGTTCGTGGCAAAAACCGCCAAACATGTGTTACCTTCTAAGGATTTACAGGGGCCGAACTTTATATCGCAGAAAACCTCACAGTTAAGGCGAGGATATTTTAACTGCATTTGTGTAGGGCGAAATCGCCTGTCCCCTCTAACCGTACGCCAATTACGTAACGCACGCTGTTCCGTTTTCTCAATCGTTCTCGTCGCACACTCGAGGCTTGTTCTCCACCTCCTCGCGAGTTGTTCAGGTTTAATGATATAGGACTTTCCTTTGGTCAATACGCTACTAACTTGCCCTTTTTGTTCCATTGATAAAAGTTGTGAGAGTGCATACGGGCAAGATGAAATATACGGATTAGATCGTGAAAATAATGTGTAAATTTCGCGAGATTGTGACTGAACATGGCGTCTCATGTTCTCCTCCATCATTTTAGACCTGTCATCATATGGTTCCCATTCTATGGAGCTCGTCATATGAACTGTTGTGTTTTGTGTTTCATCGTTGACTTCATCGAGTGTTGGAACTCGACATTTGAAGTAGCTTATTGGTTTGTTAAATTCAAGTGGTATATGTAACCCAGTGTCGGTACACATAATGGAATGTGATTCGTTCGTTCTTTCTTCTTCCCTCAGTCGTATGAGATGAATGTCGTTTACCTTAATATCGTTTTCTCTCAGCTGATCCACGCATAGCAGGTTCACATCAAGCGAGGGAATAAATAAATATTGGTCAAAAACAAGAATACAAGTGTTCATGGTATTCACACAATCATACGCAACACAAACACAAGCAATACACACATTCTTGAGTGTATTCATTGATGAATGGACACCTGTAACATCCAAAGTATGGCAATGTTTTCCAAAAACACAGGTGTCGGCATGTGAGCCGAGCTCACAGCGTGGTTCGGATGACATCGTAGTCATTACTCGTCTCAGACGTAGTCGCCCATCGTAGGATCCTAGTCATTCTCCGGCATTCACAGCTGGTTTCGAATGTTTGTAGTTTACATTCTGGTTACTCGTCTCGACATTCGAAACATGTCTTTCATTACGTGTTTGGGCATTTCTATGCCGATTCCTTCGGCGCTGCCTCAAAGATTCGCAGTATTTCCGTTCCTCTTCATTTAGAACGTTCCACCATATGTGATTAGAATATGTATCATCATTAAGGAATACATGTCCTTCTTTTGAATAACGGTCGACTGTATTTGACTTCCCATAGTTAGCAGCCTGACCACTTCCTTCATTCTTGTTTCGGTTCCGTGGGCCATTTCTTCTTGAGGACGCAGCTGAGATAGATCTTGTATTATTTGTATTGACCACACGATTTCTTGCTAGCACCTTATTTTATAGGTATTGGATTGCCGCCGTGAAGTCTCTTGATAGTTGTGAATCATTTCGGATGAAAGTACATGCAGAGGATAAAGAGGTATCACCTGCTACCTTGGTTAGCAGGGTATCAACCTTGGATTCACCGGTCCTGTTGTCACCGTACTCTGAGAGATCGTGGCAAGCCCCCTGAAGTCTGGACACGAACACATCGAACGTGAAGTTTCTCGTACTGCCTTTCCAAAATATTCTCTCTAATACGTTCCTCGCATCAGTCTTTATACGGCTTATATGCCCTCTTCCCTCGAAGTGTGCTGTTAGGGAGATGTAGGCCTGCCTACCATTTTGATTTCTCGCAAAGCCTTTCATGATTGACCAGGCGTCCGTCTTATGTGTCACCGCTCTCAGCATTAACCATACGCGCTTATTATTCTCATTAAAGTCGTCATCAATCATTGACGTTCTTCTGATTAATTCGTTTTCCACGTCTGGCTGTAGGAAACCGGGACCGTTTTCTGGATTCGTATCTGGATCTACATGTTCTCTAGTAATGTCTGATAAGATAACATTTCCCTGCCCGTATGTTCTTCTCAGCCATGTGTCAATGTCTTCCAACAAAATGCGGTACTCCGGACTGTCTGACTCGTCGTGGTCGCCAATCCGCTCAAAATATCTTCCGATGGTCCTGATGTTGTCAATAGTACTCGTTGCCTGACCGACTGGGCCGATCGTGTGTTGCCTTCCAACCTTGGATATCAACCGTGTGTAGTACATAAGATATAAAATCCTGATAGCGTAGCTCTGGCCAAGTACAATCTTCGGGGACGATGCATCGTTTGCAATCGATGGGGTCTTCCTAATTGTCGAAATTAAGTCTCTGACTTCTCGCTCTGTCGCTGAAGCAAACTCGCGGATCGAATCGTAGCCGTGTACAGTGTACATCAATAATTTGGGTGACTACTGCAGCTGGGATCTGTGAGTTGTTAGTAAGGTGGTTTCTGAATGCTGCCACAGCTGCCATGATTTTCGTTGAGACGTGGGATAATGATGTTAGGGTAAATAGTACGCAACATAAAGTAAATAAAACAAAATACTTGTAAGTTGACATAGGGTCAATCACCTATCGTAAGGATTTCTTTGCTCAAGGTTCGCCAAGTAAATATACTTATCGCGATTGACATATAATTATTATGTCCTCAGGTTATATATATGATATGAATATATATTGGTCCGATATCGCTCATTTCGTATGTGTTTCGTTATTTTCGTATGTGTTTCGTTGAAGAGTTGCGATTTATTTGTAGCACAAGCTATAATAATATGCCCTGCATCATCTATGTGATATTATTGAATCAAACATATATATAAGATGTTATGGCGATGATAATTGCTATGATGACAACAATGGTCAGCAATTTGATGCTATCGTAAGAGAATAAATATGTATAAGTGACATAAGTTCACAAGTATATAGAGTGTTTAGGCGTAACACTGGATTTGGCACGTCTGCCGTTGGCCTGACTACATGCCTTAACTAAGAAGGTATCATGTGTCGCATGAGTTGCTGTCTCTGGCGCGCCTAAAACCGAGTAATGCAGAGCGTTAAAATCATGAGACCGTTCCCCATTGGTGGTCCAAACCTTTGGCCTGTTACTGTTGAAGAATGTCGTTGAAATAACACGTAAGCAAGATTTAACGAAGTTTCAGAATGAAGAATATCTTTGAAGAATATCTTTAAATGAAGAACGTCAATCAATAGTAGGAAATAATTCATAATCTAAATAGAGGTTAGGAGAATCAGTCTAAAAACAATTCAAACCTAAACTACTTCTTTACCCTATCGATAGGATAGCTCCACTTTGTATAATTCTACTTTGCGAACCAGATTATTAGTTACAACACTCTATTTAGATTATCAATAACTTAATATGAGTGGTCGGGGACGAGGTGGCCGCTTCCAAAGAGGAACGTTTAAAAGCAGCAACAACGGCTACAAGAAGAAGACCAAGCTTGAAGATCATATCTATTATCTCGGGTCGGCAACACAAGCATCACATTCGCTTTGTAGGCTGCTTCTATACGACTCCAATATTTTGGTATAACCTCGCATTGGCATTCGAAACTGTCAACTCGACTATATTGAACTCGACCGCGTATGGCGGACAAGTGGTGGGAGCAGTAAAGAGTGCTCGACTTATAACACTCTTTAGAATTGGTTGTTGGATTGCTTAGACTTAGACCGGCGTGTCTGACTGGTAGCTCTGCTAACTTTCGATATTTGCATGTGATGACTTCGTCAACACCGAAAAGAGAGGGTGGAAACTCTGATGCTATTGCCTCTTCGACTCCATCAAAGAACGTCCCTGCGTCACTTACTGCACGATGAACATATTGCTACTCCATCTGGAGCTGTCTGAGGGAATTTCTTGCTTGCCCTAGCCATTGTCTTCACTGCCTTCTCCCAAAAACTGGCTTTCTCTTTAAGCCAGTCGGATCGTAGTGTTGGGGATCCGATGAAACCGCCGAGGTACCGACTCCCGGGTACCATTTTTCATTTCATAGCACTCGAACTTTGACTTTGCGGATGATATGCAGATGACAAGTTTCGATCACTCGTCACTAGGATACATTTATGTGGTTGAGTTGTGTACCCGTAGGATGGACCTGCTGAGCCTCGGGGTTTCTTTGCAACATCTTCGACGTGATTAGCTGTGATGGTGACGGGGACAAATAGGGGCATAACTTTGAAGTCCCGAAAGGATGCTGCCAGGGGGGTACCACCTTCCGGATGTTTTTCCAGAAGAGCATCTCGGACTGTTTGTCCGTCGCCTATAGCGTCGTCGGGGGATAGTACGACACCCCCGACTCTGTCAGTTAGATATCGGACCGCTCCCCTCAAATTACCACTAAGAACTTTATGGTGGAAAGCACGGAAGTGCTCTTCCTCCGTTTTGTTGTTGGTGATGAAGGAAAGCTGTGATTTGAGGGTGGCGAGAGTGGTTTGAACGAGAAGTTCATGTTCTCCAGCCTCCCAGCGATTCAGTTGATGTACAGTATGAAGTGATGCCTCTTACTCTGTGTAAAATTACGAGTATGAAAACTGGAAGCTTTCCCGAAGTATTCTTCAAAAGCCGGACATTTCTTAGCTCGGTTGTCAGAACTTGGGTGAGCCTTTTTCCTACACTGCTGTCTGGAACTTTGTACAGGGAGAAAGGTAAGGCGATGAACTCCTTCCAGGCTTCAACCCAAAAGAAGTCATCAGCACCAAGGTTATCGTCCGATCCGGGACCTTGTACAATCGATTTGATGTAAGCAAACGTTAACAAATCGTCGGCATCTCGGCCAGTTTCTGATAGAATTTTGTCGATCGAATACTCCAATGATACTTTTGGAGGGGGTTTGGGATCGGTGTTAGTGGAAGGTTGTGGAGGGGGTTCTGATGTGTCTTTTTGCGGTGGGTTATTACCAGCAGACGTAGGTTTTCCCGTTGTGTGGTCCTTCTCCCTCACAGAAGGATGATTGTCGGTGGATAATTGCATTTTGGCCTTCTCTTTCACGATATCTGCATTTGATGAGGGTGGACTTTCGCGGCAAATGCACGAACCGTTATTTTACGGCGGGATCCGGTGAACGAAAGAATCTTACGTTTCTTACGTATCTTACGTATATCATACGCGAGTTTTTAAATGTAGCTAATTTTTTTTACGTATCTTACGTTTCTTACTACACAGCATAAATTGCGCGCACCTTCGAGCTAGAGATGTAAGAGGATAGCCTTGATCACCAACAGACGGACACGGACACTTTGCTTCATGTCCGGACATCTTTCGGACATTTACATAATTCTTTAAAATCCAAATACATTGTTATATCAGATTTTTTTCATTCGGTACGAAGTCGGCACAAATGTTGACCTTACAACTTTGGCTGCATACTACATTGCTCAACAAAAAATAACTTCTCTATGCAATTTGCTATTTTATTCTAGTATCGAATGACAAATTCGAATAGGAGCTTTAATCGGAGTACGATGATGACTGGAAAGGGGATCTGAGTGTGACGTAAGTGTTATCGTAATTTGCAAGCCATAGATCACATAAATAGATGTATATCAATCTTTCAAAGCTTTCATAATTTAATCTTCATTGCATTCCACATAACGAAAGTTTCTTCTACTAGGTACCTGATCTCGCAAAGCAAACCCAGATAATCTTTTTTAATCTGTACGCTTTTATTTTGTTAACTTCTACTATTGTACCAGGTATAAATTACTTTGTAGTTATAACTCATCCTTTTTATCAGTTACAGGGGTTCGGAAGAGGAGTAGTAGCAGTTGTTATACGATCGAAACATATAATACGCGTCATCGTTTTCCCTGTTATTGAACCATGAGTTCCCATATTCTGAATGGTATCTTCTGGTATTTCCAGCACATGCTGCCTGAGTTGCAGCTTCTTTTGTTCTTCTTAAAAATTGTACCCGACGTATCATTAGTTCAATCTGAGTCCTTATCGCCATACAACCTAGCGCAACTTTGAACCTTTTCTTGAATAAGGCGTAAGCTCCTTTCCTTTTGTGATCCGTAGAGCTCGCAGGAGTTATGTTTCCTGCTTCTTGCGATTCTGCAGCCACCTTCGCTAAGGAGCAAATTAATTGCTTGAATCCTTTGTTTACTTCGCCAAAATGACCAACTACAAGCGAATCAATTCCATTTATACCGTAGGACTTATATGCACTTGGGAATGGATTAGAATTGTTACCAGCTGCAAAAGTGGCATCTAACTAGCTCGTTTCGTATAGTGAGCTTCAATCTCTGTAACTCTTTTCTCCACGGCTCTTCTACTGGGCTTACGAGGATTATACTTATTCATACGACTATCTACTCGCATCGTTTTCACCTCGAAAATTCGTCTTTGTAGTATCACTCGTCCAGACCTTTCTCGATGTGGATGGTCGCAAGTCATTATGTCTGGAATGAAAAATTCTTTGATCGAATGTTGATCACAATATTGTTTGAGAATCTCTGCTGGGACAAGGCCATGAAAC
>Ga0209092_10005595_pt1 | contig 10146 bp, 21 predicted proteins | sample FraStrMetagenome_FD_187446 | JGI IMG/M metagenome (GOLD analysis project Ga0209092, IMG submission 187446) | Marine eukaryotic phytoplankton communities from Arctic Ocean - Fram Strait ARC3M Metagenome (SPAdes) (version 2) | ecosystem: Environmental > Aquatic > Marine > Oceanic | place: Fram... | reverse complement strand
TTATTTATATTTAGTTTAGTTATTATTATTATCTTGTTGTTGTCGTATTTAGTTTGTAAGAGTGTAACTTTATTTGTATGTTATTTATTAGTTAGAAGTTCTACACATGATATCTAAGTATCTTACATTAGTATTAATTCATTTAATATAAGTAATGTTATTACTATTATCAGTGATATGTTTAAATTCTTTTTAATATTCATAGTTGTTATTATTATTTGTTTGTTAGTTATATATATTATCTTACATGCATCGTAGTTAGTTTGTAAGAAACTTAGAAAGTTTTTATAAAATATATATAAAAGCTAAAAACGTTGAGGATTTTATTTAAAATAAAGGCCGGGCCCTAAAATGAAAAATGATTTGTAATGAAGAACGTAAATAGATTAGGTAGGGGGCAGCACTTTACTTCTATACTTCTTTTTAGTTATAAAAAACAGTGACATTAGGCCGTTAGACCTAGCCTAGTAAGGGGCTATTGTCACACTTTTGTGATATTAAGTAGTACATCGACTATTTTAAGTATATATATTATTATCTCTGTAATTATCTTTGCTTTCTTTAGTTTCTTCATATATATTATATAGAGGTTTTAAGGTTTGTTTCATGTAAAATAGAGTAATTTTGTGTAATATACTAATTTAAGACAAAAGAATTAAACATGGCGTACGATCAATCAGAGTTACCACATATCGGACCTACTAAAAAAGAGATAAGAAAAGCTAAGCGTAAGAAATTAATATTTGATATTAAAACTAGAATAGAAGATATTAAAACAGACAACACTAATGGCTTTAGATTTCGTAAAAAAAGACCAAATAATTAATTATGGCATATAGCGTATTAAGAAAAGACGGTAAGATAAAAGACTTTATACAAGGTGTAAAAGAGAAGAGAGCAAATAAGAATGTTAAGTTTACAGATGTTGTAGATACTGCTAGATTAAAGCAAGGCGGCGGATTAAAACCTGAGTTTGGACAATATGCAACATTGACAAATAGACCTTTTAGACAAAGTACTAAAATAGAATACTCTGTTCCTAGATCTGAATTCAAAAGTGGTGAAAATAGTAAGATATGGAAGTCTACTAGAAGAGAAGCAAGACTAATCAAAGTTGGTAAAGCTGCAATGGCTGTTGGAATTGGTGGCATGTTAACAGCAAAAAGAAATTAATGGCATATAATCAAGCACCACTAAAAAACATCGGCGATATAAGAGAGAATATAGCAAAAAGAAAAGCTAATAAGAAGCTTGGTATTGAAAACCAGCCTTCAGCTTTCGTAGAAGTTGTAAGAGAAAAAGGTTTTAAAGAGTCTATTTCAAATCCTAGAACTACTAAAAGAGAAATTCAACAAACTAGAGTAGATAGATTAAAAGCTACACAAGCTGCTAAGCCTAAAGATGCTAATACTACGTTTTACACTATGGAAGCCTTCAAACCTGAAGCTACTTTAGAAAATCCAAAACCAATTAGACAATATTATAAAACTGAAAGAACAGCAGGCGGTGGAACTGGCGATGTAGTTTCAAGAGAGTTGTCTCTTGATTACACTAAAAAACAAAATAAAATAGCTGCTAAAGCTAGAAGCGGGGAAAAGTCTATGTATAGGCAAATGCGTGAGCATATTAAAGAAGTTAAGCCTACTTTTAAAGGTCCAGATGTTTCAAAAAGGCTAAAAGCATCTTGGAAAGACAAGGCTGGTGGAACTGGTGGCAAGAAAAACGCTATTAAGAATAGATATGGTTACGGTTTTATTCCTGATTCTGGTCCTAAAAGCTCAGGAATTGAAGGAAGTGGCAATATGTCTAAAATAACTGGAAGAAGTCAAGGTGGAGTATGCACACAGGCTAAAATGTTATCAGGAGGCTGCAATTAAAAAGAATTAACTAATAAAAAAAAATAAATGGCTATAATATACACATATCCAGTAAAAGCAACACCTAATGACAATGATTTAATACTTATATCGGACTCTGAAGATAGTAATAAAACTAAACAGGTGAAAATATCTACATTGCCAGGTGGATCAGGCTCAGGTGTATCATCTGTAACAGCTGTTTTACCACTTGCATCGACAGGTGGTGGTACTCCTGCTATATCATTGACTGGTTTAACTGGTTTTGGAACTGCTGGACAAGTAATAAAAGTAAACTCTGGGGCTGACGGCCTTGAATGGGGTGCAGCTGGTGGAAGTACTTTACCAGGTGGATCTGATCACAGTGTTCAATACAAAAATGGTAGTGCTTTCGCTGGTGGTAATGATCTTACGTTCCATCCAACTAATAATATATTCTCAGTAAAGCACACTGTTATTGTAAAAGGACAAGGCAACGGAAATCCTGCAGGTAGATTAAAATTAAATTGCGAGCAAGATAGCCATGCTATTACTTTAGAAGGTCCTGCTCATTCAGGTGGCGCTGATTATACTTTAAAATTTCCTAGCTCTGCACCTGGTAATACTCAAATATTACAATCAAACAATTCTGGACAATTATCTTGGATAACTACTCCTTCAGGAGGAGGTGGTGGCGTTAGCCAAGTAACAGCAGGTGGAGTATTAGGAACTTCTAGCGGAGCGCCTATATCAATAAACCCATCAACAGGCAATGTAGTAGTTACTTCACAGGCTTATGCAGGCACAAGCAATGTTGGCCATGTACCTTCAGGAGGTGATGCTACTAAGTTTTTACGAGGCGATGCAACTTGGGTTATTCCTACTAATACTACTTATAGTGTCATGGGTAGTGGCAATAGTTATGCCGCTGGTTTAGTTTTAGCAGGTAATGTAACTCATAGTGATCAATATTTAAGAAAAGATGGAACTTGGGGTACTCCGTTAAACACTAGTGCAGTAGATACTGTTTCAGCTGGTACGTCAGGTGCATCAAGTGGAAGCGCTTTAACAGTGTCACCAACAACTGGTGCTGTGAAAGTAACTAGCAATAGCTATGCAGGAACAAGTAATGTAGGTCATGTTCCCGCCGGCGGATCTAATACAACATTTTTAAGAGGTGATGGAACTTGGGTTGTACCTACAAATACAACAAGTATAGCTCTTACAACAACAGGTACTTCAGGAGCTTCAACATGGAATGGAACTACATTAAATATACCTCAATATTCTGGAGGCGGCGGTAGCTCAGCTAATTTAGGTTTTACACCATTAAGCACATATGAAGCAAATGATTTAACTGTTGCTAGTTACACTTATTATGCATTGTTAGTGTGTGATGTAGATGTTACTTTATCAAACGCTAAAGTTTTTGTAAGATCCGGAACAAGTGCAATATACGCAGCTTTGTATTCTACAACATCTGGTAACATGCAAACATCTTCTTTTACTAGGCTAGGTACTTTTTCTAAAACAACTGGTGTAGCTACTGGAATAAATATACTTCCAGTAGATGGAACAGTTACTTTGACTGCAGGCCAAACAATAATGTTAGGTTTTAGTTCTGCTAACCAAATGGCAGGTGGAGCAGCTATAAACAGTAATGTAATGGGTGTAGAAACCACATCTCTTACTACGAGTTTTCCTGCTAGCATTGCTAGTATTGAAAACACAACTAACGCTTCGAAAAGAGTAGCAATACACTTCTACGCATCGTAAAAAATTAAATAACCGAACTATCAAGTGATAGTATATAATAACCAACGTTTAACTAAAACCAAATATAATGACGTTTTTATATACCCGCACCAATACGTGGTCTAGTGCACCACAACCAACAGAAGAAACCGTTAAGTACTGGAAACATATTTCACAGAAGAAAAACTGGAGAATAGTTCAATTACCTAATGGATTTTTACAAACCGAATATAAATCTATCGACTCAGATGATTGGATCGATGTTACCAGAAGAGAAACAGTGGCTGGAGCAGAACAAGCAATAGATGCTTCTATTGAACATTATGCTAAAAAGCTAGAGTTTACCAAAGGACCGAAAGTAATTAAAACCTTCGAGTAAATATTCAAAATCAATTATATCAAATTAAATTAAATGCAAGAATTAAAGTTAGTTAAAAATCTGGCTTTTGGCGATACAGCTAGAAGTCAGATATTAACTGGAGTTGAAAAACTTACTAATGCAGTAGGATCAACTTTAGGAGCAAGTGGAAAATGTGTTATACTAGAAGATAGTAATGGTGCACCACAAATAACAAAAGATGGAGTAACTGTTGCAAATAGCATAACGTTACAAGATCCATTAGAAAACATCGGAGCTACGCTAATCAAACAAGCAGCTCAAAGAACAGTATCAGATGCAGGCGATGGTACAACCACAGCTACAGTATTAGCTAAAGCCATATTAGATCAAGCTACAGAGCATTCTCTTTTAGATGATCCAAGAGCTATGAAACAAGGTATTGAATCAGGTGTTGATAAAGTTATAAAGTATTTAAATAAAAAGTCTAAAAAGGTTACTGGTAAAAAGATTGATCAAGTAGCTACTATATCTGCTAACAATGATAAAGAGTTAGGTAAAGTTATAGGTGAAGCATTTAGATTAGTAGATGAGACAGGTGTTGTTATGATGGAAACAAATGAACAACCTGAAACTGTAGTAGAATTAATAGAGGGTGTTCAATATGACCAAGCATTAAAGAATAACCATTTTATTACTAACAAAGAAAAAGGTACGGCTGAACTTGAAAACCCGCTAGTGTTGATAGTTGAATCACAAATACCTAATGTTAGAAAGATACAGTCTGTTTTAGAATATGTTATTAAAAATGGTAAGAGTTTACTTATCATTGCAGATGTTGACCAACAAGTAGTTTCTGCGCTGGCCATGAATAAATCAAAGGGTAACATAAAGGTCAATATCATAGATGCACCAGTATACGGAATCAGTAAAAAAGACGTATTATCCGATCTATGTGCTGTGACTGGTGCTACACTTATTAACGAAGACCTAGGAGATGATATGGATATTATACAGCCTGAACATTTAGGAACATGTATTAAATCTGTAACTAATCATGAAGAAACAATACTAAAAGTTGATTTAACTGAAAACACAGAAGTTAAAGAAACTATTGCTTTGTTAGAAAAGAATATAAAAGAAACTAAAAACCCTAATATTATTATTAGACTAGAGAAACGATTAGCTAAATTAAAAGCTAAGGTTGCTACAGTTAAAGTTGGGGCTAACTCTGAGATAGAATTAAAAGAGAAGAGAGATAGAGTTGAAGATGCGATTTGCGCTACAAAAGCCGCGATTAAAGAAGGTATAGTACCAGGTGGTGGTATAGCTCTTTTAAATGCTAGCTTTAATTTGAAACCAACTTGTATAGGTGAGGAAGTATTATACCAAGCTATAAGAAAACCTTATGAATTAATATTAAAAAATGCAGGGGTTGAAGAATTAAAAAAGCTTGAAGAAGGTAAAGGATTAGATGTGGTTACAGGAAATACGGTGGATATGGTAAAAGCCGGAATTATAGATCCTTTGTTAGTTACTAAGAGTGCATTAGCTAACGCGGCTTCAGTAGCTACAACTATATTATCCACTGATTGTGTGATTAACAACGTAAGAGCATGAAAGCAGTAGGCAAGTATATAGTTATAGATCCTATCAAAGAAGTTGATACGACTACAAAAGGAGGTTTAATTCTAGCTGAAAAGCAAAGAGAAGATATAAGATACAGAAGAGCTAAGGTTATAGAACCTGGCTCTGATGTTTTGTTATTAAAAAAAGGTGATGAAGTCTATTATGACAAGTCAGCTGGATTTAATATTGAAATAAATAAAGAAAACTATAAAGTCATTAAAGAGCACGACGTAGTTATTATTTTATGAGAAGGTTAACATCTGGTGATTTAAAAGATCTAGGTTTACTTAAACATTATAGAATAATAAGAAAGTGGGCTTGTAAGACTAATAAGTTAACAGATGCAGATCTAGAGCTACTAATTTATTTAGATGCTATAGATATGTTTACTAAAGATGATTTTAAAAAAGGTACGTACTCATTCAGCTGGGATAACAGGCGCTGGAACAGATTATTGAAACAAGGGTGGATTACAGTGTGGCGGAAAAGAAACCACACCACTCAAAAATATCATATATATAAAGTATCCTATAAGTGCAAACAGCTGATAAGTCGCATGTACCGTATTATGTTAGGCGAGGAGAACATGCCTACAACTAAATTAGAAAATAGTAATAGATATAGTTATAAAGTAATAACTAAAGCTGTAGAATACGCTAACAAAGATAAAATAAAATAACATGGCATATGCTAAATCACCAGTAAATTACAATCTACCTACAGGAACTTTAGGTTATCAACCTGGAACATTTACTAGTGGAACTAGCGCAACTTCTGTAGCTAGTGCAAACAATGGAAGCGCAGGCTTAAATAACGCAGGTGCGGCACTTGGACAAATAGCTCCTTTAATAACACCAGAAGAAAAAGATGTTTTAGAAACAGATAATTTTATAGGTAAATATGCTCAAGGAAAAGCTTTACAATTTGGCGCTCAAGGCATGCAATATGGTGGTCCAGTTGGGGCAGCTATAGGTGCTACCGCTGGCTTAGGCTACGGTTTAATAAAAGGACAAGATATTCAATTTGATGCTTTAAATGCCGAGCAGTATCAAATGGGTTATGACGCAAAAAAAGAAGCAAAAAAACAAGAACTACAAATGAAAAATACTAAATATGATACTCCAAGCGTGCCAAGCGCAAAATATGGGGTAGTAAAAAAACTAGGAGCAATTACAGGTACTGTAGCTAACAATATGTCAGTTGCTCAATACAAAGACGAGAAGAAATTTAGTGCAATAGCTAAAAACATGGATGAACCAATTATGAACTTAGGTTTTATAAAAGCTAAAACACTAGAAAAAGATCCTAATGCTACGACTATGGTAGTAGATGGTGAAAAAATGCCAATTAAAAACTAAAATATTAAGATATGCCAAGTTACGGAAAAAAACAAAAGCCAGCAGGTAAAGAATGTTATTGCGCTAAGCCTATAGTGGGCACTAGAGTTATGGTTTCTAATAACTCAACAATAATGCCTACACTAAAGAGAATTGACAATATTCCTTACAAAGGCAACGCAGTTCTTAACGCTAACAAATAGTGGGCGTAGATGATTTGAAGCTGTATTTGTTAAATGCATCTTCATTTGCTTTAGCTAGTTTAAACTGGATAGAGCCCGCGTTAGAAATACTATTATTAGCTTTAACTATTGGATATACAGTTCACAAATGGTTGTTAATACATAAGAATAATAAATGAGAAGTATAAATGAGATTATAGTACATTGCTCTGCTACAAGAGAAGGACAACATATACCTGTTGAAACTATTAAAAAGTGGCACGTAGAAGGTAGAGGATGGACTGATATAGGTTATCATTTTTATATAGAACTAGACGGTACTATTAAAAAAGGTAGAGATATAGATAAATCAGGGGCCCATACAAAAGGGCACAATAGAAATTCAATAGGAATTTGTTATTGCGGAGGCGTAGAGAGCGATGGTAAGACGCCAAAGGATACAAGAACACTAGAACAAAAAGAAAGTTTGTTACACGTCCTTAAAACGCTAATGGCGATGTTTCCACTTGCTACTATTTATTCACACAATGAGTTTGCTAATAAAGCATGCCCATCATTTGACGCTACTAATGAATATGAAAATCTCTGAATCAACTGAATTTAAAATAGATTTAAAAACTGTAATTGGAATAATAATGCTAACTACAACTTTAGTTGGTATGTATTATACTTTACAAGAAGATATACAGCTAGCTAAAACATTACCACCTAATGAAGTAACTCGTTTAGAATACGAACTAAAGGAAGAGTGGAACGAAAAGATGATCATGCAGCTCAAAACCCAAGTTGAAGTATTAGAGGAAACAACTGATATATTAAAAGAAGAAATTAAAATAACTTCAGCTATGATACAAGATGGTACTGAAGCTGACGCTATGTTAGATGAGCTTAATGATAAGCTAGAAGAATTAAAAAATAGAAAACCTAAAACAACTGTAATAGTAAAAGAGGTTGAAGTAAGTAAAAAACGTAGATAATGGATAAAGAATTCAAACCTCATATGATGTATAAAGACTGTAAAGAAGTAATGGCTAAAACCATGAAAAAGCATTTGTCTTTAAAGAAAAAAGGTTACAACCATAAGAAATCTAAAAACTGTGAAAAATAATGAATAGTATAAGCAAATCTCCAGCGTTAAGAAAGTTATCAGCATCTTGCAAAGCTGCAGCTAAAAGAAAATTTAAAGTGTACCCAAGTGCTTATGCTAACATGTGGGCTTCTAAACAACAAGGTAAAGGTAAGTGTTAAATGAAGTCGCCATTTACAAAAGTTAGAAAAACAAAAGCCAAAGGCGGAGGTACTAAAAAAGTTTGTTTACCTTATGCTAAAATAAAAAGCATGAGTAAATCAGAAAGACAAGCTGTAATAAGTGCTAAAAGAAAAGCTGGTGCTGCTGGTAAATACAAAAGATCTAGCAAAAGCAATGTTACTGGTACTTCTAGTAAAAATTTAAAAGACTGGGTTAAGCAAGACTGGAGACAAGTTGCTAATCCTAGTTTAAAATGCGGTGAATAACCAAAGAAGAAAAAGTAATGGCAATAAGTAAAACTACAAAAGGAAAAGGTCGTAATTTTAGAAGTACAGAAGAAGGTGCTGGTATGACATCTAAAGGTGTTAAAGCCTATAGAAAAGCTAATCCTGGTAGTAAACTTAAAACAGCGGTAACTAAATGCGATGTTAAAGTAGGTACAAAAGCTTATAAAAGACAAAAAGCATTTTGTAGTAGATCAAAGAGTTGGGATGGTGAAAGAGGTAGAGCTGCTAGAAAAAGATGGTGTTGTTCAAGATTTTAAATTAAATATTATGAAAGATAGAGGTTTAGGAGATACAATAGAAAGATTTACCACCGCTACAGGTATAAAAAAATTAGCAGATAAAATACCAGGAGGTTGCGGATGTGACGAGCGCAAGCAATGGTTTAATAATAATTTTCCATATAATATGAATAAGTAATGGCTAAAAAATTTCCAGAAATAAAAGAAAAAAACGAAGGTAAGTTTACTAAGTGGGTAGAAAAAAATATGCCTGGTAAATCTACTTGTGCTGCAGCTAGTAAAGTAATGAAAAATACTAAAAAATACAAGCCAGCTGTTGTTAAGATGGCTAACTATGCTAATAACTTTGGCTGTAAGAAGAAATAATGGCATTTAAATTAAGATCTCCTTATAAAATAAATACAACTCCAGTATACCATGTAGATGAAGAAGATGGTGTTTTAGGTAGAGCTAACAATAATTGCACTATTACAGTTAATAACAAAATAAAAGATCCTAAGCAAATGGAAGAAGTTATTAGCCACGAAGAAGTTCATGTGCAGCAATTTAAGAAATTTCAAAAATCTAATGGTAAAACAGGTTTAGATTACAACGACGAATACGTTATGTGGAATGGTAAAAAATACCCACGTAAAAACGGAAAAATAAAATACAACGGTAAATTCATTTCTGAAGGATCAAAAATATTTCCTTGGGAAAAAGAAGCTTATAAAAAAGAAACAAAATGAATAGATACGATAGAGACATGATGCATGAGAGAGAACTCATATCTGATGCTAAGAAACAAGAAAAGACTGGTAGTAAGAAAACTAAAAGTAACGACAAGAAATTAATAGCTGATGCTAAAAACCAAATTCATAACGAAGATATAGCTAAAAAGAAACATATAGTTAATGAAATAGCTGCTAGAAATAGCAGAATGGCATAATGGCATTTACAATGAGCCCAATAGGTAAGAATAAATGTTCTTATTCTCCTATGAAAGAAAAAGGTTTAATATCACCACTAGAAAAAGAAAATAAAGAAAAAGATGATTTTGTTTCTAAAGCATCTGCTGATAGAGTCACTCCAGATACTAGTTTAGAAGAAACAATAAAAGTTCAAGATGATGCAGCTGAGTTTTATGATGATATGAAAAGATTAAACGGCTAATGGATAAGAAATTTAACGAAACTAAAATAGGGGCTTTTCTAGCAAGCAAAGCTCCTAAAGTGTTACAAGCTTTAGGTGACGTGCTTCCTAATCAAGGAACACTAGGTGTAGTAAAAAATCTTATAACAAGTGATACTAAGATTA
>Ga0209092_10005594_pt1 | contig 10148 bp, 11 predicted proteins | sample FraStrMetagenome_FD_187446 | JGI IMG/M metagenome (GOLD analysis project Ga0209092, IMG submission 187446) | Marine eukaryotic phytoplankton communities from Arctic Ocean - Fram Strait ARC3M Metagenome (SPAdes) (version 2) | ecosystem: Environmental > Aquatic > Marine > Oceanic | place: Fram... | reverse complement strand
AACTGGTAAATTGCGATTCTTTTTTAAATCATTGGCTTTTACGCGGACGAGGAAGATGATTTTTTCGTGAGGCGATTCGAAGCTCGCGATAAAGACATCTCATATAGGTGAAGGACCCGTTGTTGCGACGATCCTTCGTCTGTGAGTATCGTAGTCGTGTGTTTGCGTTTTAGTGTGGCCGCCATTGATTGTGGTAGTCTATCTTTATATATAATACTACTAGAAGAGCCTGAGTCTAACAAAACGTTTAATTCATTATAGATTATTTTATCACTATCATTTTTATCGAGATGTTTCACGGCAGCTAGAACTATGCAGTTGAGGTTAGTATTATTGATTTCATTCTGCGCAAGTAATTGTTTGTATTAAAAAAATTTTCTTACCTGATCTTCTTCTTACTCCATAGCTTCGAATTGAGTATTAACTGAAGTATCAGAGGGTGTTGGTTTATCATAGCAGTGGTCGATGCCAAGGTTAGAAAACTCGGAGGTTTCCATAGCGTTGATGGATTCGCTGGCGCCTTGGTTTTTGTCCTTGGGTTTGGATTTCGATTTTGGGCGGAGGCTTGGGTTTTTCTTCCAACACTCATTTTCAGTATGGCCTAGACGTTGACAGAAGTTGCATCTGATATATTTTTCTTTGAGTTGTTTGACGTTTTTCGATCGTCCCGGTTACGCTTGCTGGTTTTGCTTGATTTTTCTTTTGATGTTTTCGATGCCTTGTATGCGGCAAAAGATAGTTCGTCGAGAGTTTCAGTTTGCCTCAATGCAAAAGAACGATCGTAGTTTCCCTTAGGAATGTCATTGAATAAATTAAGTTCTTTCAACTTGTCTTATTTTTTTTAGTGAGTGGTTAAGCAGCATACCTGTCCACACAATAAACTCTGGTGTTAGTTGGGCTAGTTTGCCACCCGGTAGGAATTTTCTACCATTGTTCATCTGTTGCAGACGGTAGTAGAAATCAGAAGATTTCATTTCACCGGACTTCCTTTCCCTATTGAAGGTTGCCTCTAAGATTGTTGACACTTCTTTACCAAGATAACGGGTCATGACTAATTCAGTTAGTCGCCAAACATCTCCATTGCCAATCGCGTACAAAAACTGGTAAGACGTAGAGAGAGGCGCCTCTTTCTCAAACTCCTTTCCGGCGTCCTTACTTTTAGTCTTGAATTCTTCTAAGATTCCATTTTTTCCTAGCGTCTTGTTTACGTACAGTGACGCACTTTTATGTCCACTCTGATCCGACAATGACCTCTTGAATGACTGTTAAAGTATGGCCAAGGCTTAAAGTTCTAACTACTTCAAGAATGCGGTTCTCGGTGAGCTCGAAGGCGGGCTTGAAATTCTTTCCCGATACAGTCCAATACGCTTGGGAAATGTCTTGGATCCAGGCGATAAACTCGGGTTAGTTGGCATTGCTAAGGTCACGTGCGTGCAGGGTAGTAGTCATTCCCATGTCGGTGTCCTTGAAATTGATTGACTTGATGGAGGGGTTTTTGTCACTCTTCACGTCACTTGTACGGACGTTATCGTGAATGCTCCATGCGGTGCTCCATGCGGCGATAGAGCTGTTTGGGCGGGAAGGAATAGACAGGGTGAGTGATGAGGGACGAAAGGCTTGAAGGTGAGGGTAATGGCTAATAATATTATTATGCAATACGTAGTTGTGAAAATTGTGAATTTTATTTTAAAAGAAGATGAACTAAAGGAAGGCAAAGAACCTAAGCCACGTGATAAGAGATAGGGAATCTGAGCCACGTGATGAAGCAATGGATTTGATTGTTGAAGATCAAATCTTGTAACTTCAATTGCGTTCTCTTTGGGAGCGTAGATTCGAAATGTTGAGATTATCTACTTTAGCTAGTGAACGTTATACCTCTATTAGGCTCCGTGAGTTCTTCGTAAAATGCATCCGGCGTATCATTAGTCCCGTCTGAGTCCTTATTGCCATACAACCTAGCGCCACTTTGAACCTTTTCTTGAATAAGGCATAAGCTCCTTTCCTTTTGTGATCCGTAGAGCTCGCAGGAGTTATGTTTCCTGCTTCTTGTGATTCAGTAGCCACCTTCGCTAGGGAACAATTTAATTGCTTGAATCCTTTGTTTACTTCGCCAAAATGACCAACTACAAGCGACTTAATTCCATTCATACCGTAGGACTTATAGGCACTAAGGAATGGATTGGAATTGTTACCCGCTGCAAAAGTGGCATTTAATTTCTTAGCTCGCTTCATATACTGAGCTCCAATCTCTGCAACTCTCTTCTCCACAGCCCTTCTATTGGGGTTACGAGGGTTATACTTATTTATACGACTATCTACTCGCATCGATTTCACCTCGAAAATCCGTCTTTGTAGCACCACCCGTCCAGACCTTTCGGTTCTTATTTGTTACCTTCTACTCTTGTACCAGGTATAGATTACTTCGTAGTTATAACTTTATAACTCATCCTCAAAAAGCACAACACAACACAACGGCACGAACAAACTACAAACCATGACGAGTACCAACCCATTTAACGATGCCGGCGACAATGACGACGGTACCAACATCGAACTCGAACTCGAAACGTCCATTCCTAATAATAGAAACGAAGGAGAATACCGTTTCTTCGAAGAAACGAAGGACGACCTAGCAGCAGCAGGGGCATCCGATTCCAATCAATATCACTACTTAGGCGAAATACCTTACACTCGACATCGTTTTTACGACAATATACAGTGGGAAATTCCAACACCCACAGGCACACCTTCCACGAATGTTTCTCATTTGTCTTCTTCTTCTTCGTCTTCTCCTTCCTCCTATAATTCCTCATTGAGTTATGTATCTCCCATGATGCAACGAAAGTTGCAGGCTGTCTCTTCTACCGCAGGTATGTCCCTAGAAGATTTGCGTCGAACTATGATGGTGACGAAATTTGCTGCCTGTACCAATGGCGGTCCCGCAGCTTGTGTGACTTTGCCTCTTCCATCGTTGCAAATGGGTGGTAATAGCGGGAGTAATAGGCAGGATCAGGATTCTTCTTCTGCAGTGGATATTCGCATTTTGACGAGTAGTGGTAGACTGTTATCGAGTATTTCTTTTCCTCCGCCGATGCCTTCTTCATCTTCTGAGATAACAAGTGCGGATACCACTTCTTCGAGGTATATTCCTAGTGAAATCCACACAATCGGATTTACTAGTCGGTGGGTTTTACTCGTTTTAATGAGGGATGGGATATGCTTTTCCTACGATTTAAGGTAAGAACGCTTACTATTTTTGTATTGGTTTCGATTGAAAGAGTCATAAAATCTGAATCTTTTCTCGTGTACAACTTTTTTGTGACATTAGCGGAAAATTAATCATTCCACCATTTCAAACAATCGTTCAAAGCGAGAAGTATGGTCCTGTTGAACTGATGGAGGCACATATTTTTGATGGTGGTTTGGCAGTATTATCGACAACAATGAATTCCGCGTTAGTTGAAATAATCGATGAACATGACGATTTAAGTTATGTGAACGAACGGCATTTGGCATCTAGAAAAATTAGCGGATATGAAAGTGAGGGCATGAGTGAAGGCAATAGCAGTAGGGATTTTAACCGTCATTCACCATATTTTGCGATTATAACGCCGCTTCCGACTGCTTCACATGCCAATATCTTCCAAGTAAGCTTTTGTACAATAGCTGTTCTTTCTCGATTGCACACTGAATCACGAAGACCAGAAATTTTCTTATCAACTAAAGATGCCTCTGTTGTAATTATTGACACAGTCAATTTGAAGATAGTTGATGTGGATTGTCGTGCACAGCTATCAGCTCCTATCATTTCAATGTCTTTTGCTCCTAATGGAAGATTTCTTGGTTGTTACTTAAAGGATGGTACTTTGACAGTTATATCCACAGCCTTCGATACAAAGGTACTAGATTTTGATACAAAAGACGTAAGCTCATCTCCACCCAAGGAATTGAAGTGGTGCGGTGAGGATAGTATAGTTGTCTATTGGAAGGATCTTGGCGTCATGATGGTGGGACCTTTCGGTGATTGGATACGATTCTCCTACGAAAATTCATCGAACTTGTTTATTGTTCCGGAAGTTGATTGCTGTCGAGTCTTCACAGATAAATGTGTTGAAATTCTTCAACGAGTCCACCCAGATACTGCTGACTTATTTTGCATCGGATCAATTCAACCTCCCTCACTCTTACTAGACGCTTCCGACGCATTTGAATCTGGATCCTCATCCGCTGATGAAGCTGCTCGTGCTATTACTAGGACAGGATTATTAAACGAGGCAATAGGAGGTTGTGCAAAAGCCGCTCTTCGGGAATTCGATATAACAAAACAAAAGAGACTTTTACGCGCAGCATCATATGGCATGCACTTTTCATTTCGAGCTGTTGATAATTATGACGATGATAATTCTAAAGATGATAAAGGTCGTGGCAGCCCTTCTGCAGTCGCGATGGCATTTGTTACCGTAGCAAAGAAACTTCGGGTTCTAAATGCCCTCCGTGACAAAACGGTAGGGTTGCCGCTAACGTCATCTGAATATGAAGGATTGTCGCCCTCTGGGATCATTGCAAGACTGGTCGCAATACAATGTCCATCCTTAGCAACATCTTTGTGTGACTATCTAAAGTTAGACCGGTCTATCATGGCATTTGCCTGTGCTGCAAGAGCGTCTGTAGTGGTCGCTTCATCACAGAATTTGAGCGATTCTGAAACTGCAGATGCTGCGATCTCAATTTTGAAGGAAGACACATCGGACGATATTGCTACCGGAGGATCAAGTCGGAGTGCTACGAGAGGTCGATATGCAACTGTCGCTTTGGCAGCGTTCAGAGCAGGCCGTAGCGGTGTCGCTTCTCGGTTACTAAAGCTTGAGACCAGTCCTACAGATTTAGTCCCCGCACTCATCGCGATTGACAACTTTTCGGAAGCTGCAAAGTGTTCGATTCAGGCAAGGTAAGAAACAGAAATATTGGACACCTGTTCTTATAAATCTCATCTCATTTATTAAATTGACAGGGACGAGGATCTACTCTTCCTTACATTATCTGAATTCGAGAAGGCTTGCCTCTCGACCACAGGTGACCTTGAAAAGGGCAGGCAAAAATTCGTCCAAGCTGTGGTAAGGACCTTTCCAAAGGAGGCTCTTGATCTGCTGATTCATTATTATCGCGGTTCTACCGACGTCAAACGTTTACGTGACATATTAATCAAAGCCCAAAGATTTTCCCAAGCAGGATCTTTCGTTGCACGTAACGCGTATAAAATGGGCGATAAACAGAGTATGCTAGCTCTCCTTCAGGTGATTTACTTCCTATTTGTTTGTCATTTTCTTTATCAATTTCTCTGACAAAACCTTTTCTTCAGGATGCATCTCAAATATTGGCGCTCGGAAAAGACAACACGCTTAACAAATCATGTACTGACGAGTATATCGAGTTAATGAAAGATCAAGAGGTGAGATGAGTCTAATCGTAAAGATCGCCATTTTCGTTGATATGCTTATCTTTCTTCGTATCAAAGCGTCTTCAACTTACGTATCCAGGTGTCGTACCGCAAGGATGTTCCTCGGTTAGCGTGACATTGTCGTCTATGATTACATATGTGGCAAATGATTCTAGCAGTGCAAATTCATTATTTAGAGAAGTGGATGTTCTTGCCAAGAAATACAGAGTATCTGATAAAAGGCTTTGGCATTTGAAGGTCCAATCCCTCGCTAAAAGCGAACAGTGGAGGTTTTTACACAACTTAGGTAAGTTGTCAACATTATTCACTTTGCAGCATCTGATATTGGTTTACTTCTTTGTCAGCTGAAAAGAAATCACCAATTGGATACAAGGCCTTCGCGGTGGCTGCTATCAAAGGGAAGCAGCCATTGGGGGAAATTGTTCGATATATTGAGAAATGCCCACAGGCTGAAACACGATATGATCTATTTTGTTCCGCAAAACTATGGAAACCAGCCCTCCAAGAAGCTGCAAAATTAGACGACGTTCGTAGAATGGAGTACGTGAAATCTCAAATGTAGACCATATCCTGGTTGCAACAACTTTAACTTTTAGGCATGCTTCTTTCTTATTTATTTGGGAAAAATGTGTTCATGCATCATGCATTCGCTTTGCGTTTATTGAGGTTCGTCATACAAAGAGTGGTACACTGGATAGTGCTGTTCCCCATGGATGAAACCTAAACGATGCGAATGTAAAGGAACAAGAATAGGGAATGGAAATCGATTTTATGAGTAGAGCAGGATAATATTCTTCAAACGACAGAATATTGAAAGATGGATAGGAAGATGATCTTCCAACTTACCATAGATGATACCCAAAGTTTGCGCTACAGAATCCAATCAGAGCTCCAGCAACAACGTCACTCGGATGGTGCCTAGTCAACCAAAAAGTAAATTAAGAATCAGTTTAAGCAGTAACGCCAAAAAACATATTATCTTGCGGCAACGTCACTTACATTTTGTCTACTATTCTGCTTGCTGCAACATAGTAAGCAAAAATCATGGGCAGTACGGCTATTATTGAAAGCAACCGCCGGATAAGATGGATAGTATATGGATGCTTTTCATTATTTATGATGTCCTGTGTTTGGGAAGAAGATGCTGAGATACAATAATTCCGACGATAAGATCCAGCTTTACCAAGAAGAAATATGGTCAGATATGTCATTCCTACGAACGCTAGACTGCTGTGCCCACTAGGGAACGATTTCCTAGCTTGTTCTTCACCACTCTCTGAGAGACATTCCAAGGTTGTCGTCTCGAATTCACACTTGTCAAAAAAATTAGGACGCAGCCTTCCGACGTAAAGTTTCAGAGAGGATGTCGTTACAGAGCTTAAAGCAAACGATACAAGAAAACCACATATAGCTGCATGGGTCTCTCCCGGGTGTTTTCCCTTAAAGAACGAGGCTGCACTTACAACTAAGATCACCCCAACTCCAGATATGATATAATTGTCAGTTGTTGGCAAAGTTTCATTTTCAACAAGTTCATGGTCATTTGTGAAACCAAGCAATACACTTCCATCATTAAGAACTTGATATGGAATCGAAAAGTTTTCATTCACTTTGAATAATTGAGGAATAAATGCGCAAAGTAATGCAAACACGATGCAACAAATCAACTCAAGCCACTGTCGCCAGTTTTGAAGACTCCAGTATTCTCTAATCTTTTCCTTAGGACTTTTGATTTCAATGAAGACGCGATCACCTGCAATATCAATATGGTCCGTTATAGCTTGCTCCATTGTATGTTTTTTCATGTAAATGCTTGTCGTTGTTGAATAGAGAAGAGCAAAATACACAATAAACTTTTTGGAAAAGAGACGAAGAGGCGACGCGCTCCATAAATACGAGGTGCGGCTCGATACGTGTATTTTGTTTTTTGTTGCAAGTTGCAACTGTTTTAGCCATTCTGGGTTCCTACGTTACTGTGTGTACAGACTGAACATACTAAATGTATATAAAGTTTTAGTGACACATGTTGTCAAGAAGCCGCATTAGCTCAGTTGGTAGAGCACTTCATTAGTAATGAAAAGGTCCGTAGTTCAAATCTGCGATGTGGCTGCAGTAATTGTTTTCCTTTTTCTATGTTGACGGGACCTGACAGTCTATCTTACCTTCTCTTTTCACGACATAAGACATAACCTTCTTCACATGCCAGACGAAAACTTAACCGCAATTCTTTTGACTAACTTTGAAGATACATACGTTTTTGTTCTATCATTCGGGTTCAACGTTTTATATTTATAGATCAAACTTTTCATTCAACAGAGTAGCTGTTGATGACAGAGTTCTTTCTTAGCCTCCCCAATTTTCCGTTCGGAACTATCTCATTTTGAGATCTTTATTTGTATCAGTCTACTTTATTACAGTAAAGCGATCGAAACATTGGGTCAATTGCGAAAATGCATTCGAAATGAGTGTAAAATCAAGTTGTTTTATTCTTTTCAATCATCATTTTGTAATACATGAAAAACATAACAGTGGTATAATCATAGGTTTTATTTTGTAAGTAGCAACCTATGAATTTTCAACATAATCAAGAGTTACTTCCAAGATTTCGTACAAATAACCATGTTCTTAAGATCAATTTAAAGAGATTTTTCTACGCGCTTCAAAGCCATGTTTGCGTAGTGTGCAAAGTCACTTGTAAATGTCATGCAAGCGTAAACGCACGTTAAAATAATGTAACCAATAGCTACACCAGTATATAACCCAGATAAATCATTCCTCCAATAAGTTATGCATATGTATACGGCCGGAACTTGCCCTGAAATTGATCAAAAATTTAAATGAGGAAAAAGTTTTAAAAACGATATTTCGTTCATTTAACTTACCTAGCCAGCTAGCGACAAAACCAGCATAGAAAATATCGTCGGTGCGCCCCATGCTCATCGGAATTTGCTCAATTACAACAGCTAGATTCATAAAAAACAATCCAGTAACAAACGGCCATTTCATTTCCTCAAACATTTCCAAAAGAATTGGGTCAGAAGTAAATATGCTCCCGATTAGTTCAATATTGATCGAAATTAAAGTTGCTACCAGAACTAAAATACCAAATGCAAGTGCTAACCCAATAGATGCAGATCTTTTGGCTCCAATAGAATTTCCTGCTCCAAAAGCCATTCCAATTTTAATTCCGACAGCCCTAGCAATAGCTCCTGAAAGAATCAGACACATCCAAAATATCCTATAGCTAGCATTAAATACACCGACTTCATCGTCACCTAAACTCGCTGCCATTCCTCCAACTACTCCCATTCGCCAAAAATCAGATGCCATTGATAGCGCAGATGGGAAGTACAATTTCGAGAAAGTGCGTACTCGCTCTTTTGTTATTTCATCTTTCCATGTAACCATACTATTTTTACCCCAACAAGGTAAGTGAAGACCTTGAACATGACAATACACAAACCACATAAAGTAAGTTTTGATGTAAACTACAGATGAAGTGACAATGGGGCAAGCTTCAAATCCAAATCCTTCAAAATTTTGAACGCCAACACCTAAAACAAGCACTAGACCCAACAAAAGGTTTGCCGCCAGTCCTAGCAACGAGGCATTTACTTCTGGGTGCATGATTCTCTGTGCGCTAAAAAATTGACTCAGTTGCGACGAAAATACCATTGCCGGCAAAGCTACAGCAAGCACTGTCGAATAATACTGTGCGTCATCATACAACGAGGCAGGTTCGCCAAAATATTGCCAGAACATTCCCGTAAAAAGCCAGGCAACGATGACGGGAACCAACAGCATCGAGAGTACCAAAAGAGATACTCGCAGATATATTCCAGCCAGCAACGGATTATCCGCACCAATGCTTTGGCTAACGAGTATGCCCAACACGCGACCTTGCACTAAAACGCCCGAACACATAGTATATAAATCAGAGAGGGCCGCCGCCGACAAAGCCGTAGGTCCTACGTGACCCAACAAAGCCGTATCCGTTGTCTTCATCCCTACCCAACTTACGCTGCTAAAGAATATCGGGATAGCAAGAGATAAGGTATCCAAGATTTCCGATAATACCGAGTTCGTATCATGTGGAAGCGATGTACTCTCGAGGACTTGATTCACACTTAAATCGGTGGCTGCATCGCTATTATTTTGGGAGGTGACATTGCTACTACCGTATTGAACATTTAGACTATCCAATAGAGGATCGTTTTCTTCCACATCTGTTTTCATGGTCGTACCTGTAGCATGTGATTAGAATGCAATACAGTAACATTGTTGTGGGTTTTAGGTGATCCATCTCGTGGATCGCGATCATGATACGGTGTATGTGTATGTGTATGTGTATGTGTATGTGTCGGCAAGTTGGCAAGCTCTAAAAAAGTTTTTAGATCTCGATGTGAGGTACGAAGTGTGGTGGGACATCACGCGAACGACACAAGTCACAGAACTTTACACACACGTGATGATGAGAAAACAAAGCAACAACATGGATAATGTAAAAATAATGTGTACATAAACTCATTCCGGTATCCACGAGAGGGCGTCATTCATGAAATTTGGGAATGGCTATGTGTGTAGGTCATAGTTCAAGTTCCATCATCCGTTCGCGTAGACAGCGTATGCACACCTGCCTTCTTGTCTGAGGTCTGGGAGAGAGAGAGAGAGAGAGAGAGATCAAAACTTT
>Ga0209092_10005593_pt1 | contig 10153 bp, 2 predicted proteins | sample FraStrMetagenome_FD_187446 | JGI IMG/M metagenome (GOLD analysis project Ga0209092, IMG submission 187446) | Marine eukaryotic phytoplankton communities from Arctic Ocean - Fram Strait ARC3M Metagenome (SPAdes) (version 2) | ecosystem: Environmental > Aquatic > Marine > Oceanic | place: Fram... | reverse complement strand
CCAACCAATTTATATTCACAAAAAAAAAAAAAAACATGCAACCGTCCCGATCTTCGCGACGCCAGCAAGGCCTCAGTCCACTTCAAAATGTGAATGACGTGCCTACATACTCAACCTCAGACCCGACCCTCAGACTCAGTGATGATACGTTACCAACACACGTTTCCCACATGCAATACCCAAATACAAACCCCGACTCAAACACGATCAATTCAAGACCTCCCGAAAATCAAACCGATCACAATTTAATCCATCAACCCACGAATCAACCTACACAATTCGTTCCTCAGGTATTTAACAATACACCAAACCCAACCTTAGTCGCACCGAACTTTACCCAGATGCCACTATCAAATCCGCAAACATTCAATCGTAGACCACCGTCTATACAAACGGTAAACTCTAACGGCTCCACCCTCTACCAGACAGCACAGCCGATGGAGAACAGAAGCTACCCGTCCATTATTTTTGATCCACTAAGGAATCAGCGAACCTCGCCACCAACTCAACCAACATCAGTTCCGGCGCCAGTACCACTGCCACAAATCAATTTCCCATACGATCAACACTCAGGCATGGTATCGATTAATTCGTCCATCCCCACTAGCGTCAGCTCCGATCACCATAACACGACGCCCCCAATTATGAATGTTATCATACCCCAATCCAGCACCTCTAGCAACCATAGCAATAGTAATATCTATAGCAATCGCAACAGCAATGCCCAAAGTCAAAACCACCATCAACCAAGTCAAATCAACCCCAACGTCCTCACTCAAACTTCAGCCGAAAACCAATATGCCCAAAATACCGAGCACATGCAGTTTCTCCTCCAGAAAAACCAGTCAATGGAAACCCAAATTCTCCATTTAAACCAACAACTTCAACAAATCCTCCAACAGAACAACCTACTCATGCAGCACGTTCTTCGAAGTAACAATCCACCACCACCAGCCCAACCCAGAAATCCGTTCCCCTCTCAAAGTCCCAACATCCAAACAAATGTTGCATATCCAATCAATACGCCCACCTATCCAACAGGACAGGTACCACAACCAGACATCTTTTCAACTACCGACACAATCATGACGGAAATTAATCAACCAGAAACCCCACATCCTAACTCTACTCCTGCCAATGAAATCCCATTATCACAGGACAATTCCATCCAAAACATGTTTGCGACTATGGTGAATGCTATCCAACATACCAAAGATCCCTACGCAACAACCAAATTCCCAAAGCTATCGGGAAAATCCAAAAACGAGTTCAAACTCTGGTATGACCAGATCCTCAGCATTCTAGCATCTCCAGGATGGTCACCACTCTTCGATACCATAAATCAAATCCCAATACAGGAAACACATGCAAACCCTGGATTATCGTCAAAGCTTTACATGAGTCTCAAATTATGCCTCAACGGAGATGCTCAAAAGATCATGATGAAAAAGAAGGGTCTCAATGGCAAAGGCCTTATATTCCTTCAAACTCTCAAGAATGCCTACGATACAACACTCTCCCCAGTCGAAGTTGAGGAGAAACACAAAGAGTTCCTAAATCTCTTCCGTCTTAAAGACGAGTCCATAGACGTATATGCGGCCCGACTTATGGACTTGAAGATGGACCTCCAAGATAATGGACTCACAATTTCGGATTCCAATCTGAAACATAGGTTCATTATGGGCCTTGGACCCATTTTCACCACCATCCAAACAAACCTCACAACCAATAACCTACCGCCACAATGGCTAACAAATGACTACGAAACACTCATACGTTTAGCATCATCATGGCTTCAGTCAATTGCATCAATCCGAAAACAAAACGATGCGTATCGTCAACAAGTGAAACCAAAAGCAGAAGAACAAAACAAAAGCAACAAGCCTCAACCCAAAACCGGCAACCAATCAAACCCAAAACCAAAACCTGTCAACAATCCTACCAACCAAGACGGAACTCCTCTCACAGAATCTCAATTAGCACTTCGTGCACATTATGCTGAACTGGATAAAGACCGCCAAAGCAGGATAATTGCCGACATCAAGGCCGGTACATTTCAAATTTCAAAGTATGAATCAGAAGTCCGACCTGGCACCTGTGTATTCCACGGTACTAGACACAGCTCCGACACTTGTACCCTATTACAAACCCTCCGTGAACAGCTCCCAGCTACTAAACCAAGCCAACCAAGAGCCGTAGCCAAGCAGACAACATTGACCAATAACCAACCAACTATTGAAAACCACACGGAGTCAACGGACCTACAAGAGCTCCAAGCAGCGACAGATCAACTATTGTCTTTTAGTAACGTTTTAAATAACTCTAATAAAGACTCTGTTGAATCTTACCTAAAAATTACTTGTAATCATGTATCGTTCTCATCTCAACAAGTCCAAAAATCAACGGCAACCACCACCTTTGTCGTGGACTCCGGGGCTTACCCACATATGGTAAACGACAAATCGTTATTTGTTTGCTATAGCCCATGGCAAGAAGATACAAAACCGATATTTGTCACATTTGCAGATGGAAAAACACAAGCAAAAATACAAGGTATTGGTTCTATTTTAATAAAAATCAAAAATCATACAATACTCATTAATAGAGTACTATATGTTCCGACAATTTCAGATAATCTCTTCTCGGTCAAGCAACACTGCGAAACACCGGGAACATATGTACATGTTCAAGGTGATAAAGCAACAATCGCATTTCCTACATTCGTACACGACATCCCAGTCAAATCTGAAATTTTCCTCCATGTAAATTTACCAACAACTACAGAAAAACAAACATACCAAAATCCAGATCCATCAAAATCCAAAACAACGAACAACAATCCACTGAACAAAATTCAAGCCCTCAAAACAAAACAAGAGGACTCAAACAATGACGTAGTAGAAATAGTAAAACTACATCAAACAGCAACAATCCCAACTAAAAGCACAGAAGGCTCAGCCGGATATGATCTATATGCAGCTGCACCAATATGTATACCTTCTAACTGTAGATCCAAAGTGAAAACCAATATAGCTCTAGCTATACCAAATGGCCTATATGGCAGAATTGCCCCCCGAAGTGGACTGGCAATCGAACACAACATCGACATCGCCGCCGGCGTCATTGATCGCGACTATAGGGGGGAAATTTACCCCTGTCTAATCAATAACTCTTCCAAGGAGTTCAACATTCAAAAAGGCGACCGAATAGCCCAAATCATCTTTGAACGAGTCGGTAATACTACTATCAAGGAAGTCAATTCGATCGGTACTACCATCAGAGACAAAGGGGGGTTCGGCAGCACAGATAACCCATCACCAAACCCAAGTGCATCGCCAGATATACTTCCAAAACTCAAACTCCAACAAAAAATCACAATTCTATTACCTAAACACTCCAAATTCCAAAAAGGTACACTTCAATACAAAGAAAACATGTTCATGTTTCAAAACATGCAAAGTGAAAATACACAACTCTCTCCTCCACAAATCATCGACCTATATACTTCCAACCGCCTACTCATGGGACATTCTCATCTCATCACCAAATCCCATAATCCAGAATCTAACAACCCACCCCTCCGAACAGTGGATAAAGCCCTCGCCCAATCCAACAAAACAACCTCCTATACGATGGATCAAATGCGGAAAATGTTTGGGTTTAGAAATATCCAGAGTATCCTTAACGAACTCAAACAAACAACGCAAAATCTACATATATCAACAACAGATAGCGAACCGATTATTGACCTAGGTGAAGTGTCAACAATAAATAAACCCAAACGAAATACCACCCCATTAAACTTGCCAGAACAATTTGGAGATCTCATCCATATGGACATCCTTTTCGGCTCTGGAACATCGATTGGAGGTTACAGATACGCGTTATTCCTAGTGGACAGGGCTACCAGACAAAAATTTGTATATCCAATGAGATCATTGAAAAACGATCTCCTTTCAACCATCAAAACATTTTGCTCCGACATTCACAGGGTACCTAAAGCCTTCAAATCTGACTTCGACCATAAATTAATGGGCAAAGAAGTGCAATATTTCCTGAAATCAAATCATAGCACAATAGAGTCTGTTCCACCAAATGAACAAAACAAAAATGGTCTTTGCGAACGCAATTGGCGATCAGTGTTAGTAATGGCCAGAAACTGGCTAGCGTCTGCTCTCCTTCCTTGCCAATTCTGGTGGCATGCACTAAAACGCTCTACAGAAATATCCAACTATTTCCCAATTCGAATTGACAATAAACTTACAACACCACATGAACTCACATATGGCACAAAACCAGATATGAGATCAATCATTCCAATTTTCACAGTAGCATATGTGAACTATCAACACCCAAAATCCTTCCAAACACAGACAATCAGAACAATCACCATCGGACGAAGCGACACCACAAATACTCCAGAATTTTACCATCCTTCAACGAAACAAATTATAACATCCAACGCATACAAAATTGATGAAACGCTAACACCAGGTCCAGCGTTTAATCTTCCATACGATGGCGGCTTCTACTTCAACAAATACAGCCAAGGAAACGACCACAACCGTCCACCACAATTTACACCAAATCAAACAGTATATATACAACAAAAAGACAAATACATATCAACTAAAATCATAACAATCCCAATGCTAGATGATAACACATATACATTAAGTTATCCGGACGGCTCTATACACCAGCATCAAGCCTCAGAAATATCTCTACATGACCCAACTTCTAACCCACTAGAATCGCCAAACCCTCCACTACATACATTTCCAAAATGGATTACACATCTTGGAAAATGTACTCTCTTCCTCAATGACATGCACAAACCAAAACATGGATATCTCATTAAAGTCGATACAAAGTGGAAATTTCGTCCCGGCTCCAAAGCAACAAATGTTCCAATAGACTTACCAGACCTAGAAGCACAAGCAATTCAACTTGTCGCTACTCATCAAATATTCAAAGGCCACCCACATTTCGCCCGTATACATCAAATGAAAAACAATTACCTACTTAGCTCGGCAATCGCGAAACATGTATCCGCCGCTAATCTCACCAGTCACGATGTTCCTACACTAATCCAACACAAACTCCTATGTCCAGAAGATAAACAAATCTGGGACAATGCATATGCGGAAGAATACTTCGGATTGCAAAACTTACCTGCATGGACCACGATCACCCAAGCCCAATTCAATGCACTCGACGTAAAGAAGAAATATGCACTACCAACAATGGCCATATCCACCATTAAATACGATGAACATGGCAAGCCTAAGCGCGCCAAGTATCGTATTGTCGCTCTAGGAAATTTGGACCCAACAGACTGGAGCAAAAGCGACTGCTATGCGCCAGTTATGTCCCTCCTAGAACTTCGCCTAATGACAGTACTAGCAATAAAGAAAAAGAGAATCCTGAAATGTGGAGATGTCAAACAAGCATTTTGTCAAGCAATACTCCCTCCAAATGAACAATACGTTCTCAAACCGCCTCCCGGATGCCCCATCACACCTCCAAACTCATATTGGATGCTAAAACGTACATTATACGGCCTAAAACGAAGCCCACGTCATTGGTATGAAAAAGCAGTATCATTCCTCAATACAATAGGACTCCAACAATGTCGTCATGCACCATGTCTCTTCAAAGGCTACCTTATCAAAGGTCAACCACCTATCTACCTCGGTCTCTATGTGGATGATTTTGTTTATTTTTCAGAATCAGACGACGTAGAGAAAGTATTTGAAACCAAACTATCTGCACTTACTCAAGTAGACTTCATGGGTCAAGTATCACATTTCCTTGGAATCCGGTTCCAATGGAGACAAACAAAAGAAAACTTACAAGTACACCTATCCCAACAGGCATTTACAGAAAATCTAATCCAACAAGCAGGACTAGACAATCAATCATCATCAACGAATCTTACACCATACCGCTCTGGATATCCTGTTGACTCCATCAAAAACATCAAAATGAACTCAACAGAAAAAGAAAAACTAGAACATGAACTCAGATCATATGTAGGGTCATTCCTCTGGTTATCCCAGGGAACTCGACCAGATATAGCAACCATCACGAATATACTTTCGAAGCATCAACATAACGCCACACCAGCACACATATCGGCGGCAAAATATGTTATCAAATACCTAAAAGGTACCAAACAATTTGGAATAACATTCAACAGCAACACTGACATATCCATATCCTCCTTTGTCCATTTTCCAATAAATACTAAACAAATTACAGGAATCACGGATGCCAACTGGGGACCACAAGACCAGTCCAAACCCATTCCAGGTAAAGTATATCCAAAATTAGATATATTTAAAACCAGGTCCATATCAGGACATCTCATAACATTTCACGGACCATTACACTGGTCGTCAAAACGCCAAAAAGTAACAGCTCGTAGCTCCGCCGAAGCCGAAATCTATGCAACGGATCATTGCGTCAGAGACATTCTCTACCTAAGAAACATCATGTCAGATCTCAACCTCCTTGATGAAACATTCGCCACCAGAACTCCAGTATATAATGACAACATGGCGTGCGTCATGTGGTCCCAAAGTAAAACAAACAAACGCATGCGCCACATGCAAATTCCTGAAAATGGTGTTCGAGAAAACATAAAATTGTTAGACGTTAAACACATTGAAGGAAAAATTAATCCATCCGACATATTCACAAAAGAAGACAAAGATACAGCTCACTTTCAAAGTCTAAGGGATACTATTGTACAACCTCCACTTACAAACAAGTTCCATCAAATCCAAACCCAAAATTCGATGTCACAAGACAACAAGAAAATAGATCATCGCACCAGTGAAAAATAAATTATTCATTAGGTACACAGGGGGGTATTGTACGTACGTACGAACTGTACCTCTATCTAAATAATATATAATCTCACAGTTACTCAATCTATAATTGCATCGCAACAAAATAAAATCACCTTCAAATTTCTATAAAGTGCTGATAATTCATATTTATTACGCTAGAGAAGACTCGAAAGGTGCTTATATTGTCGATATGCGTGGATCAGACAGACTCGCCAAGGTGAATAAGATTGTTTACCTGAATAGATCTTGATGGTCACTTGATGTAATAAATCATAGGTCTGTGCAGATTTTTTTAACGGAACTAAAAAGTCTCACTATCGTTTCTTCTCTTTGAAAACAGGAGCTTAGAGTTTTGAAGAAAAAACCTCTTCCTGGCTGCTCTGTAGACCTTGCTGACGAAGACAGTCTTCTTAAATGGTATATCATTATCGATGGCCCACAATCAACACCATACGCGAACGGGAAATTTCACCTTAAATTCACTTTTACAGAGCAATATCCTTTCAAAGCACCTACTATCATATTTATGACAAAAATACACCATCCAAATGTAAAGAAAGATACTGGAGAAATTTGTAATGCAATCATTGCAGACGAATGGGGGCCCACATTGAATGTAAAACATTGTATAAATGTCATGAGAGGTATTCTAGAAGCTCCAGATGCAGATAATCCCTTTGACGAAGATATTGCCGCTCAGATGAGAGACAACCCAAAAGAGTTTGAAAAAGAGGCTATAAAATGTACAAAAGAAAACGCCATAATGAAATAATTTTTTATATGAGTGGGAGCGACAGATATTCAAATTCGCCCACTTAAAAAGTAAATATGATCCGCAACTTTATTCTATCTCAAAGGTCTAGTTTTTCATATTACTTGCTTGTATCAAACAAGTCATTGTAATCACCAATATGATGAATTATTTGATTCAGATTTTTTAGAAAGATTGAATTTGGCTTTGCAAAGTTGAAATAGGTTGCATGAAAACTATGTCATGTGAGACAAACAAAAGATGATATTGCAATACTTGGACATATTTAAGAATTTTATCATCTGGAGAAAATTAAGTAAAATTGCCTTTCAAATCAGAAGACAAAATTTTAATCTATTGATTTCGCCTGAGCATTAGCCGTGCTCTCATTTTCCGTAAACGGATAATGAGAGGTTTCAATATCATTTTCGCAATCTTAGTGTTTTTCATGACATTTCTCACACTCGATTTTGCAGTGCATCGAATTAGTTCTACAACGCCTCTCATCGGTCTTATGACTGGATCGCTTTGTTTATCAGCAACTACGGAGGCATCCATTTCATATTCCAATGCGAGTGTGGAAGCTGCTTGAGTAGCTGCTTCGGCATCGACTTCACATCTTGCTTTACTTACACTAGCAGCGGCTGCGAAAAGACTCCCTAAAGTAGGAAAGATTACTAATATACCTGCCTGAGCAAAAATTCCGGATGCACCTGCATGACTCAGACTTTCTACAAATGGTATTTCAACGACAGCGGCTGTTGCAGCCGCACAGAGACTACTTAAAGCGGATGTGAACGGTAAAATGGCGCTACTCCTAGCACCTTGATTTGCGTAGGAATCACAAACTGCCGCACTTCTAGCTTTTAGAGCAACAGCATCTTGCCCACGTGCAAGAGTATTTTCAGCCATGGCAAGGTAATATGCTGATTGACACGCTGCAACTGCGGCAACAAAAATAGTTCTCGTGGCAATGTTTCCGGGAATAAAGCAACCAAGAATTGGTCCAGGAATGATAGAGAATGCAAAGCTTCTCCATTTGGAAGTTTCATTTTTTGAATTTTGCTCAACCTGTTCATATGTAGATAACCACGTCCTTCCAACTGAACCAGCTTTAGCAAAACGCCGATTTCCAACAGATATAGCTCGTGCTGTTTGTCCTTTCAGTTCTAATAAGGCCAAGCTGGATACAGCTGCCGCTAAAATACTCACAAGTGGACATAAAAAATATAATCCTGTTCCCAATTCCAAATTTCCTTTTGCAAAATTTTCAATAAGAGTTGGAACTAGAAGAGTAAAAGAAGCACCCGTTGCACCAACACCTACACATAAAGGTAAAATAGCTTTTGTTCTCTCTGCTTGTGCAAAGTAACATTCAGATTCTGCTGCACATTGTAAAGTCTTTGCAGCTATTTCTTTCCCGTCAGCTACAGCTACCTTTCCAACAAATTCTGCACCAATACCTATAGCGGCCGCAACTAAAGTTTATTGTTGAAGATATGAAAATGAGTAAATCGAAATATAAGCACAAAACCGAAATATTACATGGTATGAAGGGGCTTACATGCAGCAGAAGCAGGGGCCAAGACTTCTGTAATTTTATAAGGAAGTAGCGCGGGTGCAGTAGCTGTTGCCCCAACTGCTAATGATAGTAAAGTCAACTCTAAAGCTGATAAAGAAGGTCTTTCCCCAGCAATATTATCTAAAATAGCCATGTCACGTTCGAGTTTCGCTAACGCACTTATAATAAGTCTTTCATTAGCATCTTTATCCGAAGATGACAAAGAAAACGTTGATAAGTTTGTAAAATCCTCCTCTGAGTTGTATAATGGCGTTGGTGTGTAAGAATCTGAACCTCCGTTTGTATTTTCATTTTCTTCAATCAATTCTCCAGAATTTTTATCATCAGATAATTCATCAGCTGTAGATACAGACCGAGCCAAGCCTTTTACTGTTTCTAGGGCGCTTAATCCTATATCACTGGCCCATGCAGATTCTAGTGAAAATGTTGCGTGTAATGGAGTTGATTTATGCCTTTGTTTTGTGGTCAGATGCAATCGATCAATCGGTGAAATAGACCGAATCAGCCGTATTCGATGAGAAAAAGATAAAATTAAATCAACATTGAACGCTAAAAGGAGAGAAAAAAACAGGGAAGAACTTGAAAACATGATGGTGTTTCTAATGATGTTATGTTGGCATCAAGATCTTTCGAAAATTCATTCAACGGCTGACTCGGAAAAAATGAGGTAGGACAGACGAAATCTTCCTGTCACTCTTTGCGACGTAATGGAGGGTCATAGCCCTCTGTACTTTTTATACCTGTTTTGTATCTCAACTCAATTATCATTCAGCAAATCCAGAATACGCCCGACGTATTAGTGACGTATACCAATCAAAAAGACCTCGGCTATAAATTTAATGTAGGTACGGTAGTACGGAATATTTTTGTGTAATTCAACGACGAGAGATTGCTTTTGTCATAAATCTTTGATATATTCTTATTTCAACCTGCTGAATTGATTTGTTCAATGAATTTTATCTG
>Ga0209092_10005592_pt1 | contig 10154 bp, 11 predicted proteins | sample FraStrMetagenome_FD_187446 | JGI IMG/M metagenome (GOLD analysis project Ga0209092, IMG submission 187446) | Marine eukaryotic phytoplankton communities from Arctic Ocean - Fram Strait ARC3M Metagenome (SPAdes) (version 2) | ecosystem: Environmental > Aquatic > Marine > Oceanic | place: Fram... | reverse complement strand
ATACTTTAGTTGATATAAAATTTAGCGGAATGTCATGGTACAAAAACGAAGGGTTTTACTACTCTAGTTATGACAAACCGGAGGGAAGTGAACTCTCTGCAAAAACAGACCAACATAAACTATACTATCATAAATTAGGAACGTCACAGAAAGAAGATAAAGTGATTTTTGGAGCAACTCCATCAGAAAAACATCGTTATGTTGGCGGTCGTGTTTCCGAAGATAATAATTACCTAGTGATTACTGCAAGTGTATCAACATCAGGAAACAAATTATTTATGAAGGACCTTACCAACCCAAACAGTCCTTTAGTAACCGTTTTGGATCATACAGATAGTGATACCGCTCCTATTGACAATGTTGGAAGCAAGCTATTTATAGTGACCAACTTAAACGCTCCAAACAAGAAAATTGTAACCGTAGACGCTTCAAATCCAGGTCCAGAAAACTGGGTAGATTTTATTCCAGAAACCGAACACGTATTGAGCCCATCAACAGGTGGTGGGTATTTCTTTGCAGAGTATATGGTCGATGCAGTGTCTAAAACTATGCAATATGATTACGAGGGAAAATTAGTAAGAGAAGTTAAATTACCAGGTGTTGGGAGCGCTGGTGGATTTGGCGCAAAAAAAGAAGATACAGAGTTGTATTATTCATTCACCAACTACGTCACTCCAGGAAGTATTTATAAGTACGATATCAAAAACGGAGTGTCAGAAGTGTTCGTAAAACCAGACATAGATTTCAATCCAGAAGATTATGAAAGTAATCAAGTCTTTTTCACCTCAAAGGATGGTACAAAAGTCCCAATGATTATTACACATAAAAAAGGATTAGAACTCAATGGTAAAAACCCAACAATTCTTTACGGTTATGGAGGTTTTAATATTAGCTTAACACCCTCATTTAGCATCGCAAATGCGGTTTGGATGGAGCAAGGTGGTATTTATGCGGTTCCTAATTTAAGAGGTGGTGGAGAATATGGTAAAGCGTGGCATGATGCAGGAACACAACTTAAAAAGCAAAATGTATTTGATGATTTCATTGCAGCAGCCGAATATTTGATTGCAGAAAAGTACACATCTAGCGATTATTTAGCAATTAGAGGTGGTTCTAATGGTGGTTTACTCGTTGGAGCAACAATGACGCAACGTCCAGATTTAATGAAAGTCGCATTACCAGCAGTAGGTGTATTAGATATGTTAAGATATCACACGTTTACTGCAGGAGCAGGATGGGCATATGACTACGGTACAGCAGACGATAATAAAGAAATGTTTGATTATCTTAAAGCATATTCTCCAGTACACAACGTAAAAGAAGGTGTGCAATATCCTGCAACAATGGTTACCACAGGAGATCATGATGATCGTGTGGTACCAGCGCATAGTTTCAAATTTGCAGCCGAATTACAAGCTAAACAAACAGGAAATAATCCTACGTTGATTCGTATCGAGACAAATGCTGGTCATGGTGCAGGTACTCCAGTTTCTAAAACTATTGAGCAGTACGCAGATATTTTTGGATTCACATTATATAACATGGGATTTGATGTCTTACCAAGTAAAACAAAAGAGAAAGTAAAAGGATAAAATTTTCTAAATATATTTAAAAGTCGCTCCTTCTAAGTGCGACTTTTTTTGTAGTATTTTTGCAACGCTATGTTAAACGTAAAAAACCTCTCCTTTTCTTATAAGAAAACACCAGTTTTAGAAGATCTCAACTTTAAAGTAGAGCCGGGAGAAAACCTGGCAATCATAGGCGAAAGTGGTTCGGGTAAAAGCACGCTTTTAAAACTATTATATGGTGAGTATGATCTTAACTTCGGAAACATCCACTGGAAACAAAATGAAGTCCTTGGTCCAAAACATAATCTCGTTGTTGGTTATGACTTCATGAAATATGTTGCTCAAGAATTTGAATTGATGCCATTCATTTCCGTAGAAGAAAATATTGGGAAGTTTCTCTCTAATTTTTTCCCGAAGGAAAAGAAAGAACGTACTAAAGAATTATTGGAAGTGGTTGAGCTGACTGCATTCGCTAAAACGAAAGTGAAAACATTATCTGGCGGACAAAAACAACGTGTAGCCCTAGCAAGAGCATTAGCAAAACAACCAGAAATCATATTGCTTGACGAGCCTTTTAGTCATATTGATAATTTTAAAAAGCAATCCCTTAGACGAAACGTTTTTAAATATTTAAAAGATAACAATATCACTTGTATCGTAGCAACTCATGATAATAATGACGTACTTAGTTTTGCAGATAACATCATGCTACTTAATAACAAAATAATCGAAGCCTATGACACACCCCAAACTTTGTTTCAAAATCCAAAAACGCCATTAGTAGCTTCGTTTTATGGAGAATTTAATATCATCAATGATAAAATTGTTTATGCTCATCAACTTAAAATTGTTGAATCTTCTAAATTAAAAGCCACAGTAATTACAAGTTATTTTAAAGGCAATTATTATTTAATTGAAGTCGATTTAGATGGTGAAAAGATGTTTCTTGAGAATGATAGTGCTCTTGAAAAAGGTCTAAACTTATTTCTAGCTTTTGTAAATTGAGAATGCAGAAAACCGTCCGCAATGTGTCAATGAAAAAGACATGGATAGTTTAGAGTCATCACAAAATAATTCAGGAACTCCAAAAGTAGTTTTTTTAATCTCTAAATCTTGAAGTGGCAATTGTTCTATTTTAGAAATAGATTTGAGTAATGCTGTTTTTAATACAGCACTTTGAATATGGTGTGAAGCTGTTTCAGTTTTAAAAATAGAGCTCATATTTGTTTTAGACGCACTCAATTTTGCAATCGTATGCACATAATCTTCAGTGATTGTTGAGGTTGTAAAATAACTGTTATCATCTATTCTTACCAATCCTTTCTCTTCGGAAATAAGCTCACACACCAATCGTTTCGGATTAAAAAAGCGCTCGCCAAATTGCTGCACATGAATTTTATAAGCAGCCTCTTTCATACTCCAAAGCAACCATAGTGTTTCATGTTCATTTTCCGAAGAAAAAATAAGTACTTGTTCGTCTATTGTGAAGACCTTGTCTAAAAATCGAGGTCGCTTCCAATTGGATGCACTGTGTTTTAAATCGACAATATCATTGCCTATCATTTTGCTGCTAGCTTTTCATTTACGATGTCCATGGCAGCTTTTACAGATATCATTTTCTCCATATCATCATTTTCGATTCTAATATCAAATTCGTCTTCTACATCTAAAATCACATCAACTAGATTAGCAGAATTGATTTTTAAATCATTAATAAAATCTGTGTCTTCATTTAGGTTTTTAAAAGCCTCTTCATCCTGAATATAGGGCTGAACAATAGTTTTTAATTTGGCAATTAATTCGTCGTTAGTCATAGCTTAATTATATCTTTTAAAGATAACACAACCGTTAACATCACCAAAGCCAAAGCTTGCTTTTACAGCAATATTTAAGTCCGTTTTTAAGGATTGTGTTACAATTTTTTCTTTTGAAATTAATGTAGAGATTTCAGAATGCACATCCTCACAATTGATATTTGTAAACACAAATTGTTCTTTCAACTGAAGTACGGTTGCTACAGACTCTATACTTCCTGCTGCAGCCAAACAATGTCCAACCATTGATTTTAATGAGTTTATATACGGGAAATTGTCACCTTTTCTATGTAAAGCCTTAGTCCAGTTTTCAATCTCTAATCCGTCTTTTGCAGTCGCTGTTAAATGTCCATTAATAGTATCTATATCATTTGACGAAATATTTGCATTCGTCATAGCATCTTTGATACAACGTTGCACAGCCTCAGCATTTGGCGCTGTCATTGTTCCGCCATCACGTTGTCCTCCTGAGTTGATATTTCCGCCCAAAACCTCAGCGTAAATTGTTGCGTTTCGGTCTAATGCGCTTTCTAGAGATTCTAAAACTAAAGCACCTGCTCCTGCTCCAGGCACAAATCCAGATGCACTTGCACTCATTGGTCTTGACCCTTTTTCTGGTGTCTCATTATGTTTGTAAGTCATCACTCTCATGGCGTCAAATCCACCCCAAATATAAGGCCCATCATCACTACAACTTCCTACAAGCATTCGTTTTGCTTGTCCACTTTTAATGCGTTCATAGCCCATTAAAATCGCTTCGGTTCCAGTTGTACATGCTGAAGAATTTGTGGTCACTTGATTACCCAAACCTAAAATCCCGCCAAGAAACGCGCTAATACCACTAGCCATCGTTTGAACAACAACTGTACTTCCTAAACGCTTTACTTGCTTATCATCGAGTTTGTAAATGGCCTCTCTAAATTTTTCTACACCAGAGGTTCCTGTACCAAAAACGGTTCCGCTATCAAAGTCTAATTCACTATTAGCGTCAACGTCTAACCCAGCATCTTTCCAGGCATCAATTCCAGCCATACAACCATACAAAATACCTGAACTATTAAACCCTCTTAATTGCAAAGGCGTTAAATATTCTAGTTTTTGTTCTTCAGAAATTTGCGGAATACCACCAATGCAGCATGAAAAATTTAAATCCGCTAATTGTTGATGAAACGTAATTCCAGATTCGCCATTTTTAATCGCTTTTGAAAACGCTTCGAGTCCTACTCCATTTGGTGCAACAACTCCTAATCCTGTGATGACGACTCTGTTTTTCATGTTCTATTTAATTCACTTGTAACATTCCGGAAATTTTTCCGCGACACACTAACGCTCCTTTTTCATTTAATAACTTGACATTACATTTCAGTTTATTAAAACGAAACACCTCTTTTTCTGAAACCACAGTCACTTTCTCTCCAGGCAAAACAGGAAGAAAAAAATCAACCTGACTTGACGTTAATGCAATTTGCGGATTACTATCTGAAAGCTCATCTTTCAGCATATAAATTCCTAAGCATACAAGCCCAATTTGTGCCATACATTCGGTTAAAATAACGCCTGGTGTAATTGGATTATTTTTAAAATGTCCTTCATAGAAATATGCCTCTTTTTTGAACGTATAATTACCAGTAACGCCTTCCGAAGAGATTGAAGTAAGCTCATCAATAAACAGAAATGGTTCTTGATATGGTAAAAGTGCTATAATCTCTTGTTCTGTCATAATCAACTAATATGTTCGCCTCCATCTACAGGAATCACACAACCATTTATCCAACTCGCTTCATCTTTTGATAATAGATATACTGCATTTGCGACATCTTCAGGTTGGGTTAGTTTTTTAAACGGATTACGTTTTAAACTATGCGCTTTAATTTGATCACTTCCAGGAATCATCCGCAACGACGCGGTATCTGTAACGCCTGCTTGTATACAATTTGCTCTAATTCCAAAAGGCGCAAACTCTAAAGCAATATTTCTAGAGATGGCTTCTAAAGTTACTTTTGCTGCAGACACTGCTGCATAATTTTGCCACGCTTTCGTATTTCCTTCACTTGTAAAACTGAGAATTCTAGCATCATCTGCAAATAGTTTCGCTTCAAAAACAGCTTGCGTCCAATCATACAAACTAATAGCCATTGCATTAATTGTGATATTAAAATCGTCGTTTTTCAACGTGGATTTTTCTGCGGAAATCATCGGTTTCAAATTCCCTTTAGCAACACTATGAACGAGCGTTCGTATATTACCTTCCGAAGAAAACAATTCTTTTAATTCTGATACGACCTGTTCTCGTTTTTCAGGTTTAAACGCATCGAGATTATACGATTTAAACTGAATCCCTTCAGCTTTTATAATGTTGAATTCTGCATTAATAGCATCTTCTTGTGTTCTTGAATTTCTATGAATGATACAAATATTCATACCATGTTTGGCTAGCTTTTTTGCTGTAGCCAAACCTAATCCGCTTGAGCCTCCAAGAATTAATGCCCAATAATTTTTATGTTGAAAGTCTTTTGTCATGTTACCATTCTAATAATATGCGTTGTGCCGAAAATCCTGGCCCAAAACTGAGCATTAAACCACGATCTCCTTTAGGTAGTTTCTTATCCATAAAGCGTTCTAATACATATAGTACAGTTGCGCTACTCATATTCCCATAAAGCTTAAGTACATCTTTAGTATCATCAATATTTTTACCAAGAGACCCAAATAAGTCTTCAACGGTTTGCACTATTTTCTTTCCGCCAGGATGAAAAATTAAGTGATCTACATCTTCAATGGTGATATTATTTCGTTCTAAAAACGGATGCACGATCATTGGGAAGTGTTCAGAAATAGTTTCAGGTACCGCTTTATCCAATATCATTTGTAATCCAGTATTTACTAATTTAAAGCCCATCATAGTTTCTGCATCATAGAAATGATACATCGCTTCATCAATTATTTTTGGACCTTCTTCATTATCGTAAGAGGATAAAATAACACTAGAAGCGCCATCACCAAAAATGGCAGCGCTCACAATATTTACCATAGAATAATCATCCAATTGAAATGTTGCAGTTGGTGATTCTACAGCAATTACTACTGCACGTTTATTTGGGTTTGCTTTTAAAAAGTTCTTTGCATAAATAATTCCAGAGACTCCAGCTGCACAACCCATTTCGGTCACAGGTAGTCTTACGATATCCTGTTTCATATTAAGGTTATTAATCAAATACGCATCTACAGAAGGAATCATAATCCCTGTACAACTTACAGTAATAATGTAATCAATATCTGTGGGTTTTAAGCTGGCTTTATCTAAAGCTTTTACCAAAGATTGCTCTGCTAATTTGACAACTTCTCGCGCATATATATTATTCTTTTCTTCAAATGAAGTGTTTGTAAATACTTCTTCGGCATCCATTATAGAATAGCGTCTATCTACTCCTGCATTTTCAAAAAGCTTAATCACTTTACGTTTATAACGGTCTTCTTGACCTTCCATCCAAATATTCAAAAACGGAATAATATCCTTAGTCTCTCTTGTATATTTTGGTAACTGTTTTGCTACTGCTGTTATTCTTACGCTCATATTATTTTTGCTTCAAAATCCATTGAAAACGGAAAGCCCATTTCCAACGCAATTGATAGTTTGCATTTAACTGTTGTGATATATCTTCTAATTCGTTGCGTTTAAAACCCCTTAAAACTGAGGTTAATCCGTCTTCTACAATTGTTTTGTTTTTAATGGTTGTACACAAGAGCTTAAATAAATAATAAGCCAACTTATGCCTGTGTAAATCGTTAACGACTATCCCTAATTTGGCTTTTTCTAAAACAGGTTTTAAAAAGGTCACCAACGCATCTTCCTTAAAGTGATGGAGAAATAAAGTCGTTAACACTACATCATAATCTAGATCTTCAAAATCTTTAGAGAAAATATCAATAGCTTTAAATTCTACATTGTTATAATCTTTTGATAACGACTCCGCATAATTTACAGTATGTTGATTCGCATCAATACCAATCAATTTAAATTGGTAGCCTTGTTGGGTTCCAAAACGAGATATTTCTCTTAAAATATCACCACCACCGCAACCTAAATCTATAATCGTAATCGGCTTGCTTTTATCATGATTATTAAGTGCTTTTTTGAGACCTTTAATCGTGACTTGGTTTCCACCTAACCATTGATTGATCTTTGCTAATTTATCTAACGCATCATGAAGAATTGGACCGTTGTAGTCTAAATCATCCATGATTTCCTCTTCCTCACTTCTATGTTTTGTACTGACTAACACACTCATTTTATTGTCATTAATTTTCCGTGGGTTCGTTTTATAATACATGGTAAAATACCAGGAAACCATTTTAAGGCTTGCATCATCAATTCAGAAATTTGAGGTTGATTAAAAAAATCTGCCACAACATGACCTGTTCTTAAACGGGATTTGAAGGCTGCGTTCCATTCTCTAAGATACTGCTTTTCGAGAGTATCTCTGTTAAGGGTTTCCGAATTAAAAAATTCAATAATCAAATCAGATGCAATTTGGGCGCTTCTAATTGCCATACTCATCCCGTTACCACAAAGCGGATGAATCAATGCAGCGGTATCTCCACACATAATGATATGGTTTTCTACTGGCTTTTTATCTTCAAAAGAAATTTGACTAATCGTCAATGGCTTCTCAAAAACAGGTGTTGTCTCACTAAATACAGCTTTTAAATGCGCGTTATTAAAAACCACCTTCTCTTGAAATTCCTCAATATCTTTATATTTTTTAAATGACTTAAAATTCGTGATATAACACAAATTAATACTGTCATCCTCTACTTTAGAAACACCACAATATCCACCTTCAAAATTATGAAGCGCGACTAAATCATTTGGAAAACTGCCTTTTACATGTGTTTTTACAGCTAAATAAGGTGACTTTGTTTTTATGAATTTACGATCAAGCTTTACATCGAGGTTCGCACGTTTGCCATAAGCGCCAATAACTATCTTAGCTTTAAAAATAGTCTTGTTTTTCGTCTCTACAGAAAATTCATCATTAGAAAACTGAATATCCTCAACCGTATCCTGCAGAATTTCAACGCCATTTTCAAGAGCTCTATTTGCCATGGCTTCATCTAAACAAAACCGACTAATCCCAAAACCACCTAGTGGTAAATCTGCCGAAATAAGCTGCCCTTTTGTTGTTGATAATTGAAATTTATCAATCTTTTTAGCACCTAATTTAAAAACATCAACGTCTAAATAATTTAAATAAGGTAGCACTTCGTTAGAAATATACTCGCCACAAACCTTATGCTTAGGATAACTGTTTTTTTCAATAACTAAAACATTCAAGTTTTGTTTTGATAAGTGAATTGCACCAGATAAACCAGCCAATCCGCCTCCAATTATTATAACATCAAAATGTTGTTTTGTAGTATTCAATTTCTAGCTATAAATCTTTTTTTAAAGATAAGCTGAAAATGATTTAGAATCCCTTTAGATAATAGTAATTATTTTGAAAACTTGATCCCTAAACTGAATGTCATCACCTCTCTTTTTTCCTAAGAGTAATTGCGCAATTGGTGTAATTGCAGAAATGGCATAGAATTTATCGCTAGAAGTTGAAATTTCTCCTGCACTTACAGCTACAAAATAATTAGCTTGAGTTGTGAAGACAATACTTCCAAGTACCACGATTTCCGAAGTCTCAGAAACATCAATTTTAGTTAATATTTGGTTTATTTTCTGAATCTCTGCCAACTGTTGACCTGCTTTTTCTCTTTCTATATGTAGCATCGCACGACCAGTTTCGTGTTTATCTCCTGCAGAACTTTTAGTTTCTGAGGTTAATGACTCTTGAATTTCGCTAATCGTATTTTGAATCGTTTGTAAGCGATTATGAACAAATGAAAGACATTGGTTATACAAGTCTTGTTTTATATTATTTGTCTTCATCATCACGTTTTGGGTAGTTTAATGGTCCAAAGTAATTCATTTGTTTTATAATCCATGCTTTTCGACCTTCTATATACGATGTTGCAGGATTTACTCTATACTTCAAAGGGTTTGGTAAAATAGAAGCAATGGCAGAAGCTTCATATTTGGTCAACTTTGACGCTGATTTTTTAAACCAATATTGAGATGCTGCCTCTGCACCATAAATTCCTGGACCCGTTTCTATACTATTAAGATAGACTTCCATAATGCGTTCTTTACTCCATATCAACTCGATTATAAACGTAAAATAGGTTTCTAATCCTTTACGTAACCAACTACGTTGTGGCCAAAGAAACACGTTTTTTGCAGTTTGCTGACTTATAGAACTCGCCCCTTTTAACCGCTTTCCTTTTTTATTGTTTTCATAGGCCTTTTCAATAGCCTTAACATCAAAACCATGATGTTTCAAAAAGTTTTGATCCTCACTACAAATTACTGCGAGTTGTAAATTTGAAGAGATCTCTTCAATAGAAACCCAATCATGTTCCCATCCACTTTTGCTAGCATCGGTTTTCTCCACATTTTTAATCACCATTAAAGGTGTTATTGGAACAGGAACCCATTTAAATACAATAACGATAACAATAGAAAACACAAAAAGCCAAAATAGAGTTTTGAAAATCAATATAAAAAAGCGTTTGATAAATTTCATTGCTATAGACTATAATAGATCTGCTAATTCTTTACCGATCAAACTCCCAATAGCAACTCCCATTCCGCCAAGACGAACGCCACAGTATACATTATTAGATAGTTGCTTCACCATTGGTTTTTTTTGTTGGCCAACGCCCA
>Ga0209092_10005589_pt1 | contig 10157 bp, 6 predicted proteins | sample FraStrMetagenome_FD_187446 | JGI IMG/M metagenome (GOLD analysis project Ga0209092, IMG submission 187446) | Marine eukaryotic phytoplankton communities from Arctic Ocean - Fram Strait ARC3M Metagenome (SPAdes) (version 2) | ecosystem: Environmental > Aquatic > Marine > Oceanic | place: Fram... | reverse complement strand
CTATTTTTTGCCAATTCTAGCATTGCTCGTTATGCTTGCTTTGATTTCAACGGATTCTCTCTTTACCATACTCTCTCTAGAGAGCTAGAGCTCATATTGTACGTACGTACATATCCTTCCATCTAATTACTACTTAACCATAATTACCTCAACTATTGACGAAAATCTTGAATTCGACAATATCACCGTCGTCTCCAAATTTCGTTCGTCATACCACATTACTTCCTCTCATGTACTAACGCCGCAAAGCGCAAAAAACCTTTGACAAATTTACCCATATCTATACCAACATTTGACAGCAGGTTCACAGCCGAACTTATAATTATCGCCATCCAGCATCTACTACAAAAATAGCTCGCCAAAATCGACGAAATCTAAAAAAAACAACAACAGCAATTGTTCTTCTCCTTAGCACTCAACAGAATGAACAATAATCCAAACCAACAAGCACAAAGACAATCCCGTAGACAAAAGGGTCCCCCCCCGGTCGACTACTATGTTAGCGTTTTTTGAATGGACCCTCCATCCAAGACACCAATACATATTACCACACCCACTACGGAAGCAACTCCACAATCCGGTCCAATCCTAGCTCTAATGGATCAACGGTTGCACCAAGCAACAGCGTTTCCCACGTTGTCCCAGCATCGTCGTATCGGCACCCTTATCCTTACGCCGCACTGCCATACGTGGAAATGCCTCATTATGACACAAATAATCATAAGCAACACATTAGCATTCCTCACGTTTCTTCAGCATCTTTGTCCCAGTATTCTCATCGTCACAATGAATTACCTAATGCTGAAATATTCCAACCGGTAGAGCACCCATTTGATGTAAATCAGAGTCATATATCATTCCCGAATCATAGTCCAACTAAGGAAGGTTCTGTCTCCATGGTGTCAGAACATTCCGCAAATAGAACGACTAATTCTTCAATGATGACCTCAAACCAACCTCCAGATGATACAATGTCAGCAATATCATCAAAAGCTCCACCTTCCAGGATATCTTCGTCCACGTCATCCTATAGGATTAGAAAACAAACAACCGACTTCCACAATATGCAACAGCAGCTCAATGAAATGATACAAGCAAAACTCAAATCAGACGCTGAGCATAGGGCATTTGTCCAAATGTCCCAGCAATAAATGACAATGATTTTCAAAACAGTATCCACACTTCAAATTCAAAATGAACAGCTAATCAATAAACGTGAATCTTCCATCTTAACTCCAACACTCCCTACGTCTACTCTGGTGGAGCCACATCCTACTTCAACAGCATCCGATGTCAACGCGACACTTATTGACCTACTACGGTATCAGAAAGAATCACAAGAAGCCAAAGAATCTTCCAATATGAAATTTCTGAAGTTTTATGGAAAATCAATACAGGAGTTTAAAGTTTGGTATGACCATTCCCTGTCAATCCTTGCTTCACCAGGCTGGATCAAAGTCTTCAAGGATGTGAAGCCCAAGAAACTCAAAACAGATAATGCCATCTCCGAGTCCCTCTCATCTCGCCTATACACAGCCCTCAGAGTTTCCATGGGTGAGAATGCAGAAAAACTAATGATGACAAAGCTGGGGACTTGGGGAAAGGGATTATTATTCCTAAATATACTCAAGAAATTGTATAAAGAAGAACTGCATCGAACAGATCTCCTCAAAAAAGAATAATAATACTCTCTTCTATTTCAAACTTCATCAGAATCGATCGACGACTTCGCAGCACGTTGCATTCAACTTAGAAACCAATTAGCTGAAAATGAAGTATACCCATCAACCTCTGGACTTCGTGACCGTTTTCTCATGGGCATTGGTCTCATATTCACCGAAATACAACAAATACCATACGAGGATTTACCTGTGAGGTGGCAGACAGATAACTTCTAGACTCTCATCAACATTGCGGTATCATACAAAGATGAGAAGCTAGCAGTTAGAGAACACAACAGATTTTTCAATGAAGCGAATAAAACACCATCCAAGAAAGACAAAGAAGATAAGCAACAGCATGTTTGAATTATAGTAAAGAGGGACTTTGTAACAATAGTAATTTGAACTTGGCATGTACAAAGATGCTGGGATAAATAGAAAGCAATGATGCAAATCAACATTTTGAATAGCAGATATAATATGCTTTAGAATTGTGTTTCATTTCCAACATAGTGAACAAATAGATTGGCAATTTAATTTAAAAAATAGTCTGGTCCTAAGATGATCAAAAACTCAACAGTCACGATAGTATGTTTGTTTGTTTGTTTGTGTCTGAAATGTTTACGGTGTTTAAACAGTCACGATATGTATAAAATGTCCAAAACATTAAGTTATTGGTCCTGGTTACACATTCATGCTAAAGATATCTTTTCTTAAGCTCACTATCAGAGAAAGAAATTTCAAGCATAATTACAATGTATGTATCAAAGTAGAGATATTGTTGTTTATGGTAAGCCTTGGACCTAATTTTACATGAAGGGAAAAGATTAAATGACAAAAGTTATATGTATGAGAACTATAAGTATAAGGAAGACTTTTATCCTACGAAGACTTTGTATTACATTCATACACTTTAGGGGTTCTTGTTATGGACTATTGAAAAGAATCTTTGTCAACACAAATGCAGAAGGGCTATAAAATCGAATTATTTCTAATTATATGCTTCTATTTTTATTCTTTGCAAAACTCATGCTACAATCTAGGTGCAGTGATTCTTCTCACGGAACCGTATATTGTATAGAAAACATGCTTTACCCTTTCTTCATCACTTCAACGAAATTTTAATTTTCCCACTTTAGATTCTTAGTTTTGATCTCACAAACACTATTAACAACTTTACTTTGCATCTCTACTAGACCCACATATTTTTTTAATTGTCATTCCTTAACGGCCAATTTCAAGTTAGCCACACTTTCTGAATTTGAAGAAGACTTGTTTCCATCAACCATTTAAAAGATATAAACGTATTTTCTTTCTCTTCGCTAGAGAAACTATAACAATACGTTTAGAAATACCTAAACAAGTACGGCGAGCACAAATAGAATACGAGTTTAATGTACAGTTCGCAAAGGAATATATTCTTGACATGTCATTGATATAAAGTTGAATTGATTGTTCAATTTTTCAACTATGGTTCTACCGCTGGTAATTATAAGGTAATTTTAAAAGGCTTCATTTCAATCTTGTAACCATAATATATTGTAAATTTGTTGATTCTGGTTGAATGATGTTATGTGTTGAGAAACATGATCATTCCTATGTGCTTGATTTTGAGCAACCCTAGCTCTATTTAGTCTAGCCAGAACGGCTCACTAGTTTTTTTAATTTAGTAACTGACGAAAAATTTTAATTCAAGTAGACCTTTGGCGAACATCATGAGTTTGAAGACATGAAGAATAAAAAAGTTATCTTACAGAGAAATTATATTCATGCTTTGAGCACATTATAATAAAACAAAAGGACTCTATTTTAGCTATCTGGTGGTTATCACCCTATAACAGGTTGTAGAGCCTTCATTTATCACAAAAAGGGACGAAATCCCTTTGAGATTAACGCTAATAGAGAATAAAATTCTAGAAACGAATAAGTACGGAACAGCTGTCTGTTATTTGAAGTGACTGCTTTGACTTGCACTCAATCGTATTTTGAATTTTCACAAGTCCACAATTCCTAGAGCTAGTGGAAAAAATGCTGCTAAGTTTCTTCATTTAGAAATGCCAATAAGAAATAAATATTTCTATCAAATTCAAAAAGAGTTATTTATTTACAACAGGGTTGTTTCTTTTATCGATAAGAGTGGCTAATGATGGCAAGTCTGGAAAAGCTTAAGGATGTATTATAATTAATGATTTATATTCGTAATTATGACTTTTTTGAACAATTTCATTGCTAATGACTGTTGTCCATGTAGAAATACTATATTTTTATATGCCACGTTATTTTCCAGGAGTAAGAATGACCTCCAGTTGCACTGGTGAAATCTTTCTCAAAAACAACATTTAAAAATTAATGTCAGCGATTTTTCTGAACGAAATAAGAGTAGTAGACATATGTCCTCGTTAGTCTAGGCATTGGATAATTAATGCTATAGAATGAAACGAAACTTAAAAACTTTTTTCATCAAGTTATAAATACTGTGAAGTAGATTTTAAGACGGGGTAATGAGTTCCACAATATTCCCACCCAAACAAAAAGGTAAAAACAACGTTAAAATCAAACAACTTGAAGCTGAAATAGAAGCTTTACGTTCTAGCACACAACAAGCATTAGAACAATCTTTCGATGACGCTAATCGAATAAGGGACGACATATACGATGAAGTGCAGAAGACGAATACTCTTTATGATCAAATTCGCCAAATTAGTATAACTCATGTCGGGATTAATGACGCCGATGCGATAAATGAAATAATTCAAATAATCATCTCTGGTACAGGTGAAACTGCTGTACGCCGTGGTTCCTGTCCTCCTGAGCTTGGTTCATTGCAAGATAATGAGATTAATGACGATGAATCTAACGGGATCTTTAGTAGACGACGAACAAAGTCGTTCAAAGATCTACTGGATTTTGGTGGAGAAGTCTGCTCGAACATAGCTGGCTCAATTGTTCAACCAAAAAAAAGGCCATCGTTGCAGGACCCATTAAATGCTTCTAGCTGGCATGGGTTGACTAATATTTTTGAAGGCCAAAGTGACATAGAAGAAATACCCCCAAGATCAAAATCATCAGGGTTTTTAAATGATCTCACAAAACACGAAAAAAGCCAGTATGCGCTAGAAAGGAAAACACTCGAAAGCGAATTGATCAACGAGATTGAAAATTTTGAACTATTAAGTATAGCAGCTACGCAAGATCTCAAGCAAGTTCTTCGGGAAAAAGATGAATTGATTTTGGAACTTGAGCTGAAAATTAAGTCTCAAAAAAATCAATTCAATAGTATAAATGAGGCAATTGAGAGGACAAAATTATGCTTATTGGACTCCAATCTGGAAGTAGAATTTCCAACTATAAATGAAACTCTCAATATAGATTTAATCAAAGTGAAAAAGGATAATGGACTACGAAAGAGTGGATCTTTTCATTCTTTCTTGCAATTAGGAAAATGAATATCTATTTTCGTCGCTAAAATGAATGTCAAAGTCAGCATGAAAATAGAATAGATCTTATTGGGATCATTAGTCTACTCTGATATGAAAGCTTGAAGATTATTATCTCTAGCTTCTTCATAAAGGGACTAAAATTAGTAACAAAGGCTATTTATCAAATTCATTTGATTTGAAAGGTAACGTATTAATTTTCCAGTTCCAATGTGCATAGGATGTAGAATTCGGATTTATCGTTCGTCGGACTTTTTGTATGTTTGTTTTGTCTGCGCCGTAGGAGCATTCTATTTCTCGACCAATATATTACGTATGTAGGATTTTTTTAAGTAGAAGTTAGCGTTGGTTTCGGTACCCATGCTATTTATTTTTCATTCGTGACGGTGAGGTCAGTTCCTAAACACGGTTTCTGTTAAACGATGACTGTTTGGTTTTGGTCTAGGATATTTTTTTATAGGGTTCCGTGCCTACGCTAAGGTAGAGCCGGACAGCGGCCCTGAGCAGCTATATCTATCTCCATAATTTATTAGACTAAAAACTAAACTAAAACATACGTCTAAAAAGATAGTAAATTTTAAACGACGACGGTAGTTTTTTCCCGACTCAGAGAAACTAGAGTGAGCCGTTCTGACTAGAAAAATAGAGCTAGGGTTTGAGATACGGTTTGAGTTAGGGTTGATCAAAATCAAGCATAATGAACAAAGGATTTTTTTTGTAAAAACACACATAAAATTATATATTCAATTGCTTATCAGATGAAAAATCCACCAATTTACAATGTATGACGGTTGCTTGATGGAAAAAAAGCTATTGCGATTACCCTATAATTACGTGTCAAACTATAATTGATAATATGAGTAGTAAAAACAAAAACAACTTCATATCAATAACATCTAGCAAAAATTGTTCACTTAACATGCAAAACGAAAACCTCAAATTTTAGTTTTACCTGCTTCATTTTTGGTATCTTCCCAAACGTAATTTTACAGGTTCTCTTATAAAGACAAAAGAAACACTTTTATGGTTTAAACTAGCTGCGGTAAAACACGATTACTTCAAATTTAAAAATGGCGGCTTACTTCATTATAGCCTTAGAGGAATGATAATTAAAAGGAAACACGGGGCTAGAGAGAATATTCCTAACTTGATCCTTAATTGCTTTGCTGTCCATCACGACAATTCTAGGTATAGTCGGGTCTCTCTAGAGCTAGTTCCTCCAATACAATTACAAAGAGTGCTCCGTGCGCTATCATAAAATTGTGATCAGATGGAAAATTAGACCATTAGGATTAATAAAAACTATTAAGTACAGTGCAATATAATCATATTTTGTTTTGCATAAAATAAAAAATTGCCATTATTGTGTAGGGAAATATGAGACCCTCTTTGTTTTTGATGCAATGACATATCTCGGGTGTAAGGATAACCATTTGAAAAGTAATATTGAATGGAGGTAAGTGCACATGTTGCTCTAATGATAGTATAGATGGCCAAAGCCTTTATCAACACAAATAATGGCAATCATATTATTAATGAAATCTAATTATGAGTAAAAATGAAGCTGAAAAGATTATTTTCATACAATAATGATTTATTCATGAAAGGGGGACGACTTTATTGTTTTCATACTAATTTAGATTCTTGAAACGGTGAACATTTCAACCACGATTTTATGCAAAGAGATCAGATCTAACTTTCTCGCACGAGAAACTTATCTGTATATGAACTTTTTTACTTAAGAGCAAATGTCGTAAATACATATGAAACCTCACACATCCTATATATCATTCCTCACAAAGACTCTTAATTATTTTGCTTTTCAGCTAAGTAAATTTTTTTTAATGTACTACATATCTCACGAGAATAGAAGCACGGCAGCTAGTTGGACAAACTTACAACTAAAAGTATGGCCTCCATCGGATCAAGGGTCGTCACCGCAACCGCCAATGCGGCGAGAAAAATCGGGTGAGTATAGATGAGTGAAATATCTCAAGTTGCCTCGCTCACGTGTATTCTGATTTATATATTTTTCTATTTCTGTGAGATGATGATTTTACGTTTCGGGGAAATCAACTCGATTGAATATGTGCGTGTATGAGACGTACTTGATGGAAGTGAAAGTGTTATCCATCTAAATCCTCTTCATTTCTCTCGCTTATTTTGGATTTTTTCATCAATTCTTGTACGCCTATCATTCTTACGTTTGGGTATATTTCATCCTTCTTTCATGAACAGCTCCGCTCTTGACGGTATGGGTGCTCAAATTGAAGTAGCTAAGTACACGGAGAAACTTGTCCCATCAACGCGATTTGTGGTTGTCGATGGAGTTGCACCAATGGTCTCAGAGATGACATCTTTTGTTGCACCCACAGCTTCTGTTATAGGAGATGTCAACATTGGAATGAATTCCAGGTAAGATTCCTTTGATGAGGATATTTTTCATTCTTAATCATTTTATTCAACTATATTTTTCTCTTTTGATTAAATCATATTACAGTGTCTGGTATGGCGCCACTGTGAGAGGTGATGTGCATACAATTTCTATTGGAGACAACACGAGTATTGGAGATCGAGCCGTTATTCACGTTGCAAAAATTCAAGGTGATTCTCCAACCATGATTGGAAACAACGTAACTATTGGAGCTGGAGCAATAATTCATGCTGCAACCATTCAAGACTCTTGCATAGTTGGGCCATCTGCTCAAGTACTAGATGGTTCAATAGTGGAGGCTAACTCTATTATCGCCCCAGGTTCTGTTGTTACTCCTGGTACAGTCTGCAAAGGCGGATCTCTTTACGCAGGATCACCTGCTAAAGAAGTAAGAGAATTGACATCTGAGGAAGTAGCTTCAATCTTGGAAACTAGTGAGGATACAGCTGAACTAGCTTCTTTACATGCGATTGAATGTGCCAAGGATGATGTACAAGTGCAAGCGGATGTTGATAAGTACGAAGATTTGCAAGATAGAGATCCTGATTATTGGCAGCCACCTAAAGACGGCCAAGTTGATGATCTTGATGTGCTTGGGCAAGGGGTACCAGGTAGAATCTTTGACTCGACTTTGACTCATCCTGAAAAAGCACTGGAACAAGCTAAGAAATAGATGGCTCTAAGAATAGAATGCCCTTTATTGTTTCTCATGCGAAGAAAAAAGAAATTATTCTTAACAAATATTAGTACTTATGATAGCGTTTACCATTATATTCTGCTCTATCTAAATGTTAATTAAGATTTATTACGATGCCCACAATTAACATGGCATTTTTTATCTTCACAAGAATTAAAATGTTTTTATTACGTCTGCACAACTTTGACGCTTTTTTGAGTGCTTTTATCTGCTACATCAATCACTACACATCAACATCAAGAAAAGTAACTTGTGCTTTCTTCATCTCTTCGCACTCCTTAGAGTCAATGAAATCTTCACTTTCATGAAGCCAAGGGTAGAACCGAGCTGCACGAACTGTTGTGCGCTTTTTGGGATCCCACAAAGTAAGCCCCACGACTAACTTAGTTGCCTCTTTGGGACATGCTTGACTCAAACGATACTTCTTCTTACGTTTTACCTTATCGTCCTTCCCTTTCTTCTTGATTTTTTTCTTAATTTTAGACATAATTTTCAGAAAAAAATTGTTTTTCATGGCAATGAATTCTCGCACGTCATGTCCTGGAGATACTCCTGTAAGAGCATAGCGAAGAACCATGCCTAGGGAGAAAGCGTCGGCGTCCATTCCATAGTTGGATACAAAATCGGCAATTGACTGCCTCCTCTTGCGTCCCCGAACGCTTCTATCTTTTTTTTTGTGCACACCGTTGATGATTTCCGGTGCAGCATAATTTCGATTACCAATTGCACTCAAATCACGTACTCTTGCGTGCGAAATAGATACATCCAAGGTTCGCTCCTTTTTTCTTCCTCGGCTGCTATGACTTCCATCCAAACTCATTGCGTTATTAATTAGCTCATTATTGAGTGTAGAACTCTGTTTACCAACTTCGTTCATATGTTCAATATCCTTTTGTTCTATTGTATTGTGCAACGCGATATCTTTATTGGTATCTTCTGCAGAGAGGGCTCTGACAAATCCAAAATCAATGAGAATGATGTGCCATTTATTCTTTTTGGCAGCTGCTTCTCCTATTTCGCCGTCATCCCAAAGATCGTCATCTTTAAGAGTTGCACCCGTAATGATAATATTATCTGGCTTTATATCTCGATGAATGACTGCATGACTGTGTAAATATGCTATGGTAAACACTAGCTGACGAGACAAAACCCTTGCCATCGGAATACCAACAGCTCCGCCTTCATTGAGCACTTTTTCAAGAGTTGGTCCTTTCGCAAATGAAAGTGCAATAAAGGAGTAACCCAAACTTTGATTACTTTTTTCGACATCGAAGACTTTAAGAAGCTTCACAATATTTGGATGATTAAGCTCTTGTAAAATTATGATTTCTCTAGCAGCGTAAGCTTCCCCAGCTTTATTGGACGTATCAACTTTTTTGATTGCCACGAGTTCATCGAGACCCCCTGGTGTCTTTTCTGGAGCTCCATCTACAGCTTTTCCAAGCCAAACATCGCCAAACCCACCTTTCCCCAATGGTTTTACCGGCTTGTAAAAATCTTCTACTTGTTTTGGCCACATGGTGATAAAGTGATAAATAACTTGAAACAATGCACAGATATTATCCACCTAGTTGAAGGAAGGGTAATGAATTGAAATTGTAATTAATTAAGTAAGAGCCAATTCTGTCAATTTGATTCGTCCGCAAACTTTTACAGTTCTTTTGGAAAGTCTTACAGGACACATGCCTTGTTTCAAATCATACGGTGTGGTCTTTTTGTCAAAGGTGTTCGCATGTAAGTCCGCATGTGATCAAGACGTTTTTCAAGAAATCCTCCTTTGATTTTTCTGACAATTCACACTCGAGTATGTAACAGCTGGTTTTTGCTCTAGGATATATATGTACGCATGTTCATGTCAGCAGTTAGAATGCATTTTCATTTTAGGAGAGTCTTCTCAAGAAAAATATGTACGTACGAACAACAATACC
>Ga0209092_10005587_pt1 | contig 10159 bp, 7 predicted proteins | sample FraStrMetagenome_FD_187446 | JGI IMG/M metagenome (GOLD analysis project Ga0209092, IMG submission 187446) | Marine eukaryotic phytoplankton communities from Arctic Ocean - Fram Strait ARC3M Metagenome (SPAdes) (version 2) | ecosystem: Environmental > Aquatic > Marine > Oceanic | place: Fram... | reverse complement strand
TGACACGTCGACGTTCGCTGTGTCGTCATGTGTTGCTAACGGCAGTGTGGCTAAATACTACCCTAGGTGGTAGTAACAGTGACACTCCCATTCGAAAAATAAAACTGATGCAGTGTAACCATCAACCATCCAGTTCGACATGCGTACAAAACATAGCACTCTGATAACGAAACGATTTATCGGACTGAACAAACCCCGACATTCATGATTATTTTAGAAATCCGATCATTTTTGAGTTGGATTGACGAGAAGAAGGCATTTGTTTCATGAAGCATAAATACATTTTGCGATAGAAAGGAAAAATCAGGATTCTTTTGAGACATTCACATTCATCCGGAAAAGTGTCTCCTTTCAAAATTCATCCCACAATTTAATGTCCGTTAGAACAAAACTTGTAATTTGACCCGTAGTTTATATGAATGATAGCAATATGAAACGCATAGAGTTGTCAAGTCTGATGGTGAGATTTTCTATTCCAGTTTAACTTATAACGACTGATATCTAAACTACGATATTCGATGTATATCCAATTACGACAGCAACAAGATAAGAATGATGGGATGGTCATCGTCAGGAAACGCTTTCAAATGGCTTGGATTGCGAGTTTTGGGTTGCATATGCTCCTCTTAATATTGCAGGTTCAAATTTCAGTATCTTTCGTGCCGTCAATTCTGCGCTATCGATCTTTAACGTCGTGTCAGTCGTCTCGAGAAAGTACTTGTACTAGAGCTCAAACTTTTACTGACGAAGGTGTTGCCTATGTCGCAAGGGAAATTCAGAACATGTTAAAGAATAAGAGTGGAGTTGCGAGAAAAGGTCAGAGCTTGGCGAAGGGTAGATTTCTAGATTTTGTGACAACCGAGGAGGGCGAAAAGCTGCTCGAGAACATGTTTATCCCACCTAAAGAAGATGGTTATTCAACAGAAGATATCGAAAATGGAATAAGTGCGATGCAGTCTTTGCTAGTTTTAGGATTACAGACAGGCTTGAAAGGTCCTCCTCAGTACTTGGATGGTCTCGTTTCGCATCTTCGCCAACTTGGCATCAAAGAATCTGGTGACGAAATTTTTGATATTGGGACTGAAAGCAGGCGATTGAAATTTGAGAGAGATTCCTTTGCTGGAATAGAAATTTTGTCTGGGCTTGTACGGAAGCGGACTGCTCAGGGTGCTTTTGAATTGCTTGTTTCCATTGGTGTTTGGTCCCGAAACGAAGATCTGTCATTACTTAGGTCTGGTTTACCTGTACAATTTACTGATTTAGAGAAGAAAGTAGCGAAAGAATCCTTGGAAAATACTGTTGATTATGATGATATTTTGGGAGTACGAAAAAACCTTGCTTCAATGAAAGTTTATACGATTGACAATGAATCGACTCGCGAAATCGACGACGGTATTTCCGTCGAAGTCATCGAGGATAAGCTCGGGTCAAAACGTCATCGCTTTTGGATACATATATCAGATGCAGATCGATGGGCACCAAGATATTCAAATTTATTTAAAGTAGGTGAAAGGCGATCAACGTCAATTTATGCGCCGACAAAAACATATCCTATGTTTCCAGATAGTGCATTCGATGCGATGTCTTTAAATGCGGGAAGAGATAGGTGTGCACTCTCTCTTGGAGTGGAACTGCTCCCAAACGGAGAAATCGATTTGAGTTCCATTGTCATCCATCCCTCAATAATCAGAGTCGATTTTCGACTAACTTACGACGATGCAGATGAAATGTTCGATGAAGGAGTTGCTTTCAATGAAGAATGGGAGCTTGGCGTACTGCTCGAAGCTGCAAAATTAAGAAGAGCTTACCGTTGTAGCAATGGATCGGTTGAAAGTTTAGTAGGTGTTCAAATCCCGAAAGGGACTGTGTCGATAAAGCAGGACTCCTTGTTGGAAGACGGTATTTCTGTCTCTATCGAAATGGAAACTTCCCACAATGCTGGTCTGAACAATACAATGGTTGCTGACTTTCGATCTGATTCCTCTCTTGATATGGGATCTGTTTCTCCATCAAATTTGCTTGTTACAGAAATAATGATTTTATCTGGAGAAGCAATGGGCAAGTGGGCCATTGAAGAATCCAAATCTGAAGAAATCATGTTGTTTGCGCCGAATCAAAATCCGTTGGAGTTGAAGGTACCCTTTAGAGCACAAAAGGCCCCAGCATTTAGAACTCGAGAGCAGGAGTATAATCGATTTTTGTCCCTACTAGAGGACAACAGAGGTGGTGGGTATTGTGCAGCATGGTATGTCAGACGCTTCTACGAATCAGTAACAATTAGCGAAGATAAGCCACACCCGCATGCAGGGCTTGGAATTGATTGTTGTGAGTGTATATATGCATTGTTATGACGGACCGTTAATTGGTTTTCTCATATTTATAATACAGATGTGCAATGGACTAGCCCGATACGCAGGTTTACCGACTTACAGGTTCACTCCGCAGTCAAAAGATATATTCGGGCCAAAGCAATTAATCAATTAGTTTGGAATCAGAAACCGATCCCAGATAAAGTAAATCTTACCCAAGCTGTCGGCCTTGATGACAAAATCAATTATAAGGTAGGTTTGACGCAGATGGCTTTGTCTCGTAAAATTCAGCGTGAGTCGGAAAGACGTTGGATATATGAGTATCTCCGAAGAAAAATTTGTCACGATAAATCCTTATCGTTTGAAGGTATAGTTCTCGGTTGTATTGAGAGCCAGCGCAAGCTATACATTATCTACTTGCCGGAGATAGGATTAGAAGTTAGGTAAGGCACTGTTCGATAATGTTTTGCCTACTGATCATGCCTGTTTTGATGAGATTTTTCAAACTGTATTCTCATTTTGTTAACTTCCACTATTTTTATGTGCAAATTTTAGATACGCATCGCAGTTAGGCGATTTGAGTGCTGGCGAAATACTTCGTTTGAAGTGCCAAAATATCAATCCTCAAATGTCACTTATTACCTGGACTCTCGCTCTATGATGCATTATCGAAAAATAAAAGATGATAATCTACTTGAGTAACGTTCACCCAACTTACTGAGTATCGAGATAAGTCAAGACCTTCTGTTATAACAGATTCCTTGCTTAGCTGGACCACAATACCATAAATATGTAACAATAATGTACGTGAAAAGTCTTCTAATTAAAGTTACTGCATTAGCGAAAGATTATCATATAATACGAACAAATACTATAAATCCTTTCCTGCTGAGTGAGTGGATTTCGAGTGTTGAGTTAATTTCTCTTTACAAGTTGAGCTGCGAACCAATGATCACCATAATTCCAAATACATCTCACTCAAGTCGAAATAAGGGTAATATCGCGAACATTGATAAGTTTTAAAAGCATTATCGTTAGATTTCGTATTATTTCTCCATTATTAGGTCACCGAGAGTTGCAAGATCAGCCTAAGTCGTAATCAAATAATAAAAACATACGTTCAAGATGACTTTGATAGGGTCAACACCTATTTATCTGAACAAGAAGACAAGTTGAGTGTGTGCAGAAGGATTTGATGAGACTACATCTAAAGAACTCGATGAAATAAACGAACATGTCGATGAGAAGAAGGGCACTTTAAGATACTTTGAACTATACCGGACTACCTGAATAAGGCGACTCGGCCTAAATATTTCGACCACCCAGCTACTGTTAATAATGCAATTTTGTGATAAACTTCCGTTCATGCTTTGTCAAGAAACTTCTTAGAAAAATAAATGAGATTTTGCTCAATTATAATCCAAAATTTTCCCCATTCCGTTGCCCATTCAAGGTAGTGGCGTCAACACGATAGATTTTCTCCATATTCATCATGTCACCACTCTCTAGCTCTAGAGAGCGCACTTCCCCTCATGTTCGGCCGTACCAAACATTTTGCGGTTGTGTGAGACTTTCTTTTGTCAGCTCTAATGGGAAATTTTCTCCATGTCATATGTCATGTAATGGAAAATATTCTCGAACATGAACATGAAACATGAGTTTACTACGCACGACTTCGAATCTTCTCTCAACACGAACATTCAAACATCACCTCCATGTGGAAGTCTCAGAACCTCACGCGAAGACTCGTGTCGCGGCTAGCAGCGTATGCCCATCGGTTCTTGTGACTTTTTTGTAGGAACAGGAAGCCAAATGAAAACGAAAAATGACTAAACACATAGATACGCACTACTACACTACACTACACTACAGAATAAGTGATAGACCAGGAGACAGATTGCGTTACATATCAATAAAATCCATACACCCGGTACTCTTCTTTTATCCAAGCATAAATACACACCATGAGATTTCTTCATCTCATTCGACCAGTAATGTGCGTGCTGCCTGAGGTAGCTCAGCCCGATCGTAAGGTGCGTGGATGATAATGATAATAATAATAATGTGGATGGGTGTGTGTGTGTGTGTGTGTGTGTGTGTTAGTGGAATAGAGGCAGAGGAGAACTACGTCATTCCAAAACCCATATCACAATTCACAATGCATGGATGTGTTTGTAACCTTTTGTTTCATTTTTGAATGTCACTCTCAATTCCTTTATTTATGAATGTTGTGTTTATGTTTATGTTTAGATTCCGTTTCGTGAAAAGGTTCTCTGGACTTCCATTACGCTGTTTATCTTTCTCGTATGCTGTCAGATCCCTCTGTATGGAGTGCAGACTGCCAAATCATCCGATCCGTTTTATTGGATGCGTGTGATTCTTGCCTCCAACCGTGGTACGCTTATGGAGCTTGGTATCAGTCCCATTGTCACGTCTGGTCTCGTCATGCAGCTTCTTGCCGGTAGTCGCGTTATCGAAGTGAATTACAATCTCAAGGAAGATCGTGCCTTGTTTAACGGTGCGCAGAAGCTTTTTGGTATCCTTATCACGGTAGGAGAGGCAATTGCCTACGTTGTGAGTGGAATGTATGGTGACCTGAGTACGATTGGAGCTGGTAATGCTCTCTTGATTATCACCCAGTTGTTCTTTGCTGGTATTATTGTGTTGATTCTCGACGAGCTTCTACAGAAGGGATACGGGCTTGGATCTGGAATCAGTTTGTTCATCGCAACGAATATTTGTGAAACCATCATTTGGAAGGCTTTCTCTCCTACCACGATCAACACCGGACGTGGAACTGAGTTTGAAGGTGCTGTCATTGCCCTCTTCCATTTGCTGATTACACGAAACGACAAATTCCGTGCCGTTCGCGAGGCTTTGTACAGACAGAATCTACCCAACTTGACAAACTTGTTAGCAACTGTTTTTGTTTTTGTGGTTGTTATCTATTTCCAAGGCTGGAAAGTGGAGCTCCCCATTAAGTACCAGAAGTATCGTGGTCAGGAAGGTGTTTACCCCATTAAACTTTTTTACACCTCAAACATGCCGATCATATTGCAGACTGCGTTGGTGTCCAACTTGTACTTTGTTAGTCAGTTGCTCTACAACCGTGCCCCAACAAACGTCCTTGTGCGCCTTCTCGGAAAGTGGCAAGAGGTTGAAGGCGGTGGTCAGACAATCCCCGTTGGTGGAATCGCTTACTACATTAGTCCTCCTGGCTCTTTTGCGGAGATCTTGTACGATCCTTTCCACGCAGTATTCTACTTGATTTTTATCCTTGCCGCGTGCGCAATGTTCTCCAAGACTTGGATCGAGGTTTCAGGCGCTTCTGCTCGTGACGTCGCGAAACAGCTTCGTGATTCCCAGATTGTTATGAAGGGACATCGTGACTCTGCCATCATTCACGTCCTTAATAGATACATTCCTACTGCTGCTGCTTTTGGTGGAATGTGTATTGGTGCACTTACTGTCATCGCTGATTTCCTCGGAGCGATTGGAACTGGAACTGGTATTCTTTTGGCTGTTACTATCATTTACCAATTCTTTGAGGCGTTCCAAGAGGAAAACAAAAAAAGTAGTGGCATGCAAGCTTTCATGTCCTAAACGACTGAATGGAAGATTCTTCAATACTACTACATAAATGGGGGATAGAGCTGTTGTGTTGGGGCGTGTTGAGCTTTCAGCTTTGTTTGAAAACAAGATGATTCATGGTGTGAGAGTGTTGGAGGTACTCTTGTAGTCGGTAACGTATGGGTATCGGTCAATGGTGTCGTTTATATTTTTATTGGTTTCGACTTGTAAGCCGCGCGTTGACGAATTCCTGGGATATGGAAACATATGAGAGGAAGGTTGCTATAGGTACAACACCGCGCCTTCGTATCATTCTTCTTTGATTCATGGCTGAAGTACTCTTCAAAACAGTAGAATTTTATTGTTAAAGTATTGTAGAGACGTAGTTTATTCCAAGATTTTTAAACACATTTTTAACAACCTTGTTTACTCGTCATGAGTGTTCGTTTATTCTCAGAATGATTTCATTTAAGTGGAGGAAGTTGACCAGGCACGCATTTGAGAAATCCCAGGAGTAGGAAAAGAAGTACAATGTTACTCTTCTTTATTGTTGATGCTACAAAGTCTAACCATTCCACAAAGTCGTGCTTCGCGGGATAGACAATGTAGGAGGGCAAGATGATTCTCCTTGAGAGTAAATATAGGAGCCGCAGCTGATTTCAGCATTATGAAGCTGTAACTGATGAAGAGGATGAGTTATAAGTACAAAGTAATTTATACCTGGTACAACAGTAGAAGTTAACGAAATAAAAGTATACAGTTTTAAAAAAAATGAAGTGTTTTATATGGGGACATCAAAAAATGTATAGGTTGCCTCGATAATGAGTTCATTTAGATCTTAAGAAATATTTTCCAGAAATAGTAACTCAATTTATAGAGGGTTTCTATATGGCGCTCGACTCAGCAGTGAGAAACTTATGGTCCAAAGGAAGGATTGGAGTGCCGCTATGCTACTTATCTTAGATGACCTATGAGAAGTTAAATGAGGCACAACGCATTGAACTATGAGTGGAGAGCGGTTAAGGATATGGGAAAGGCGAGGTAACAAGCTCTAAAACAGAAGACTCGTGGTCAAAAGAAATGTGCTCGTATATCAGCACTCACAACCCAAGTGGAAGAGCTGATCGTATATAGCTCCTTCACTTGGGTTATGAGTGCTGATATACGAGCACGTTTCTTTTGATCACGAACCTTCTTTTTCAGAGCTTTCTGCCTCGCCTTTTCCATCTCCCTCGACCTTTTGAATCATGTAGTTCTATGCATTGGGCCTATACTCTGATGGTGGATTTGATTACTACCTTAGCAACTTGGTCTATATTGTACTCAATTAGACGGCTGTGAACAAGGTTGAAGCGAACTGCAAAAACATACATTTTTCTTTGGGCGAATAAAGGACGATGATCATACAAATATCAAGGATCAATATAACAAGGAAGCTATTAAGGAGTCAGCTTTGGATCTCCATACCAAGTCTGATAGCCTTGGTAAAAATGTTGGATCCAAAAGCTACAAGTGGTGTACAAATAAAGTAACAATAGAAGATGATAAAGAAAAGGGCAACCATCAAGCGAAAGCCAACTAATTAGATTTTCCATCTGAGACTTGGATTCGAAACTAGAAGCATTTATCTCCTGAAGTCAATTCGATGTACGGCATGCTAAAAACTGTATCACGATAAGTTGAATACGAGTCAAAATATGGTTCAAACCAAAAGGCCAAAAAGACGACGAAGAAGGATGCGAGTGAAAATCAAGATGATAATGCCTCTACATGATTCGAAGTTGATTAGATTCAAATTGACAAGCAACCTTCAAGGCGGACAATATCAGCAAATCATGAAGAAACAGGTACGCAACGTGTAGGAGGCTATGCAAACATCTCAAATTCGACGGCCAACACAATATGAGTTGAGTGCCTGTGAGCATGTATGCCTGACAAGTGACCAACTATAGTATACTGATGATATGTCAATTGAATACGATGCCCTTATCTCTCTTACAAAGACAGAGAAGTCCGTTCTATGAATCTGAAGAACAAAACCAGAAAGCATTTTATCTATTCTTCCTAGAGAATTATGAAGGATCTTCTTTGACACAATATCATAGCAGGAAAACTTAGTCGATCTGTATCATTGCAGTAGCATTACAAAAGTCGTAATACAATACTCACCACTTATCGCCAACGAAAAAGAAAACACTACCGATACTATTTATTCGAAAGTTACAAGCTTCGAAGGCTGCAACTGCGCCCATAGATTTGTTGGAATTCTCATTAGATATCGCTCTATACATGGAACGAAGTCCAAAAAGCACGGCCTAGAGGTTATCCTAGATTTCTTCCGTGAAGAGAGTGTTCGTATTTCAGGGATAATTCAAGAATGTAACCTGGAATGAATATGTGACTATTTTGGTTCATAGATAGCTTCGTTAACTTGAAGTATCCGGGGTAAAACCTATCACCCGGGGCGATCAAGCTCTTTTGAAAGAAGATAGTGCTAAAATTATGATTGAAGCAAAGGTAGACTCTAGGGTTTAGTTCAACCTGATGTGTCATACTGTCGACTTGCATAGTAATCGAACCAATTGCAGCAGTGGAGACAACATCCCGCCACTCACCAAGGCTGAAAGAGAGATCGCACTCCTAACGGATTTTTATCTTAATGGAGATATCCTATATCTGGACCACTAGTTTTCGGTCGAACGAAGACATGAGAAGCACCGTAAATGTTATGACCATGCTCTCAATCATGGAGTGTATCTGGACTCCAGCAGCCGATGATGAACTCATTGTGCAAAGTAACATCAGATCCGCTCGTAATAGCATTTTTGGATGAACTTGATCTGAAGCTCAAGGGAAGTAGCACTTGTACTATCCTATTTCCTGATGAATCCTTCATCCAGGTAAATGAGCTCAAAGAAAAGGGGAAAATTACGTAATTTTTACCCAACTGAATATGATCTCGTTGATATGGACCTAAGCTTCATCACTACAAATCGGAATGGAAAGGAAACAACAAAAACATACTGATCAAGGAACGAATAAGACAAATTTATATTTATTTTAGTGGATGTTGCCTCAGCTTATGCTATGGTGTTGATCGATGAGCGGGTGTATGCTATATTGAAGGACATGAGTTTGGACCTTGGTATGCGATGGATTCGATAATTCTTAACGCATGAATCGTCTGAAACAATTCAATATCAGAATTTTTCTTATCTTAGGGACATGGGGTTTCTCCCTTGCTATGCAGACTTTGACTTCTGGATTAGAGACTGTGGCAATCATTATGAATATATTGCGTTCATGATGGACGATTTTTCATGTTCAGCTCGGAACCTCTCTCTATTATAAAGCCATTGATTACACTTTGAAGGGAGTCGTAACGCTAGAGCATCATAGCGGAGCAGACGTTGAATGTACAAAGAGCGCCAATGTTGGATACTTAGAGCTGAAACTTTAATTGGTTGCTTTGAGGCTTGCTATTGAAAGTGTTATGGGACTGCAATATAAACTTCGTATGATGTGAATGGATACAGAAAAGTGGTCCGCCCTACTAGAGGAGATGAAAATTCTGTGAACGTGAATACTCCCTTTCTTGCGATCTCATATAAGAAGAAGGACAACTTTGTTGCTCGGAGGCGGTCAGTAGGTTAAGCTACCTTCCGTGTATTTCCAAGTTACAGTCCATTTTAATAGGACAACTGTAAATGAAAAAGAAAGCTTCCAGATTCGTATTAAAACTGGAAACCAAAACCATACAATCCAGTCATATAGTCCGAACACCAAGCGGGAACAATAGACGCTGCAAAGAGAAACAGTAATGGTACACTACCTAAATAATCTGATAAAAGCCAATCGCCTTCCAGGATAATTTATCAAAGCTTAGCCCTTTGAGCATTTACAATTCAACTTCAAGAGAATCAACTTGATTTTGGAGTACAAACGCCTTCAGGGCAGCGGGAGGTGGGAATAGAGTGTATGCATATGTAGGTGAAATAACTGAAAAAGAATCTGAAATGTCATCACGCATCGATACTGAAGCCATTGATGCTAATCCTAAGTCATCCCAAGTGCTTTTATGATCAAACTTTTGACCTGTCTTTGTTGACACTATCCCGAGCTCTTCAATAATTTTTTCTCGAACGAGGTTTACAATCTCAAACGTAACATACTATAGGCAATGTATCTACTTTTAACGTACAATAATCGGATTCCTATTCCTATTTGTTTGTGTGACGGAGAAGATATCCTGAATCCTGATCCCGATCCCGATCCCGATC
>Ga0209092_10005586_pt1 | contig 10160 bp, 10 predicted proteins | sample FraStrMetagenome_FD_187446 | JGI IMG/M metagenome (GOLD analysis project Ga0209092, IMG submission 187446) | Marine eukaryotic phytoplankton communities from Arctic Ocean - Fram Strait ARC3M Metagenome (SPAdes) (version 2) | ecosystem: Environmental > Aquatic > Marine > Oceanic | place: Fram... | reverse complement strand
ATAAATAATTTCGATGGATATTTCTATACACGTAGAACTGAAAACAATATTTTGATACTAAGTAGTTTAATGTTCTGGATCACTCTCGAATACTAATTCATGCATTCTATCGCTGCCTAGTACGGCGCCATTACCAACAAAAACCCTCGAATTTGTATATCTTTTGGGAATAATATATTTGCGAATTCTGATATTGAATGCTTTGTTATGTCTCATTGCCACTACAAAGATGGCGGCAAATGCGACGAAACACGAAAGCAAAGTAATAAAGGAAAATACGCGACTTTTTGAATGTAGAAAGAAAGCCATACCAAGCGTAACATCTTCTACCCCTATTCGTGCAGTTCCGCCATAGTCACAGGTTTTTCCAAGAATATAATTACTAAGCCAATAGGATGTATACAATGAATCTGCCTCATCAAAAAGAGGCTCCCCTGACAGGTTATCAACATAGGCCGAATCCATACTTTCATTCTTTAGAATCGAAATAAGCTTTTTCCTTACAACGTTTTCATTGTTGGGATCTCGAATGACCTTACAAACATATTCATGTTTATCTTCGACATCACACGCATGTTTTACGTCATCCTGGTCCAAAGGTCCAGTTGGGATCCAACCCTTTCTACTAGCAAGAATATAAGACCATGGAGTTTCTGGGAGCTCCGTTCTGAAGTTCCAAAAGAAATAGCCTGATAAAAAGTAGGTGAGTAAGTATAGAGCTACGCAAAGGTAAATGTCAAGATACATACCGTGGCCTGCTCCAGAGAAAACTGATATTTTTTTTAATGCTAAGTTTCCCATAACTTCATCTGTTTCGTCATACCCAGGTGGCGCTTCCGGTGGGTCGTACATCCAAGGAACATTAAGGCCGCCGTAAGTTTCCTTCACCCAATCTCTTCCAATTGGACATTTTCCCCAAATAGGACCTAAATGATAATCATAATCATGTAACAACTTTCATCAATAACTTTCTTTTTCATTAACTTACTGCTGATACCTGTGCCATAAGGGGTATATTGCGACTTCCCGGGATCAATTGGAGTACCGGGTTGATCAGTACCCATATAAGGATCTGGACATCGAACGTATTTACATGGACGCATGGGATATCCCGGAATATTATCATTGAAACCGTTTCTTTCATGAGTACAAACTAAAAATGAGTTCACCTACGAACTTATCCTGCAATAATAGTTACTTACAAGAACATTGCACAATTATCAGTTGCCAAACTCCATTCTCCGACAATCACTAAATAACGCGCAAAAAAATAAAATAAAATTTTGTCTAAACAAAATATTTATGAATAAAATATACGTACCAGGGCCAAAAGCATCTTCCATTTCAGCTATCGCCCGTTTCCACTACAAACATTGCCAAATACTTGAGCGTTCAGAATGTATTCGAATGAAGACAGAACTTTATTTACCTTGCAAGCATTATCGTAAAAGAAGTATTTTGAAGAAGGTCTCTTCCAGGCTTGATATATGTGAGTATCGAGTACACGACCCGGGCACCCTGCCATAAATCCACCCCATAGGTCTATCTCGAAGCGAAACATATCATGCATTACATACTTCCAATGGGGTGCGGATTTCTTCACAATAAGATATCCGTCGAAGTAAAATTGCTTTAACTCCTTTTCTGGAGTAAACTCCCAAGGCTCATTAAGCGGTTGCAAACCAAACACTGCGGGATGATCTTTGTATTTCTCCACGATACCTTTTATCGCATTTAAGCCATGATTTATGTTGTCGTGATCAATAACAGGATAAGAGCTGGTCTTAAAGTCGTACGCGCCCATGAAGTTTGCCTCGCGAATAGGCCAATGCATAAATGTAGCTTGGTCGCCTGAAAGACGTAATGTAAACAAGTTGTTCGCTAGTCCTACAGAACCCATAAGAAAAAGAGAGTGTTACTTACCTTGCGGCATGCTATTAAACGAGCTTGTCCATTCTATTCTTCGTGCTTGTCCGCTGTTATCGAAACCATTTTGGGAACCTGATATCTTATGATTTCAGATTTATTCTGAAATATGGCGAACGGCATGACTGCAACTTACCTTTCATTGCATGGATATCAAACAAGACTTTGATGCCATACTCGTCTGCCCAGCCAAGGAGTTGATCAATGTATTCAGTACTTCCATCCGTACAACCTACAAAAGGCCCGTAAGGAGCAAATGACCAATCGCCAACGGGTAGGCGAAACGTATCTACGTGATCACTTAAAGCAAGCTCACGAACAATATCTTCCGTTAGCCAAGCATCCCAATGACGACGAAGCTGTTTGTTTCCTTCTACAGGACCGAGTACTTCACAGAATGTATACGTGTCAAGTGCCACTTCTGTTCTATTTTTACCCAAAAACTGGTAGAAAAGGCTTGGAGTAATCCTATCTCCCGAAGTGAAAATATTAGCAAATTTGTTAGTAACATAAAATACTCACCTCAAAAATCAAATCAAATTTTTAGATTAACTTACCAGGGCTCCAACACCATCCAACCTCCTAGGCAAACACCTCTAACTTGAACATCAAACTCACTGGCATGCTCATTTGCCGAACATGTCATTGTATCCTTATGGGCCACAAATGTATCAAACACTTCATCGTTTTCCGCTGATAGAGTCGACGATCCGATAACCGGTGTCGCCTCCAACTTTCTCTTTTTACGAAAAGCATCCGCTTGTTGAATAATTTCTTCGTGCGTCTCAAATTCACAATCGAATTTTGTCCCATAACTTCCGCAAGTTTCAGCCCCTTTTAATGATGACGATGATAAAGGATCAGGATATGAACCTAACAGCGTCCCCTCGATAACACCGAAGAAAGGGGTAACAAGGGTTCCTTTCCACATTAAGCCTGTAAGAAAAGGCGTCCTCATACTGTTGTTTTTCTAGCGAAGTGCTACACTTGCTTTTAAAAGTTTCAGAAGAAAAATATAGTCAATAATCCATCGGAAGAAGTTGTCAATTGGCGTTTTACGTCACTGTTTTCGTTCGTGATCGTGATGGCTCCGCTGGCGACATGCTGCGTGCTGCCATATCTACGAATCCAGCAATCTACCGATGGCTGATGGCAATTGAAATTTTCAGTAGCTAACTATTTCGAGCTAAATTTTATTTTACGAATTTCCATTTACTTACCGGTGTTACTATTTGTTCATCTCAACATATGTCTCATCTCTCATCTCTACATCGCCTGCCACTGTGTGTACCTTGTTGAGTCAATACCAAAATAGATAGGTATGTGTAATGTTGGATCCGATCCAGTTTGAAATTGTGACAATAAATATCAATGAGAGTATGTAGGAATGGCTTTTTAAAACGGAAGGAAACGAGGAGGAGGAGGACGACGACGAAGAGGAATGGTCGTTTTTATGTTTTCTTTTGTGAACTTACAAACAACAGCTTCCATCGAGTATTAATAGTAAGAAGAAAAAGACATTACTAACCTTATTTCGCATTACTTTTGCACGTCAACAGATTTTAAAGATGACTATCTGTGGAAAAATGCGTCGCTTTCAAGTGGTCGGTCGCAAGGCCCCCACCGATGAAGCCCCAAATCCGGAGGCCTACCGCATGATTATCTTTGCTACCTGCCCCACTATCGCGAAGTCTAAATTCTGGTACTACCTTCACCAGTTCCGTAAAATGAAGAAGACCACTGGTGAGATCTTGGACTGTGTTGAGCTTGTGGACAAGAATAGCCGTACTGTGAAAAACTTTGGAATTTGGCTTCGATACGATTCTCGTTCGGGTACCCATAATATGTATCGTGAGATTCGTGATACTACTCTTACTGGCGCCGTTTCGAAGTTGTATGATGAGATGTCAGGACGTCATCGCGCGCGTCCTCGTTCCGTCCAGATTATCCGCACGGCCGAACTTAAGGCTAGTGAGCTCATCAGGCCCAACCCTATGCAGTTTGCGAAGGCTGGTGTAAAGTTCCCCTTACCTCATAGGGTTGATTCGGCTAAGAGAGGAGCCAAGGCACTCAGCGATAAGACTTTTACAACTGTACGACCCACTACCTATCTTGGTTAAACTAAGCAATAATCGATAGATTAATAAAATGTGAATCATGCAAAAAGATGCGATGCATATTTGAATTTTCTGTGGTGTAGGATGTGTTAATTGTGCGTCAACTACCGGTAGTTATGTTTCTGTAAAGTATTAGTTGATAAACTTTCTGGTAGAGGAACTCCCGACTACAGACAAAACAAAGAGTTGTGTACCGTTTCGGGACAGAGTTAATCAAATCGACGTCTTTGCGTATCTTTCATAGAATTTCTGCGTGTAGTGGTAGTTATAGATAGAGAGATGAATTACTACACATTCTTTTGTTCTCATGGGGTGACGATCGGTAAGATATGGAAAGGAATCGCTACATAATCTATTCTATTTATGAACTAATGTTCTAGAGCTTCTAGGAATATCTAGGGAACGTGCGTACATGCACCAAAATAGCACATTTATTCATCCACACATTCGTTTAACGTGTCAGTCATTGCATCCGGGAAATTTGTGATAACTTCGTCAACAACAATCTCAACATCATCGAAGACGTATAGACTTTTACGCTTTGTCCACCCAGAACGGAACCCAACCGTCCCATCGGGACCTTCCGCCTGAATATACTTCTTATTGGTATCATGTTTCAGGCTTACGTTCAGCCTTGGCCTTTCTGACCCTTTTTTGAGCACCTTTGTGTCCAAGACGAGGTCGCGTACTCTTGCTAATCCGTATAACTTATTGTTGTAGAGAATACCTTCCATTAGATCACTCTCTTTAAGTGCCGCACAATGGCAACCTACCACTTCCTTGAGGTTAGCATCGAGCACACGTTTGTCATCTGACATTTGAAATAAAGAAGATTTTTTCTCAATATCAACTGCTTTCAAAGTTCCGCGGACTAACTCCGCATCAGACTTCTTCTTTAAGCGGATTTTATTTGCTAGGCCCCCTTTACCCTTCGAAAATGAAACCAGGTCACCTCGACGGGGTGTATCCGAGTTTGTTTTTGACGCAATGCCGCTCTCTTTATAACTGATGTAAAGTTCTCTCGGACTGTATACATTATGAGAAGTCACGGAATCAGTGCAATTTCTATCTTCTCCCATAGCAGGTAGAGTCAAAGTTATGCTTCTTTTATCACCTGAATCCCTTTCGTTAGAGGTCTCAGCATCCATAGATATATTATTGCCACCTTGGCCGTAACCATTTACGTCGTCATCATCACAGCTTTTGCTGTCCACCACATTTGAGGTTTGTATTTTATCAATATTGATTTCTCTTGCCTCCGTTGTATGGATGTCTTGCTGATTATCAGTATCAGAGGTGTTTGTTTCCGTTGTTGCAATGTGTTCCTTATCATTAGTCTTCAATAATTTCTCCTTCCTCGTATAGATCATTCCTGGATCAAAAGTAAGCAGTATAAGTCCGTTCTCTGCGGGATGATCTAAACTCGTACTCTTTCCCACATCAATATTCTTGAATCTATCCGCGACGGCGTGTTCCGGTGGTGAGGACTTGGAGTTGAACAAATGCTTCGAAGGCCCGGATTGAACGGAAAGAGACGTATGTGATGGCTCGATTAGAATGTAACCTGAAATAAAAAAACAACACATTCAGAAAAGAAAATGAAGAATGAAGAAAGTAAAGTATGCAGACCTTGACAGGGGTTCGAATCAAAAGGCTCGGGCACTTTTACGCTTCCCATAGGCGCTCGATGAATCCCACTTGCAGATTTCTTTCCATTTCTAAATGTAACAACGAACGACACTTCATCACCCTTCCTAAGGAAATTGTCAGACTGCTTGTTACGTCCTCTTCCTTTCCCACGTTGGTTGTTGTTTTCAAGAGTAACATCGTTGAAATGAAAAAATATCTTTTCTTTCTCAAAGTTATTGGCCTCGTTGTACATAGCAATGAAGCCGTACGATTTGTACTTCATAATATTGTCAACAATACCAACTGTTTCGGAAGTCGATTTCGTTTCCGCTTCCTCATCAGGTGCCTTCCTATCCAGAATCGTGATGTTTGCTGCCTCTACTTTCCCATCGCACCGTTTCTGGATAACATCAAACTGGATGAAATCTCCTTCCTTTGGATATTCCGTACTACTGCCTCGACTAACAAATGATTGCTTTTCAATCACTATTTCTTTCACTTGTTTTCGGTCATTCACGATATTCTCCTTCTCTAATGCTTCTGCTGATTTATCTTCGATATTACCTTCCGCAGCACTCGAGTCCGCTTTGCTCGCTTTTCTAACGACGACATGTCCTTTCTTGTTATGTTCTAAGTCCACTCCAACTAGATTCGCTTCTAATCCACGAGAATGAGCCATGCCCATGATGATATTGTTTTCACGATGCTGCTGTCTTTCGGGAAAAGATATCTCGTCGGAATATGAGCCGATTGAGTCTAATGCCTGAGCAATATAGGGACGCATCACGTCGTTGGGCAACAACTCAACGCATTCGTCCATAATGACGTTCCATGTACTTCTCTTTTTGTTTTCAAGATTTATCATTCCCTTCATGCCTGTCACCAAAGTTTTCTCCATTATCACTGAACTTTTTGGAAGAAGTACAATACGATCGGCGAATCTCTTTTCCTTTCCTTCATGCTTTCGGGTAAGAATGTCAAATGAGACTGCAGAATTTGTGGCAATCTCACTGCGTGCGTCTGGACTACTTGGTATTGTTTTCAACAACGTTTCTGGTAGCAAATCATTCATATTAAAGTAAATATTGTCTGCTTTTTCTTCAGCACAGCGAATAAATCCAAAACCAAAACCGTCAGACATTTTTTTAAGAGCACACACGATGCCTTCACTTCTACCAATGTAACAAGGTGTCACTAGCTTGACGCCTTTTTCCTCATCGTTTTGGCAAAATATATCCGACGCTTTCATACCTCCCTCTACAACATCATATACAACATCAAAGCATAAGACGTCACCCTTTTTTATCCACAGCTCAGAATCCTTATCACCTCGAGAACCATACGATTGACGTATACCTCCCATTATATCTTCAAACGATACATTGACCTCCTCGAAGATTTCCCCCTCTCGCTCAAGAGGCTGCTTGAGCTTGATGACTCCGGGATAGCCTGCATTATGTTGAGTCGGTACTCGAGGCAAAACCTTTATCATTCCTTCCACGCTTTCTGCAACACTGTGAAAAAATTGAACGCTTCCTTTAGGTAAAATCTTTATTTGTCTTGCACTGAGTGAGGTATTAGCGATTTTAAATCGACCGCGTCCCTGTTTTCCTTTGATATCAATAGAATCATCATTTATGACATGAAATTCGACTTCTTGCCCTATCTCTATAATAATGTTTTCAACGTCATTTTCTAATTTGACACGCGAATAAATAAAGTGGACCTTTTCTCTACGAGCTAATGACTTTATATATCCGGATTCTTTATTGAGCTCTACAACAATACCGCCTTTGGACAAAAGAGGTCATTAGAATTTACACCAATCCATCATTTTGTGCAAAAAGTCAGACAACTTACGTTCAGGTTTAGCGGTCTCTAACAAATTCTTTTCCTTTTCAATCAGCAATCGATCTCGGCTTGTTTCTATTAATGAAATATTTTTCGCAAGCAACTGTTCGGTAATCACTTCGTAAACAATCTCAAACTCGACCAAATCATCTTTGCGCAACTTGTATCGTCCACGACTGTCAAAGAAGCGCACTATCTGCTGTTTCTCCTCTGGAATAGAAACCTTTGGATCATTTGCATTTGCAGAAAGCACACGTACAAGCCCGGGTTCAGTTTGCTGGCTACTTTCCGACTTGTGACTATCAAAAAAAGACGAGCGATGGTTGCTGGAAGGCAATGCTCGCGTCACGTAACCCCTCCATCTCTGTGCAGGCAATTTTTTTGATTGTTCACCATCTTTGGACTCATTTTCTACATCCCCTTTTCTTTCGGGCACTTCTTCTCCATCAGCAGGATCACAGCGAATGGGAATTTCCCAGACAATCTTTTCATCTTCACCCAATTTACGCACCTCGTACGCCGCCTCCTTTCCCGAAAAGGTACGAAGGACAAACTCAACCTCACATCCCACTTCAAGATTATCGTCATCATCCAAAACGTTTGAATAATGGAAGAAGACGTCACCATTTGGATACGGAAATGCAGCCTTAATGAAACCAAATTTGTCCATCATGGATATAACCTTTCCACGCTTTTTCATCGTCGTGGGGCGATGGGTGCGGTAATGATTCATGTTGCCAAAATGATGCTCCTATCTATAATTTAGTTTGCCCGTTAGTAAGTTCTGTGGAGTATGAGTAGCAAACGCTTGTGATTCTACGATCGATAAATAATAGAACTGTGAGTTGTCTCTCTATAGATGCGTATTTGCGATGATGTGCACAAGAATATATTATAAATTAGGGGGAATACGAGCAAGTCTTGTGTGTCCTTGTCTTCTACACATCATATCACATATCACATATCACATATCTCTCTCATGTACGAGGTACGAGTACGAGTACTCACATGTATTGGGATTCGGGTCTTCGGGTCTTCGGGTCGGTGATTTTTGATTTTTTATTTTTGATTTTTCATATTTTTTAGTTGGATCGTCTGTCTCAAGGAAATTCGCATGTGACGCGGATACGAAGCGTCTATCGACCAACCATTTCCCCATCGCATCCATCATTTTTTAGATACCGGGTACACAACCACAACATCTCCTTCATACACTCACACTCACACAGCTTACAAAAAGTTGAGAAAGATCTTTTGGATTATCGCTCATAAACACTGTTTGTAGAATGTATTGAAAAAGTACATTTCATCGCATATTTCTGAATAGATATAAATAAGTAACAGGTTGTCTTGCACTTTCCACGAATCGTCTTCAATGGACATATGAAAAATGTAAGTTGATGCATATTCAAGTTAGTCTCTCACAGCAATGATGATAAAAAAGCTCCCTCTACCGATTTAAAACGTGAGAGAAATTGCAGCAATCCGGAATAACTATGCTTGTCCGAGCTACTACATTGGGTTCAAATACATTGATTGTGTTTCCACACGTTGCTTATTTACTATTTTGTTTTTCAGGCTGATATAAGGAACAATGTAAGTGAAACGCGCTACGAGGAGAAGAAGCTCTATGATACTTGTGATTAATGCATTTATGGAATTACCGTCTGAGAAATGGCCTATGGCTTGATCGAGTGAAGATAATTCTGCGGCTTGAATGAAGTGTGTCAATGGATGTTTTCAACTTATTGTCATCGTTTTCAAACATTATCATGGTCTCAACAACTTTTAACATTCTATTTCAAATAGATACGTGGACGTTTTTCTTGTCCAAATTGTGACTTAGCCCCATCGAGAACAAACCGACAAGATGCATCTTGATCTTAAACATATTGATATATGTTTTACGTTCATCATCCCTTGAGATCTCTAGGACCATGATGTGATATCGAGTACGCACTGGTATCACGAGGTAATAAATCTTGTGATCACGTGAACCATGAGGTTAAGCTTCGTAATGGGACGGAATAACCGCGAGATGTAAAAATTGTTTTTTGTGTTATTAATAGTCATATTACATCGATTTCAAAGCTTGTGAATGGCCAAGGATTTCAAGGCGATTTTGATTACTTAAATGGTTGTGCGTAACTTTTGCGGGAATTGATGATATTGGAATCATCTTATACCAGCTTTTGTCTTGAAATGAGCACCGTTTTTTTCCCGGAAGTAAGCAATAACTTTTAATGAAAACAAGATTACGCGCCATCTCAACTCTTTCATCAAAGCAAATTTAGTTCTAATTTTAAATTTACATTGCTTTAACTTTATGCGAGACCTTTCTTCAGAAGTTAAGCGTGTAAATATGAACATGTTCCTCATATCATGAACGACTCAGGATGACTTTTATGCCGGTAGATCTATTCTTATTCTCAACCCTTTACTTCAATGTTGAGAGACTTGGAGTACGAGTACGTAAGGGTGCTTGTCCCTGTTCAGATAAGCATGTTGCATGCCATGCTGCGCGCTGCCACAAGTCAAGGGTTCGAAACTAATTTAGACCACATCAGAATTAATGACGTGGTAGAGGATATTCTGTAAAGAATATAATTCTTTTGAAGTGATAACGAACAAAAGAGA
>Ga0209092_10005583_pt1 | contig 10165 bp, 3 predicted proteins | sample FraStrMetagenome_FD_187446 | JGI IMG/M metagenome (GOLD analysis project Ga0209092, IMG submission 187446) | Marine eukaryotic phytoplankton communities from Arctic Ocean - Fram Strait ARC3M Metagenome (SPAdes) (version 2) | ecosystem: Environmental > Aquatic > Marine > Oceanic | place: Fram... | reverse complement strand
CGGAAAAACTGATCGTCACTTTTTTATTTTACGATAGACGGACCATTAGATTTAACTTCAACTGCATCAAAAACGATACCGTACAATCTAAAATTTTCCTTAAAAGGAAGGCAAGTTACTGTACAAACCTTTCACAAATTTAACACAACATCGACTGAAGTAAAAAACTCGATGTAACACATTCATTGAACCGCTCTCTGAAGTCTCACTTTTGACCTCAACAAAAAAATTGAAATGCTATGTAAAGAGTTCTGTACAAGATAATTACCAAATTCTCTTGTTTCTGCATGGGAAATTTTCTATAGAAAGCTATTTCTGCATTGACAGAGAATATAAAAGAAAATGTTGTCAGTCCTGTTTATGAATTCTTCATTTAGAAGCAGAATGAACTTTATGCTTTCATTATAAGGAAAGACATGAAAGTAACGAAAAAATATTGAATGAAAAAATTTACAGTTTTCAAAACAGCTCAATCACTTTACATGCTTTGAAGAATTTGAATTGTATTTTGGCCTTTGTATAAAGCCAGGGCAATAATAATTCTATGGAGTTTACTTCATTCCGTAGACGTTTTACTAATCCATGTAACGCATCAAGTAAAAATCTAATTACTTTTAGCTCACAATATTGAGAAGATGCTTTCAGACTATGTAGATAAATGTAATAAATTTCTACTTTTTTCTGCAGACTTTATAAACATGCAAGAATACACAAAGCTATATAATCTCATTTTCGGTGTTTATCATTCATTCAGATTTTCTGACAGGAAGCCAAATGCTACGAATCCTTCATAATCATCCTCATCATCCTCTTCCTCAATGTTCCAAAGCAAACCAATCTCTATCATCTTGACAAATATGACAGGATTGAGATAAACCTCTCCTGTTAGATTGTAATAAGCTTTATGTAGTCCTTTGTAAAGACTAATAGGAATTTCAAAAACGTCTTCATTTCCACAACATATTTTAGTTGTGGTTATACTTTCATCTTGAACGTTGATTCTACCATTTTTTTCATCAAAGTCAATATTTGTTGTAGTTACATCCCCATAGCCAAATTTACTGTATAAAGAAATCGAAAAAGATGAAAGCATAATATATGTTATGTACGCTTGTTGCCGAAATTCTTCACTAAAGTTTCCAAGCTGGAGGAGCCCAATATCTCTAATTTGGTTTGGTGAAAATTCAGGAAACGCCTTTAATAAATGTGGGGTTAACAGGGGAATCAATTCTTGTATAGTGCGAATAGATTCTACAAGTTGTTTGATGTGATTAGATCCAACTGCGGTATGCCTACTCATTTTCTTCCAGCTTTGACATTTATCGTTCAAATCACGATCTTCCATCATACACATGTCTAATGCTGTGTATGTTTGATCAAGTGATTGCTGGGCAACATCGAAAGTTCCTCCTTTTTTTTCGATGAGGATATTGTGCATTATTGCATCACAACGCAGCCAAACTAATCCGTTCTTCGTCATTTCATCTTCTGAGCATATCCAATCTTGTGCTTCTTTGTCAAATTTATTGAAAGGTTCAGGGAAACCAACGTAATTTAGCCAGATTAGTTTGATAGCACCTGGATCTGATTCACCAGAACTTCCATAATCATCGTAAATATCTGCCATCGATTTTCCTTTAATTATTTCTTCGCATATCACATCGGTTTTACTTCTTTTAATAGGCCTATTCAATTTTGACAAAATCTCAGATTGTGTGCTATTTTTTTGAATTGCATTTGACTTATCAAGAGGAGCTGATATGAAACTAAATCCGACATATCCTTTTTCTTCATCTTCAACCATAGTGTCCCATAGCAAGCCTAATTCCATCAATTTCACAAAAATGGCTGGTTGAAGTTGAAACTCTCCTGTTAGATTAAAATACGCGGTATGGAATTCTTTGAATAATTCCATTGGTATCTTAAAACATTCTTCATCCCCGAGTAAAATAACAGAATTTGTATCACATTTATCATCCAAAACGATGAGTTCATGGTTTTTTTCATCAAATTCAACATTTGAAAATTTTGTTCCTTCATATTGGAATACATCCAAGTTTTCCCTTGCAAAGCGTGAAGCAATTCTATACGCCACACGCCCTTGTTGTGCAGTTCTTTCATTGGCTTTTCCCTGCTGCAAAAGAACAAGATCTTTAACCATCTCATCAGAGACATTCGTTAAATTATCTATGAGATATGGTGTCAATTTTGGTATCAATTCCTGTATGGTGCGAATATTTTTTATCAAAAGATTTACATCCTCTGGCCCCACTGTTCGACCACCACTGTATTTCTTCCAAGTCTTATTTTTGTGTTTCAAATTATTTTGTTTCTGCATCTTACACCATTTTTTTACGGTGTAGCTTCCTTCATGGGATTGATAGATTCGATACATTCCTCGGTTTTTCTCAATGAGAATATTGTGCATTATAGCATCACATCGCAACCAAATCAGTCCATGTTCCATCTGCATTTTTTCTGAACATATCCAATCTTGTGCTTCTTTATCAAAACTAAAAGAAGGCACGATTTTTTTATAAAACCTTTTCCAGATTGACTTGCAAATATCTGGATCACCAGCATTATAACATCCATCGTTGACAATCATTTCATAAATTGTTTCATTATCATATTGAGACATTTTCCAATGGTATGAGTCCTCAGATTTATTTAGATTGCTCACTTTCACATTAAGAAGTTTGCCGCCACATTCTTTTTTGTTGTTGCTAGTATTTGACTCGCTCCATCCTTCTTCATGATCGAGAATTTGGACAGGGATTCTCCCTTCTTCACTCATTCTTCCAACAACAATGGCAGTGATTCCATTATAATGAGGTGCTTTCTTCAGGTCGTGCACCTTTACGAATTCTCCTTTTTGAAAGACCATTGTTGCGAATCAAGGTCAAGTGCATCTCTAAATTTCGCGCCAAACTCTAATTCATTGCTGTAGGAATGAATATACTGTAGTCTATAGTACGAAGTTTTACTTACGTTTTCGTTCTGCATCAAAGAAAGATCCTTGATTTCTAAGACTGCTGTCTCGCTTTAGGATGTAGATTCAATTGGCTAGAGATCTTTGAAATTTTGAGCTCAAAATATAATTAGCGTATGTATAATTTGGTATTTGACTAAGTAAACACAAAAAAATGAGTACATACAGGATTTGCGAGTTACTTAGACTAAAAATACTGACTCATATAGGTAATCCAATCTGTTCTTTGATCTTACACGATCAACATAATTCTTGTACCTGCAGAGGATTTGCGTGTTACTTAGACTAAAAATGCTGACTCATATAATCCAATTGGTTCTTTGAGGTTACACGATCAACATAATTCTTAACATCAATTTGACACAAATTGAGCAAAACAACATACATCTGCCGCTTGCATCACTTCAACTCTACCAATAGATACAAAAACATGTTGTCTTTTCAGAAACATGATGAAGAGAATCCCAACAATCATACCATGTCAAGTGATGATATGGATAACTTCGTCAATCAACTCGAACAAAACGAGGCCTTCATCAAACTTGTGGAAAACTTTGTACAAAAAAAGTTTGCCCTGCTTTGCAATGAAAAGTCAGATGTCACATACAAATCTGACCCAGAAGACTGCAGTTTTCAAGAAGAAGAACCGCCACCAATATTAAGTAAAAAATCCAAGTCCAGAAGGGAAAAAAATAAAGGGGCTATCATACTCACTGGATCTATCGACAACGCATCACATGGTGAGCTTGAAGAAGATCATTATTCAATGATGATGTTGGCAGAAGTAATGTCAATTGAGTGGGCGTTTAGCTTATTTGCAACTCTCATGCAGATGACCCTTGGAAGTATTATTATATATGAACAAACTCAAAAGGAGTTTTTCGGAACGGACATGGGCATACCCATACGAGTACCTCCTGAAACTCGTGTTGCACAGTTTCTAGCCGTCATTTTAGCTATCATTACTCAAAATGACTTTTTGAGCGGAATCAGTACTATTCTCAAGTTTCCCTACAGCAACAAAGTCAAATGGGGCACACTCATAGGTATCGATAAAAATAATTACACTTTCATCATGTGGTTTCATCGTATTTTGCTACCAAACATGTTCAAGTCCGTCAGCGGAGCTATGGTGCTGGCAGCATGTTTTGTGGTGATAATGCAGCTCACTCAAACAGTTGATGTGTTGAAAGACTATTCTGCATTGTTCGTTGTTTCGTCAGTGGATAACTTATTTTTCGGTTTTGCGGAGAAAGGTTATTTTGGAGTTAAAATGATGGAGAAAGCAGAAAAAGTGAAAAATACAAAATACGAAAACGATACGAAGCTAGTACAACCTATTCTGATGAAAGTGGTCTTCGCTTTGTTAATTACATTCATTACCTCATGGGGCTACATACGACATGGTCAAACCACAGGAAGATATGTTCAACAAGCTTACCCTCTCTGTAATGTGACAGCTGAGTATGATGCTGATAAAACCTTTCTCAATATAATTGGCGATCGGAAATGCCAATTTGTAGAAGGAGAAGGTACCAATACAGTTGAATGTGGATGGGATGGTGGCGATTGTCTTACAATTAATCAAAGATACCCACAATGTATTGTTGATGACTTTGCTATGTTAGGAGACGGTGTATGTGACGCTGGTGCCTACAACAGTAAGGCATGTGGCTTTGATAATGGCGACTGTATTGAATCCAATGAGCAAAATCAAATCAAATATGGGAATTGTAAAGTGGAGAATATTGGTTGGGTTGGTGACGGTATTTGCAACGGTAGAGAATATGTTACCAAAGATTGTGAATTCGATGGAGGCGACTGTAGTGATTGTATTGTAGGTGATATGCAGCTCATTGGAAATGGGATTTGTGATGTCGGAAACTACAATACTAAAGAATGTAGCTATGATGGTGGAGACTGTATGAAATCATTCGAACGAAAAAAAGATCAGTATGTAAATTGTCCAGTAGAGCATATTGGATGGATAGGTGATGGTTTTTGTAATGGAAAGAAATATTTGAATGAGGAATGTGGATTTGACGAGGGAGATTGCGATGAATGCGTAGTATTCAATATCAATCCTGTTTACAATCTTGGTCTTGGGGATGGTGTTTGTGTTGGAGGAGAAATGAATACACCAGAATGTGGATTTGATGGAGGTGACTGTTTGGAAGCCAATGCTGAACTTACAAAGTCTTTTCCTGATTGCGTTGTTCCAGCTCCAAATCAGATTGGTGATGGAGCATGTGATGGTGGTGAATATAATACACTACAATGTGGATTCGATGGTGGGGACTGCTTATCTATAGGCTGCACTGTGGATAATCCACTCTGGATTGGAGATGGATTTTGTGATGGAGGAAAATATTTCACAGAAGAATGCAGTTTCGATGACGGTGATTGCAATGATTGTATTGTAGAGGATTTGAGTTTGGTTGGAAATGGCATTTGTGATGGTAGAGATTACAATACGTTTGAATGTGGATATGATGGAGGGGATTGCTTTGAAAGAAATGAATTGATGCAAAATAGATTTCCTGAGTGCCATGTAGAAAATATTGGATGGTTGAATGATGGATTCTGTGATGGATCTGATTACATTTCTGAAGCATGTGGAAGGGATGGTGGCGACTGTAAAGATTGCTTTGTGGAGGATTTAAATTTAGTGGGAGATGGTTTTTGTGATGAAGGAGACTATAATGTAGAAGGCTGTTCTTATGATGGAGGCGACTGTGCTCCTATGATGAAGTTGATAGGCGATGTTTATGAACCTGCTGGAGGATACGGAGGAAGCGTGCTTGGACCTGATGGGTTTGTGTATGGTATTCCTTTGGTACAAGATAGAATGCTGAGATTGGATCCATCTACACATTCAACTACTCTTGTTGGAGATAATTTTGGTATATTTGGGTTTAACTGGTATGGTGGTGTCTTAGGACCAGATGGTATTGTATATGGAGTACCTTTCAATAGTGATTCCATTTTGAGTTATAATACAACTTCAGAGGAAAGTAAGCTCATCGCGGAGGGACATCCACTATTACCTAAAGGATCGACCACGCAGGATGTAAAGTTTGGTGATGGTGTATTGGCTGACAATGGTTTCATCTATTTTATACCAAGTACATCGCAGAAGGTGATCAAATTTGACCCTACCAATTTAGAGAATCCTTTGTCTGAAATAGGAGATGATTTGGGATTAGCTCCAGTGAAATATATGGGCGGGATTCTTGGAAGTGATGGAAATATCTACTGCACTCCTATTAATGCAAATCGAGTATTAAAGATTGATGTGGAAAACGAGACAACTTCTTTTATTGGAGATGAGTATAGTGAGATTGATTCATGGAGTGATGGAGTCTTAGCGAAAGACGGTTATATTTATGCACCTCCAATTAATGCAAATCAAGTCCTACTAATTGACGCTGACAAGCAAACCACTCGTTTAGTTGGTCCTATTTTACCTGCTGGTACACAGAAATGGAATTCATTTGTGGAAGGCTTGGATGGTTTCCTATATGGTACTCCTATTGATACCAATAGTCTCCTCCGTTTTGATCCAATCACTCATAATTCAACATTGATTTCTTTGGATGAAAATTGGCGCGGAGATAGCAAATGGTCTGCTGGTGTTTTAGCGGGAAATGGCCACATCTATGTTATGCCATTTGCTACAAAGCAAGTGCTATCCATTGCACCTTTAACATTCAGGCCATGAATAACACTATATAAAGATTGATCAATATATTTTCTTTCTCTTTCAAGACATTTTACACACTTACATTCATTTTATCAAAAAATACGATGTAATTCTTGAATGAAAATTATCCTTTACTTGCGGTCATGAATATTGCACGAAAAGTCTTGTAAAAGTAAACCATTTTTATATTCAACATTACAGTACCGTTTTCTCCAAATATTGATGATAAAATATATGGGGATAGAATTTGGGTACATGCCTTGCAATTCTTTTTTTACTATGATTACTTTGTGACAAAAATAAAGAATTGTGAAATAGCTACATGTCCATCACAGTATTAAAAATGAATAAGTCCCTTAAACGGATCAAGCATTGACGAAAGACCGTCCATGATGCTAACTTGCTCGACGTGAAAATAGTAATTTGGAGTATTAGATCTTGAGGAAGGATTTGGTTTTCATATTATGAAATGTTTAATGCTGTCCAACATGTAACGAAACCAGAATCTTTTATATTATGTCAAGGATGATACATTTGTGCCTCTCAAATCATAAAAATTCCCTGTTATCATCTAAGCAACGGAGCTTATAAGACTCTGTGTTGTAATTGAGGGCAATCAATCCAGGATTAGCACGCAATCTCTGTATTGAAATAGATATCAAGAATGATTCCATTGTTTGGAGGAATTTCTTTTGCGACTGCTAACAACTAAAAAAGGAATATTTATAGATCTAGAAATGCAATCCAATAATAAAGGCAAAGTACAATTGTCATTATGAAGGATGAACGAAACCAGCGAAAAATTCATGTTTGCAAGGCACAGAAAATTCGAAGCGAAAAAGTCGGATCATCTGGTAAAAATGTGTGAATTCAAGTAAAAAACGAAAAGATTGACAGAAAAGTGGAAAGTTACTCAATTATGATTCAACTTAGCGGTGCTTAGAGAATAAGTTTGTCTACTTAATATTCATATTTTATGCCTCTTCTTGTTGTCTAGAGAGAGCGCTTAATGTTAGGTTTCGACAAATGTTGGCATTTCCATAAATATTCAGCAATCGTAAAATTCAAATATTTTTCTTTCTAGGAAACAGACGTTTAATAATAAGAATATGGAATAGTTATCCTTTCTGATCATTTCATGTTCTGGTGATCTTTAAGAAAAGTGCAACTACTGGTTATTGGACTACAATTTTTAAAAGATAATGACACTTTTCTCTGAAAAAGTAGGTAGTGCACAAGTGGACTATGCAAATCTTGTATAATTATCTATAACACATCAATTATCGCATTATTGCCACCTCCATGGATGTGAGCATCGAATTATCATAAAATAATTATTCTTCAAGAGGGAAAGTATTCGATTGAGAAATCATTCAATGAATCATTATCAAAGCTTCAAATACTTTTAACATAAATAATGAAAACAAAAAATGAATTTAAATTAAAAAAAATAATTCATGCAGTTCGTTTAAATAATTCAACTTTCAACCCCTTATGTTTAGACGTAGAAAGATGAATACATTTGTTCCTCTCTCGGGGAGGCAGTCTTCTTAATCCCACTTAGTATCTGCATAAAAGACTCCAATTCGAAAGGGTTTCTTTGCAACTAAAAGACAAACATAGGAGAACCCTTCAACACATTTCTACAGTCTGATAGACAACATGGTGTTAAATAATCGAGCACCGAAACTCAATACTCATAGTAATTCAAACACTTCGTTCCCACAACCCAACAATGTGGCAAATAACTCCAATAAAGAAGTTAGATTACGACGGTATTTCCAAACACGAGGTGTTTTCTGTTTAGGTATTGTGGTCTTTATTTTATTTCTATTCGGTTCTAATTCCTCTACTTCTAATTTTAATGACAATGCTACCACATCCACCAACATTAAACCATCGAAGGAAAGAGATATATCTTTTGTTCAGACTTCATATAAACACAAGGCAGAAGTTAGCTCCACATACACAACAAAGTTTGAAACCGAACACGACTCTTTCTCTACAAAAGATTCAGAACTGACCAATGCCCTTTCTTCTCCAAATGCACCAACCTGCAGTAAACCACGATCTTATCCAGATTTGAAATATTATCAATTATACAGTGATGTTTCCAAACAACCCTCCTTCCTCACAACAGATGCTCAGTATATACGAGGAAAGGCACCCTTTATACTCCATCCTACAACTAAAAAGAAAATATGTGTTGATTCCTCTTCCTGGGATACTCCAACAGGGAACAGATTACCATTTTCCGATGGACAAAATCCTTCCATCATGTCCTTATCAACTCAACCGGATCCATTAATGAAAGAAATTGAGTTTGATGGTGCAAATAAGAAAGATGATGATTATACAAGATTGTCCAATATTCGATCTATAGAAGCAATTTTGGAATTAGTAGGTGGGATACAGGCTGTTCAAGAAATGTTTGCTGGAGTAGTCTACGTAGGAGGAGCTCAATGTGGATATGGAATGTCCAATGATGAAAGAGAAGAATATCATATATCTACATTAGACAAACCACCAATCGAACAAGCCTTATTCTTAGTCCTGGATAAAAAGATGGACAATGTGATCCAATCTACTATTCTTTTAGAACGTGATCTAGAACAATGGGGAAAAGTGAAATTTAAAGGTTCGAAATTAAACGATCGGATGGTGGAAAAATTAGATGATCCAAGATTATTCTTTTATGAAGGAGAATTATGGGTTCTTTTCCGAAATGGAAGAGCTTTTGGATATGATAAACAGATTCATAATAAGTTGCATTTTGAATTAGAGCATGGAAAAGCAAGTAGTGATGAAAAGAAATTAGTTGTTTATATCAAGGCGTCGGAAACTGTTACAACTTGTTGTGGAAGGAATATGGCAATGGTATCCAATCCTACCAATTCTGTTTTAAAAACAGTCACTTGGGTTGATCCAATGACGGTACAAGATGCTTTGCAAGATTCGTCTTCCACAGCAAGAAAACTTGCCAAGCAACGAAAGAGTGATATACACGGAACGAATGGTTATATGGTACCTCTTTATAACTCTGATGAATATTTAGGCATTGCTCATTTTCATCGCCCTGAAGATCGTGATACATCCCCCTATGCACTACATGGACATCATTACACTCATGCTTTTTTTACTATGAGTATGAATGAACCACATAAATTAACACGTATATCCAATGAATTTTTATTTGAAGCTCTCCATCCTACCGTAGATGGGAAAGATGGAGAAGTTATCCAGTTTGCTAGTGGTATAGATATTGTGGAGAGAACGCAACATTCCACGAATGGAGAAAAGATTGTACGAAATGAATTAATGGTAAGCTATGGAGTAAATGACTGTGAGTCAGCTGCTGCTACATTTGATCTTGATCACTTAAACGAATTATTATTGGATGCGGATGGAGCTGAAGTTATAGACCTTATGCAAACACGTTCGGATTTGTAGATGCTAAGATGCCTTTTATT
>Ga0209092_10005579_pt1 | contig 10174 bp, 9 predicted proteins | sample FraStrMetagenome_FD_187446 | JGI IMG/M metagenome (GOLD analysis project Ga0209092, IMG submission 187446) | Marine eukaryotic phytoplankton communities from Arctic Ocean - Fram Strait ARC3M Metagenome (SPAdes) (version 2) | ecosystem: Environmental > Aquatic > Marine > Oceanic | place: Fram... | reverse complement strand
CAGTTCGCACACGTTAAATCCGCTTTAGAGATACGGCCAAATCCGCAAAATGACTTGGAATAGCTCCTGATAAACTTGCGCACCACTCGAGATAAAAAAAAACTCGTCTTCAAATTGAATTTGAGGCTTATTATTTCGTTATCTCGCGAACAGTTCATTTTTTATCGTCTGGAATTCGAGTTAAATTGGACTGTCGGAAGATTACGATAACATGCCTTCTCAATCGACGATCTGCTCAATCTTCATTGCATTATTTTTAATCAACTGCGTGATCTTATTCAAGTCTTTGGAATAATTTGAAACTTGATAAGACTGTCATTGATGAAAATTTATGTAACCTTTCGACTGTTTATTTCTTGCGATCTTGCTATTTTCTAATTCTTGCCCGTGAGTATCACGATTAACCCTTGCGGGGAAAGTGACCAATTAATGGTTTACTTGAATGTCGCTCAAAATGGCTGAGCGAAGCGAAGCAAAAAGCGCGAAGCGAAGCTTCGCGTCAAAAATTAAAATAAAAGATATTTTAACGCGAAGCTTCGCTTCGCGCTTTTTGCTTCGCTTCGCTCAGCCATTTTTAGCGACATTCAAGTAAACCATTAATTGGTCACTTTCCCCGCAAGGGTTAAGATAGTTGATGCAATTTGTGATTTGATTATTTTATTGTTTTAACAGAAGTACAAGAAACATGTTTGCAAAATATAAAATCACGCCGATTTCAAAAAAAGAAAAACTTATAAAGCTAGAACGTAAAAAAGGAAATAAAACCATTCGGCAGTGAAAAAACTGAACACTCGAAATTCGTACTTTTGAGCAACTACTGTATTTTAAGGAGAGGCTCCGGGTTTAACACTGCGCTGAAGTTGGAACTGTGAGTTCGTAATAATTAGGATCGTGATTTTAGTATTGGTTTTTAGCGGATATTTTGGTGATGAGTGAACTTAGTGAAGCCGTCGTCAGGGGATTATGGAAAAACTTTGAAGCTAGAATATTTCAGCCGAGAAGTTTTCGTACTATTTAATTTTTTTGCAGAAAAATGACAAATTTCTTGGTTGACCAATTTCATTAAAATGACCAAAAATTTGCAATTTTTTCTGAAGTATAAATTTATGGAATGTTTCGTAAAAAAGAAGCATGATAGAAAAATCGCAAATGTTGTATGGTATGTTCCCTCGTGTGAAAAAGTGTGTGTAGTTAAAGTGATACTTGGGAACGGTGAAGCTTTTTAGATACATCTGTGAGGAGCTGTGTTAGAGCTTAGAAGGAACCGTACGTGGTCGTTTGCTAAGCCAGCAATTGGGATTGAGGCGAAATCCGTCAATTGCCGGGCTCAACGTTTTTCCGTCCACGAGCTGGAAATTTTTCGAACCGCTGTTGAATTTTAGAAGTTCAGCGATCATCGTTTCGCTGACTTCTGAAAAGCGTTGTTTTCGTAGATAACGAGGGATTTTTGACGAACCTTTTGGACCTGTGCCGTGAATTTTAGATATTCTCATGAGCTCTTCTACTGTGTGCACTTCGTACAGACCCCTGTAAGCCTTGTCTTTGTACAGCGCCAAAAAGTGGTTAGCACCAGAATTACTCATTGAATCCATCGCTTTTAGTCGCTCATTTTTATTGACCTGAAATTATGATGGAATTTATAGATTTTGGATAAATTCATACCGGTCCAGGAAGAGCGTGAAACTTAAGCGCCATTTCCATAAGTTGCTTGTTCGATTTTGTTGTTGGCTCTTTGAACACCCGAGTGGTTGTTATTTGCGAAACACAGCTGAAAAGAAGAATTATTGAAGGTAGAATGATCTAAATAATCCGAATGCGACAACAGCTCGCATTAGGAAACCGGTTAGATATCATGACGACATGCGGTTAGTAAAAATTTTGCAGTGGTCTACATTTTGACTCCATGGACCATGGTAAGGGTATTTTAAGTCAACGTGTTTCTCTGATTGGGGACGTTATCTCCAACAGGGTGGGTAACGATAAGACCAAATTAGTAAGCCATAGTGATTGAGAGCACTTTACGATACACTTAGAACGTACATATTATCTGATGATAAGGCCTGGGAGTGAAGGCTACAACTTGTAGCAGTTGTACAAGAACTAGGAAAACATTTGCTAGTCTAACAAAAGTAATAATTACCTCATTGTATCCCAATTCGTCGATCGACCATCATAGAGCGTCGTGCTCTTGCTTCGAGACATTCTCGATGGAGACTCGGAACTCAGATTAGCAGCGCTGCCGAAACGCTAGAAATTATCTTATATAAACAAGTTCAAGACTTTGAATTCTGAGATAAGGTGGTTCTGCTTCATAAGTGGATAATTGAAAGCTATTTGTTAAATGAACAACTGTAAGTAGCGACCTTTTTCAATATCTCTGAGTCGAAATCTTTCTTTGTGAAACTCTGAACATAGCCGCAAGAAAACTACACCGTTTAATTACCTTATTTATTGAAGCTTTCGCAGAAGGTGATTTTGCTTTAGGACTAGGAGTGCCTTTTTTAGCTTTGTGATTTTCTAGTATAATTTTTCTTCGCTCAGATTCTTGTTGCTTTGACTCATTTTTCAGCTCCTCCTGAAGTTTAATTTGAATCAGGTTCTCATTAAAAACACCACTAAACAACTTGGATTTCCAAGTTTGTTTTCCTTGTTGTCTCCCGTTTTTATAACCTTTTTTAGAGACCTCTTACTAGCGACCGACACTTGAGCCGATTTAAGAACTTTTACCGGAGACTTTTTGGCAACCGGGGAATCTCTCGGGGATGTTGTTTTTGTTGAAGCAATTGCTTTAACGCTTTTCGCTTCAGCTTTTCTACGGATGGCTTCGATTTTCAACTCTCTCACCTCTGCTGCTCGCCTTCGAACTTCCATGCGTTTTTGCTCTTCTCGCTGATATCGCTTCCTGCGAATCTCTTGTTCTCTCTCTAACTGCTTCATTGCAAACGTATCTCGCTGCTTCGCGGAAAGCTGTTTCTTTTCTTTTGTCGGTGAGAGCGGAATCTCGAAAGCAGCGCCTTTCAATTGATCCTAAAAAGTGTTGGAAGTTAACTTGAAAAAAACTTACTGGAGGTCTATTCTCATCTTGCTCGATTCCATCTGAGCTAGGACTTCTGTTTGTAATGGGACTGCAATCACCAGTTCCATCCACATGGATTGTGTGAGGACGAGGTTTTTGACGAGCCGATGTGGCGCGTAGATTAGGCTTTGGTTTTGTTTTTACTGCTGGAGGTGTTATCTAAAAAGGTAAAATATGCTGTTAGTCTTCCTTGATTTCATACCGGTATTTCAAAGGCAGTATTCGGCTTTGTTTCTTCTTCTTTCGCAAGAATAACTGGCGAGCTTGGTGGTGCCCATTTTGCCCTCGTGGTTTTCAAACTCATATCCGGAGAATCAGCTATATGCACTCCATTTAGCGATTTATACATTTCGCTATTTTGCTCTTCAATCGAGTATGTCTCCGTTTCCGGCAATCTCGCGATACTATTTTGGCCCTGGCATAAAGCAGGAACCCATTTTTGGTCATTTTCATCCCTCGGCGGCAATCTGTCGACCGCAATTTGAAGTCTCTCGGATAGCTCGCTTACTTCTTTCACGAACCAATCGAGATCCATCTGAAATTTTGAAGAATCAGAAAGGTTGAAAGTCAAGTTGAATGAAATGTTGGGTCAGATTTGCTTTGCTACAGAAGTACGTTAGGAAAAATGATAAATTGCACTTGATACAGAAATTATGTGACAGAAATAGCACAAAAGCGGAGATAGAAGACAGAGTTTTTGCGGGAAGGAAATGCATAAATAGTGTTTTTTCATTAAAAAGGATGAGAAATCCGTGACTTCACCTGATTTAGCATGCTGCTGATGAATTTCTTGATAAGAAAAAAAAATAACACTCGGACTAAAAAGTGAGGTAAAAAATAGTTGATATCCGAGTGAGTGAAACGATGAACATTTTTAGTTTTTAAAGTTTTAAATAAAGTTAGTTTACAGAAAAAAAGATGAACTTGGAAGAAAGCAACGGATTTTTGTTGTTCAGTAATTGATGAAATAGGCTACGTTAGGCTATCTTACAGGAACTCGAAAAACGAGAGCTTTTGGTGTTAGGTAAAGTGGTTGGAAGATTGTTAGAATAATAATATTTTAAAAGCTCGACTTCTCGCGGCTTTTTTTCTCCTTCTCACGAATCTTCTCTTTCAAGGTTCGCTTTGAGGTGTTATACATGCGTGTCAGTACTTAGGTTCGTCTTCTATGTTATCAGTTGAGTTTTGAGTTATTCTCTTTCGAGTTATTGGTTTGGTTATTTCTCTTTGCGGGTTCTACTTGAATGGCGGCTACATTTAAGGCAAGCAATCAGCTTACCCATATTAGAAGCTTCCGCATATCTCGAAAGCCAAGCGCCGCCTAAGGCAACTCATGAATACGTGCTGATTCTAGCCTTTTTTAGCATTCCAAGGTATAATTTTAGAATTTATAATTAGGCATATGAACGATGTACGTCGTTTTGAACGATTTTTTTATAGGAGGAGTCATTATATAACCAGTCTTGATGACGGAATCCTGGTGTCCAGTTGTCAAGTCGATATGTTCAGTGTGCGTGATGCCATCGGCTGTGATCTTCGAGCGCGGCTACAGGTAGATACATGCCTTTAAATTTGTTCTAGAGACGTTTGATCTTACCTTGGATCTGCTCCTCGATCGCGTCTTGAGCACTTCAGTTTTTATAATCTCTTTTTGAACCTTTCCGTCTTGATCGACATATTGCCGCTCCGTAATATTCTCTTCAATATATTTTTCTGGCAGATCAGAGTCATTCGAGTTGTCGGAAATCCTCTTTTCCTGATCATCGTCCTTCTTTTTCTGCAATGTCTTTTCAGCCTTCTTCTGCTGCTTTAATTTTTTCTTGAGCTCTTTCTGACGCTCGCGCATTTCCCGCTGAAGCTCGTTGAAATCTCGATAACCCTTAATTTTCGTGTCGCTCGAAGCGGAAGCTGCTTTGGGTGGATCAGGTGTTGTTTTTACATCGCTCTTTGTGGTCGATTTTCGAGATTTTGCAGTAGCTGAAGACGAGGAGGAAGACTTTTTCGAAGACTTTTTCGAGGAAGGTTTTTGAGAAGTTTCTTCTTTTGGCTCTGTCTTGCTCTCAGGTTCTTTTATCACTTGTTTTACTGAAATAACCGGTTTACTGCTCTCTTTGTTCTTCGATTCCGTGTTATTATCAGTTTTGGAGTTATTATTTTTGTCAACAGAAGGAGCTTCATCAACTAAAAAGGCGTAAGTTAAAAATAAAATCTTGAAAAAATAAACCTTTGGCAGGTAGAGCGTCTCGTTTCTTCTTCTTTTTCTTCCTCTTGACAGTTCCAGCAATTGCCGATTCATTCAGAATAGCCGATTTTGACTTGACAGTCATTTCAGCCGCTTCACGGGGCAAATCGTCGTCGGTACTGTCGTCTGGAATGTCTCGAGCGCGAGTATCTTTTGCTCTTTTCTTCCTAGACAAAGTTTTTGTCGGGATCGATTCTACGGAACGATGCTGTACTTCAGGCTCGGAACCGAGCTTCATGTCGCTGATTATTGTTGCTAAAATATCAAAATTGAGCTTTAATGTAACGTTAAATATTTCCAAAACTAATTTTGAAATATTAATTAAATGCTAGATTTGATTTTTACTGGACTTTAAAAGTACCTTGAGCTGCACTTTTGGAGCGCAAATCGCCATCTCGGCCGGCTAGGAGATTAAGATGTGGCTGAGAAGAGGACAGACCCTGTGGAGTTGGACTTGATCGCGGAAGATTTCTAAAAAATATTGAAAAACGGACCAAAGAATGTTTATCTATTACTCATAAAGATGCTTTCTTTTTTCATAATCATCATTCAATTTTTGCTCATCTGATTGTTCCTCAAGCGCTTCCGGCTGCTGATTCATATGTTGCTGAACCCACTCTTCCGTTCTGGGCTTCGGACTTGGTTGTCTTTTTGCTCCGCGACTTGTGATACCGCTCATCAATCCACCACCAAACGAAGCTGATTTCATCGAAGAATCCGAGTGCGCCGAGGAATTTCCCTTTTCCAGCAAGTCTTTTTTCTCACGCTCGCGGTCCGCTTTTTGCAGCTCAGCTTCTTGAGTGGCGTAGCGCTCATTCAGCGCCTTAATTATTTAAGAGTTTTTTTCAGTTGGGGAATTATTAAATTATTAATGCTTTTCAGAAGTTCTGTTGGTTGATTTTTTACCTGGACATGCGGACTTGTGACTTTAGCTGTAATTACAACGGGTTTTTTGCCTTCATTATTTCCGGTTGGCTTGTTCAGCAGTTTTTCCGTGATCACAGTTGATATTTGGGTTGTTCCTGGGTTCAGAATATCTGGATCGGCGGGATCAATTGGCTTAAATTTATTAAAGAATTTTAATGTATTTGAGATAAAGAATTGTACCTTGAGACGATTATCAACATCTCGATAGTTGACATCGACTTTTTTAGAGACTGTCTTGTGGCTGGTGCCATTTTCAAGCACTTTACTGGCAGAAGAGGATTTGATTGCTGAGGAGCTGGAAGTGGACTTTTTCTTAGGTTTGATCTCTTTTGGCTTGATGCCTGTTAAGGCGCGGATTTGCTTAATTTAAATATATATTTTTGAAATAAAAAATATATTTTTAAAAAATTAAAGAACAACATACATTACATAAGGTATGATATTTTTGAAAATCTATGAAATAAATCGACGGATGTGGATCATATTACGATTTACCTGCAGTTGAGCTGGATTGAGCGTGTTCGACGGCGCGGAGGATTTCTCACTTGAGGAAATGCTCATTGTCGATTGATTATTTTGATTGAAGTTGTTCATTAATTCCAAGTTGGTTGTAAGCGTTGGGCTCAACACTGGTTGACGTGGCTTTGGCCTTTGTAAACTTGTTTTTGGCGTTTTCCAGGTCTCATTTACAGTGTGCGATCGCGTCACAGTAACTTCCGAAGCGGGCTTTGGCTCTAGAACTGACGACTTGAGATCTGGTTTGGGCGAGAAAGAGCTCTTGAAGTTGGATTCAAAGTCGATTGTGAGGCCTTTCGTTCCTGATTTTAGAAATTTCCAATTTACAAAAAAAAAACGATTTTACCTTCGACGACCTCTTTCAGAAAAGAAATGGAATCTTTTCGTTTCACTTCTGGAATCGGAGATGGAGGCTCAGATTTTACGTAGTTGAGTTTTTCTGCTTGATCATCTAGGAAAACGGATAAAGTGCGATAAGAATACAATAAAAAATCAACCTTCAATTGACGAGAAAGCACTGAGCTTGGAAGAATCTTCCTCGATAACTGGTTTTGGGGCAACCAATTCATCTGCATGCTTTCGTAACTTATTCAGCAACACGCGTTCTTGGATCAGTTGCGGCCTCATGAAGATATCTCGTCTGTCATGCTCTTTGAAATCTATTTCCGAGTTGACTAAATCCTCTTTTCTATTTGACCTTGGCGTTCTTGGCATGCCAGCGGGTTTTAAAAATTTAAGCATGACGAATGTGGCGATGATTCTGACTTGATAATTCTCTCTAGCAAAATAAGAATCAGCGAGGGATTAGTTTTGTCTTGATCGACAGAAGGCGCAAATTTGTCAAAATTAAATAATAGGATTATTACCGGCCGGAGGAGGTTAAATCTTCTCCGGATAAATAAACGATACTTTATGAAGTAAAAAGGATTGCTTCGAAAACTGCCGTGGCAAACATATTTCTGCTCTAGTAAAACTTTTTATACCAAAAATTTTCTCGTTGGGCTTCAAATTTTTTGAAAAAATTTGAATTTAAATTTTGAGTTTTGGTCATTCAGCACTCGATTTTGTCGTTTTTTTGTTATTTTATTCATAAATTTTTATAATAATTATCTAGGGTCGGCACCGACCACCTATTTCTATGGTCGTGTCGGGTCGCTCCCTCACAAATCACGAAAATTTTTGGTCGTGTCGGGTCGCTCCCTCACAAATCACGAAAATTTTTGGTCGTGTCGGGTCGGGTCGGGTCGCTGTTTTGGTCGTGTTTTTGGTCGTATTTTGGTCGTATTTTGGCCGACCCTAGATAATTATATAAGAAGCGCATTTTTCGAGCATTTTAACAAATCCGAAATCGTGAAACATTCAAAATATTCATTTTATGATTAACGATAAACGGTTTCCGTTTATCACAATTATGAGTATCACAAAAAAATGCTTTTATTTATGCCAATATTCCACCGCCAGAAGGCGATAGATCACCCTTACGCAGATGGATACCAAAAAATTAGTTCAAGAATGCCCCGCTGATTCAATAGCCTGGTTGATAAAGATCGATCCGTGTCAAAAGGAAAAAAAATTCTCCATAAGAGTTAAAAAAATATCAACTCTTTTCCTGCAGGCATCGCTTCAACCTGAGGTAGCCTCTGCCGTCCCTCGTTGAGCAGCCATTTCGCTAGCAGCATTCGTTTTAGCTCTTCTTTATCGACATCGAATTTTTCAAGAACTTTCTCTTCAATCCTCGTGACTTCATCTGGAATCAGTCGTCCGTTATTTCTCATTGATCCTTCCGAGATCAGATTTTCAAAGGTCCAGACGAGCGAATCGAGAAGCTCTTGGCAGTGAATATACGCCGAAGCTGCTGCTGGTCTTGGAAGTCGCACGAGCGATTTCAAAAGCGGCCTTAGCTTGAGCGGATCACGAGAAAGCGGGTCCATCGAGCGTAGAAACCAAATGTCGACGTGATTTACATAAACTGGCTTCCTCTGGATCATTCCTTTTAATTCTTTCACAGCTTCTTGGAAAAGCGACTGGACAGCATTCATTCCGAGGTCGATTGAAGGGCCCAAATTTCCAAGCGCAACGCCCATGGCACCAAAAGCTTCGGAAATATTTCCTTTTTCGTGCTGCTTGTTCAACTTGTGGTTGACCAGACGCTTGAATTCCTTCGCGAGCAGCGGCCGAAGAGATCGAACTTCGACTTCCACGTCAGACTTTGACTTTTGATAAGAAGTATCGCCGATTCCATTCATAACCACATCTTTCGCGATTACTTTCACAAGCTCAAAGCCAGCTTCGATAGCGCGTTGCTTTTCAGTAAATTTCTCAAATTTGAGCTTTTGATTCTCTCGCGCTAGAATGCCAAGCTCGCCGAGAAGTCGCTCGGCCACGACATGGTAGACAACGTCGATCTCATTTCCAGCCGCGACAAGATCGGGATCGCGCCACTGATGAATTTTTCTAGTGCGTTCTACTGCTGCACCAAGAGCGTGCTTTTGGAGTTCGTCTACTGCTTTCAACTCTGATTTTGGGCTCAAAATTTTGGTAAAAACAAATTTTGCAAATTATTATAATTTCTTGGGATAAAGCGAAGCGAAACAAAAGTCGCGAAAATTTTGATAATTTCTAGCTAAAAAGTCAAAACAGAACTTCGCTATTTAACCCTTGCGGGGAAAGTGACCAATTAATTGTTTACTTGAATGTCGCTAAAAATGGCTGAGCGAAGCGAAGCAAAAAGCGCGAAGCGAAGCTTCGCCTCAAAATATCTCTAATTTTTATTTTCGACGCGAAGCTTCGCTTCGCTCTTTTTGCTTCGCTTCGCTCAGCCATTTTTAAGCAACATTCAAGTGAACAATTAATTGGTCACTTTCCCCGCAAGGGTTAAACGCAAAGATCTAGAATTTTTAGTCAATATTCATTTTATTTTAATTTTGACGCTTATCTTCGCTCTACGATTTTAGTCAATTTGACAAAAAAAAAATAAGAAAATGAGTCCTTGCCTGAAGTTCTTCTAATAAAATCGCCGAGAATCAGGTTCCAGACTTCTTTCTCGGCTGGCGTTTCAACTCCGATAAAAAGCGGTTCCATAATCGGATGCGACAAGCAAATTGTGTAATCAGCTGGCGACGGTTTTTCTTTGATTCTTTCTGAAATTTCTTTCGGCGTGTCGGTTTGTAAAAGATACGCTGTTCGTTTTGTCCATAACTGTTTCCATTGCTCAGCCGCGTGGAGAATACAGTAACCCGAAGGCCGCAGACTGTACTTGGGCTTTGCGGCGCTAGAATAATGTTCTTTCGTTTCGTAAGCTTCAAAAGAGTAATCCGGCCGAGCGACGCAATAAAGTTTTTTCCACTTTTTTCCGATCGTCGGCGCTTTTATCCAACACCAAGATTCGTGAAGCGCTCGATTGAATGATTTCC
>Ga0209092_10005578_pt1 | contig 10176 bp, 17 predicted proteins | sample FraStrMetagenome_FD_187446 | JGI IMG/M metagenome (GOLD analysis project Ga0209092, IMG submission 187446) | Marine eukaryotic phytoplankton communities from Arctic Ocean - Fram Strait ARC3M Metagenome (SPAdes) (version 2) | ecosystem: Environmental > Aquatic > Marine > Oceanic | place: Fram... | reverse complement strand
TACACGTTTAAACCAATCATCTGTCATGTGTTCTGCACTTGTGTTTATAATCATATTATACTCTTTTAAAGAGTGATTGTCAACATCAGAAACAATGCCTTCTTTATAATTAAAATTTGCAGAATTTAATTTATCACTAAATTTAATAGCATCTGCATCTAAATCTAAGTTAGTTATCTGATTAGCTACGCCAGTTCTTCCCAACCACATTGAACTAATACCAAGCCAGCCACCGATGAACAATGCATTCTCATGTTTATCTAACTTTGATAATTCATCTATTAACCAAGTCTTACTTTCTACTTGATAATTAGATAGCGCATCAATGTAGTTTACTTCTTTATTTTCTACTACTGCACCCATGATCATTCCAAAGAAATTATCATCATCCGTGCTGAACATTTCATACATAAAGTGTAACGCACGTTCTGGATTAAATTTATTACGTTGTCCACTATACAAATACTGTAAGAACATTTTAAATGAGTTGGAATCTTGCTTGCTCCATAGTAGCATATCGGCTGCCATCCTGACAAGTTCATCACTTGGAGTCATGATTGCACGTCTACACAATTCGATATCATCTGCTAATGGATGATCCATCCATTCAATATATCTTTGAATACCACTAAGCATATATCTACCATCTTGATAGTTTACATCAGTTTCACCTACATCAAATGGTTTCCAGTTACGTCTTTGTTTAAACCAAGTTGTTAACCATTGCCAGTTATTAATTCTGAATAGTTTATCACCCTGCCCCATAAAAGCAGTGCCGTAATTTTCACCCATAGTAGCGCCAAGTGTAATTTCATTACTATATGAAACGCCTTTAATTGGATTTCGCCATTCATTTAAACGTAAACGTCTGTCTTGTGTAGCAACACCACTAGCAAGTTTTACTGTTTCTCTAAAGGCACTCTTCCAAGCATTGAAGGGAGTTGTAGCAAATCGTGTCTCGTTTGATATTTCATCAACAGCAAGATATGAGTATCCACGCCTAGCAACTTCTGTAGTTACATCAACTCCAGGAAACTCTACATCAATGTATGCTTTATCCATGAATGCATCACGTGCAAATAACTTAACCCCACCATAGCCATATACTTGACCAGTAGCAGGGTTTATTGCACGCCATACATGTGTGCATTGTGCCGAACATGTCTGTGGATATACTTCATCTATTTCACTTGGGATATAGCTGAAGTCGAAATCATCAAGTACCCATGCATCACCATCTACTACAAAGAAATGCTTTGTCTCACTCTGTAGCGCACATGTTTTATGTCCGTTGTATATACCATCAATATCAGCAACATTAATAACTCGCTGGTTCTCACCTGCAAGTTTTTTAATTTGGTCTAAATTCTCCTGAGAGAAATCATCGTGGTATGTTAGATAGAATATATCCAGCATCTGCGGTTACGTTACACCTCAGTAATATCAGAATATGTAGGTACTACAGTATCAGATTTAAATAATGTTTTCAGTTCTTCCATATTCTGAATAGCCTGCGCTTCAGTTTCACTTACCCGTGTTGTAACCATTGTATTTTCAACAATTTCTCTTTCCCATGTATCCGTAGTATCAAATTGCGCAAGTGATAACCATGCTGAGATTGCATCATAATCTTCACTTCCCATTTCACCTTGCATCCATGTGATGAAATCTAACTCTGTTTCTACTTCTTCCGGAATAGAAACTGTTACTGTATATGTATATGCCATTTTATATTTTCCTTTTAACCTTCCGGTTTTTCATCGGCAACTGCTAAAATACATTCATGATCTGCTAACCAGAAATGCAATGGTGTTTCTCCCTCTGTATCACTTGACAAATGTTGTCCTTGTGACCAACGTCCATGTTCTAATAAAATCCAATCACCTTTTTTTACATCCCGTTGCTGTGGTCCTACTGCATGTACAAGTGCCCAACGAGGTTTAATACCTCGGTCGCCTGCTGCTGTAGTACTATCATCTAAGATGATTAGTCCAGATTTAGTTTTCTGTTCTCCGTGTTGCAGATCAGTTATAATAACTTTATCATGGATTGGTTTAATAGTTTGCATAGTTACCTCTTAGTTCTTTTTCGGTGTTTTTTTTGAAGTCTTTTTGACCTCAGATGCTTTGACAAAATTGCCATCTTCATCTTCTACCCATTCATCTTTAGGTTCTGTTTTTTCTTCTGTTTTTTCTTCTTTAACTTGAACTTCTTCTAGTTCAGGTTCTTTCCAGTCATCCATAATCGGATCTGGATTATTCTTTGCTTCTTCAATTTGTCGCTTAACATCAGCATCATCTAGTTTAATAGAAGTTTGCTTAACAGCACGTGGATTATTTTTATTATAATGCTCACGTGCAATTTCGTCAGCACCCTTTACTACACGTCCGCCACGACCTAATTGATCGCCACGTGCATTTGATCTAGTGTTACCGACACTGATATTCTTTTCTTGTTGTAGCATTAACTTGGCAACATCAATATTTGCGCCTCGCATACTCTTATAATTTTTCATATCTAGTCCTCATTTAGTTCGAATATTTTTCTAATACATTCACGTACAATGTTTTCTGTTTGCATCAGTCTTTGTTCTTTTTTTACGAATGGATTATTATCCGCAAATGATAATTCAATTAGATTAACACATTGTTTAAGTACACGCTCTTCATCACGTGTTAAACGCCGCTTACTATTTGGAAACTTTAGTATACTATCAGTCACGTAAAAATTCCTTGTAATCTAAATCATATTGTATACTATTTATCCTATGTATGCCTATGATGTATAAAACATAGCTTGCAACGCTAGATCCACGACCTACACCCCAAATAATATCACTTTTTCGCATATATTCAACTAGATATATAATATATCGTAATAAATCATTGAGTCCACGCTTTTCAAACTCATACAGTTCATTGCATACTCTTGCACATTCTTCTGTTTCATCTGGGCATCTGTCTAAACAATATTTGTGTAAGTCAATATCTTTGTATTCATCTGGCATAAACCATTTAGTTTGATTTACTTCATCGAATTCCTCTATTGACATACTAAGTTTATCTATTGCAGAATATAGTTTTTCATTCAGATGGTTAGATACAATTGCAGAATTAAACTTATCAAAGTCTTCATTCCAATCAACTGTTTTAATATCACTAATATCAATGCCATCATAGATCATATCATATAGTTCATGTCTATTGTATACGACACGACCATACTGATCCTTTAATGAATCGATCTTAGACGATTTCTGGTTTCCACCCATTGATATCAATTACTTCACCACCATCTTCCTTCAGTTTTAATTCACCTAGTATTACAGAATCTATTTCATCTAATACATTATCATATTTTGGTGGGTTTGTCAAGTCTGTTTCTTCATTTACTTCATAGTCACATGTTTCTGGAGAATTACGATGCCACCATGGTTCATTATAATAATATTTGTTTGTTCCTACCCAATCTGATAGGCTAGGTAATGCAGGATATTCTTCATCAGCATATGTGTAGCTCATATTAACAGTATCAAACTTACTACCGATCTTAATTGCAACGATTTCAAGATAGCCGTCGGCGATTGCATTCAATTTAGCATGTAATGTCATTGCAATAATATCACTTGATGGGATATATGGGAATACAATCATATGATTGTCTAAATTGTGTAGTGTCATAGGTGCCGCTTTGTGTGTGAACACACTTTGATGCAATATCTCTTCTAGGAAGAACTTAATTTTCAAATATGCCGCATTACCTTTAGCTAAATCAGTAGAGGACCAAATAAAATCAATTGATACTTCAAATGTATCACTCAATAGCATAGTATCTGATTGAATTAAGGTGGCGTTGAATTGTGTTGTGAAAGTTGTAAAGCTATTTACATTATATGCGTCCATTTATTCCTCTTTGAATAGTTCTTCTTTTGAAGTATTTAAGTTTCCTTCATACAGCCAAAATACACCTTCTTCGTAGTTTGTTTCTGTTTCTGCTGTATAAAAATCGTACATGAAAAACATTGTTGGAAATGTTTCGCTCAATTTTTGTATATATTTCACAATGTTTACTTTTCCTGAATTTGTATCAAAACGTAATACATCATGTCCGTTATCCCATCTTACATTTTCGAATTGAAATAATGAATGAAATTCTTTATACCAAGTTCGGTTAATATATTCTACAAACTGTGTCATTTCAACTTCTGTAGCATCACATGTAAGTGAGTGATGAACTTTTTTAATCACTATCGGATGGTGCATCGCTTCCATCGTCTTCTCCTATAACTAAAGATTCTGGGGTTCGTTCAGTTATCATATCAAATCGCATTTTATCTAATCTATCTGCAAGTTCCATTTGCATATTCTCTAAGATAAACTGCAACTGTTCGACAACTGCCTCTAATCCCATGGCATGTGCTGAGTTTAGTCTTTTCATCACATCCTCCATTTTTTCATCTAGTTCTTCTTCGGAGAGACTTGTGTAGTCTTGAAACATTATATATTCCTTATTATTATCTCTATGAATATTTATCTTTAAATTTTATACTATGCTGGTCCTAAGATTTCGAATCCGTCTATTTTTGTTTTGTATTCGTCCGCGCCACCTAAATAAATGTACTGGAACCCTAGCTTTTTATATACATTACACTCATGCTTTAATGATTCAATCCCTAATCTTAATTTCGGAGTTTCGTAATCCCATGCAAATTGTAATGCTTCTACATTGTGTGGGTTAAATATATGGATAAGACTGAATGCAACTAGCTTGTCATTATCATAATATCCTATTACATCTGCATCCTCAGACATATATTCACTATCAAATATAGGCATAACACTTTTGAATTGTTTATATCTACAATACTTAATATATATTTCATTTAGCTTGCTGATATTAATATCGTGCTTTCTAAGCCACTTCCATTGTAGTTTAGATTTAGGATAATTAGTTTTAGATAAGTCTATTCGTGCATATTTCATTTAGTACGCCAAGTTACTACATCGTCATAATTTTCTTGTGACCAGTTATCATAATAGCCTTGCTTTTTAAGCATTTCACTTGCTTTATTCAACTTACTTAATCGTTGTACTAATACAAGTATACATTTACCAAAGTTCATAGTGACACCGTTCACTTCCTCAGTGTCACTAGGATGATCCTCTAGTGCTACTAAATCTTTTTTTAGATGTAAGCAAGTGTTGTTAAACTGTTTTACGGTTGCTTGTAGTTCTTCAACTGACATTTCATATGTATTCGCATATAGAACTAACACTTCATTCGTATCATCCCAACCATCATTGACAAGTTCATAGAATTGAAATCTTAATGTCTCTAGTCCATCATCTTTGAATTCTTTATATGCGATTGTATCTTTAAGCATTGCTTGTTTAGCAAACGGACAAGGGACTGTACCAAGTTCATCATTATGAACTGATACGAAATCCTCTACCCATTTTTTAATTTCATCAATCATTAACAAACTGTGCTAGTTCAGGTGCTTTCCAACCTTCTGGTTTTAGTACTTTACCGTCTTCACGCTTGCGTACTTTGCCTGTCTCTGCATCAATCTTTGCAAAGTTGGTGTTCATTACTTCACGCCAAGCTGCTTCGCCATCCCATCCAGCGGCACGAATAGCACCTACTGTAACAACTAGAATGTCCACTAGTGCGTCTAGTTGTTCTACTTTGTCATTGTCTTGGATAGCTTCTTCTAGTTCATCCGTTTCTTCACGGATCAAATCAAGATACATTTTATAGTTTGCTTCACTTGCGGGTTGGTCACATGCTGTGCCAAATTTGTTTACGTCTTCAAATACGTTTGTCATAGGTACCTCTATTGTATTAATCTAATAATACTACTATACTATATTTTGAGTAAAAGTGCAAGTGTTATTTTGATAATAAAACTGTGTTTCCGCCGATAGCTGTAGTATTAATACTCACATGCTTTTCCCAAACATATGATTTAATATAATCAGGTCCACCAGCTTTAGGTCCAGTGCCGCTTAATCCAACACCGCCAAATGGTTGTGTCTCAACTACTGCACCAACTTGGTCACGGTTAACATAGATATTACCTACATTCATTTCGTGTGATACATATTCGTGGAAAGATGCGATACGTGAATGTACACTTAGCGTTAGACCGTAACGTGTTGAATTAATAAATTCCATAATATCATCTAGTTCATCTTTCTCATAAACATATACATGTAAAACTGGTCCGAAAATTTCTTTGTCAAAATATTTTTTATAGTCTGATACTAGATATGCACTTGGTGCAATAGTTAATTTAGGAAGTTCAGCGCCGTTACGAGATTTAGTAGCGATAAGCGTTTCATTTTCTTCTAATACTGCAATACGCTGTTGTATACTAGCATATGCATCTCCGTCAATAACACGGGATACATCAGTTTCTAAGTCATTTGGAAATCCCATTTTTAGTACCTTGATACATTCTTTGAGCATATGCAATATCTCTTCTGAGTTATCACGTTGTACAAATAAGAAACGTGTAGCACTACATCGCTGTCCAGCACTGTCAAAAGCTCCAACAGTAACATCATGTATAAGTTGTTCTGGTAACGCTGTACTATCAGCTATCATAGCATTAATACCGCCTGTTTCAGCAATAAACGGAATGATAGGACCATCACGTTCTGCTATTATTCTTTGAATTCTTTTTGCACTATCATGTGAGCCAGTGAATGTAATACCGTTAATACGATTATCTGCAACTGCTTTACTAGCTTCTTCTATATCTGTATGACACAACTGTAGCGCACTAAACGGTACACCAGATGAATACATACATGCAACTGTTTTACGTGCTATGTCTATTGTCTGTGGTGCAGATTTAGCAAGAACTGTGTTACCGGTTAATAATGCAGCAACTATAGGTCCTACAAATATTGCAATCGGGAAATTCCACGGTGCAATAACCATCCAAGTTCCACGTGCTTCATATGTTGTTATGTTTTCTTCGCCCGTATAACTTGCACACTCATTATTTTCATATAACTTTTCTGCTTGTTCTGCATAGTATCGAATAAAGTCTACTGCTTCTCTTACTTCTGCTATTGAGTTTGGTAATGTTTTAAAAGCAGAGTTTGTGATATTGTAAACCGCTGATATCATATTTTCTTCAAGTGAGTCAGCATAATTCAGTAATATTTTTTTACGTTCTGAAAATGGGGTGTTCTTCCAATCTTTCGACCCTGTTTTTAAAACAGTAATCGCATCATCTATTGGTAGTATCTCTGGATCAATGAATTCATATTCACGACCTCCCATTAATATTTCTATTTGCCCTGGATCAGTCAAATCATAACCATCAGAATTTTTTCTACCTGGATATATATCTTGATAACTTGGTAAACTATCTTTTACTTTCTTCATTTCAGCAAACGGATCTGTGACTTTCATGTTATAAACAAAACTAGTATTAGCACCGTTTTCTAATAGCCTACGTACTAAGTATGACAGTAAGTTTTTATGTTCTCCCACTGGTGCATACACACGAACCATTTCAGGTTCTTTATCATGTCTGCTAATAAGTTCATTAAATAATCCATCACCCATGCCATATAATTTTTGAAACTCGTATTCACCTCCTAAAGTTTCGTTATAAAAGAATATAGCCGCCACGGTGAATGGATTGTGTGTGGCGTAAGCTGGTTTTATATATTTAGATAGCATTATTTTTCTAGCACATGCAAGATATGATACATCTGTAAACTCTTTACGAGTAAACACCGGATAATGTAATCCTTCCTGTTGTGCTATTTTTATTTCTGTATCCCAATATGCTCCCTTAACTAAGCGCACAACTATTTCAGTTGACGCTTCACTCGCAATGTTCTCAAGTGTATCTAGAACCCAGAAGGCTCTTTTTTGGTACGCTTGAACTGCAAATCCTATTGTTCTTTTTTTGAATTTATAATTTTCAAGTAATTCTTCTAGTACCATAATACTTAAATCTAGTCTTGCACATTCTTCTGCATCAATAAACATTGTAGTATTATTATCTTCACATAAACGTGCAATACTTGCAAGTTTCGGAACTATGTCATGTATTACATCACGGTGATTACGCAAATCATACTTAGGATGTATCGCACTCAACTTAACTGATATACTATCACCGAACTGAACTGCCGCATCTATATACTTGTCATAATATATATTAGCATCTTCCCAGTTGTTTGCAGCTTCTCCTAGCATATCAAACGAATATAGAAAATTAGATTTTTTCTTTTTCATTGCCGCCTTAATATCTTCGCCCATGACATACATACCGCCCATGACTTTAACAACTTCATGTATCATTTTTCTGACAATAGGCCATCCTAATCTTTTAATCGTACTATCGTATAATGCAAATGATTGTGCCTTGGACAAAACGATACCAGAGACAGTTGTATAGAAACTATCGTCTGAGATTTGATCCCACTGCGCTCTTGTTAGCTTTTCTTTGATTAGTTCATCTTTTGTTTCTATATCTGGTGTGCGTAATAGTGCTTCGCATAGAGTCATTAATGCCATGCCCTCAGGACCTGACAGATTATATACTTTCATAATTTTATGAATGTAGTGGGTTTCATCAAAACTGTCTTGTATATTTTGTGCAGCAGTAACTAAATTATCACGATCAGTTTTAGTAAGACGGGAAGCTAATACCAATTTTGGTAGTATCTCTGCTTCGTCTATTCTATAGTAGTGATTATGTGCATATACTTTCATAGTTACCTCTCGTTCGCCAAAACGATTTTTATATCTAATGTTATTTATACATAATTAAAAAAAGACCCGATAGTCTAAAGACTACCGGGCCAGTTGGCGAAGAGGACTAGAGAACGGGATTATCCCGTCCAATATACAGAGAAATCAATCTCTGCATTAGTATTTAACACAATATATAGTAGCATTAAATACATCGTTTTAGTCCTCTATACTTGAGTAGGGTCCTCTCTTGTTACTGTGACAAGTTTCTTAATAATTAAATCAACATCTTGTTCAACTAGATGCCCACGAACATCATCGTCCGGACCTGTAATGCCTGGCAACTGAGTAAACTCACCGTTACGAAATACTGCAATTTCATATGGAGCAGTTTCACTAGAATACGATCCGTCACCGCTAATAACTGATAGCTCTATTTCATCTCCAAACTTCAATAGTGTCTGGAAAGATCCTGGGCGTGTTTCTACTTTTTCAAAATAACTTAGTTTCATTAATTTATCCTTACTGCTGTTATATTTTCCATGTTTGCACCAGTATATCTACTAGCACTCCCGCCTGTCATAAATGCTTTTTCACGGGCAGAGTATTCTGTCATTGCATATTGATATCCAAGAAAGATATCGTTATAATATATTTTCCAAGTATAAATCATGCTGTATCCTTTTTAAGTGCATTCCACAAATCTTCACCGAATGCTTGGTAACCACGTGAACGATTATATTCTACATATTCTTGATATGTGTTATGGTCTGTTGCTAACATTAAACTGCTACCTTTTCAACTTGTTTAAATCCAGACATTGCAACTTTATACTCAACGCCGTCAATCTCAAAACGATCACCCATCATTGAACTACGCAAGCCCATTGTATTGCCTGTGCGCTTAGACACTGGGAGATCCGCTAGTACAGTTACATTATCATTTGCATCACTGCCAATTTTCATTGACCAAGAACCATCAACGTTATTTGTATAACGCCAAGCATATTCGAGACAATCATTTGTAGTACCGAAAGCTGAAATCTCTACAGGAACATTAATTTCTGCTACTGGAGTATAACCTAGTACTTCACCTGTTAGACGGTCAAAGTCTGCGTGATTAACTGTGATTTTCATAGTGATTCTCTTTCTCTCTGATTACTCTTATAATATAAAGCCTGCGATCCTATATGTCAACAAAAAAACGTAGGAAAGAATCCTACGTTTTCAATAACTTAAAAATTAATTACCTAAGAGTTGAATTACTTTCCACCATGTAAGATCGGGACCTTGACCAAAGTCCATCCAACCAAGAGCGAATATTAGCATTGTAAATGCAGTGACAATTTCAGATGTTGTTTCAGAACGAAGCATTATGACCAATCCATTTCTATTTCTTCTGTTGTTTCACCAGGGTTAACAATATGTCCTTCAACACGAATAGGGTTAGGAC
>Ga0209092_10005577_pt1 | contig 10177 bp, 4 predicted proteins | sample FraStrMetagenome_FD_187446 | JGI IMG/M metagenome (GOLD analysis project Ga0209092, IMG submission 187446) | Marine eukaryotic phytoplankton communities from Arctic Ocean - Fram Strait ARC3M Metagenome (SPAdes) (version 2) | ecosystem: Environmental > Aquatic > Marine > Oceanic | place: Fram... | reverse complement strand
GAATGGAACCAGTTTGTTCCATGCAGTGTATCCATCCTCAGAGGAAGGCAAGATATACTGTTTATGCACACAAGAAAATCGCGAAGAGGCCCTTACCCTTCTCCATCATTTGGAAGAAACATCAGTCACCTACTTTCAAGAGTCACATGTCAAACAAATTTTCGTAGGGCATAGGAACCAACCACCCTATGTAAAAGATTATCCTAAAGTTACCAATCACTACAATACGTATGCAAGTAATCTGGTTAAGTTAGTGGCAACATCTGATAATCCACAGGATGACACTTTTTCACCGGAGACAGCAAGAGATCCACCAGTGCATGTCAAACATAAATCATATCAACAAGCAGTATCAACATCATTAACGTCTCCAACAAAAAGACAACGACATAGTGACAATCTTCCAATACGGTCCAATCATTCAACTAGCAGACTCCCTACAGGCTTTGATGACAATGTCCAAATAAATGAGAAACTCAATGCTACTGTTAATGAGACAATAGCAAGAATGAAGAACCTGGAGCAAGCTACGCATTCACATGAACGAAACTTAGGCTCAGTCCACTCAACTCTAGAAATGCACGGGAACGATATAGCTCGTATGGGTCAAGCAGTAGACTCAAATTCAAAATCGATCACCAAGCTCCTCGAAGCTCATTCGCTACAGCAACGCACTATAGAAAAAATAGATAAAAAACAATCCTCCATGCAATCAGACATGTCGGAAGTTCTGGAGTTTACCAGAGAATTTACCAAACAATTTGCCGAGACCCCTAATGGCAATAGGGGAGCTCAATCATGAGCACAATAGAAAGGGCGGCAAAGAGCCAAAAGCCCTGTAAAAAACAGATGGCCCGATCTTCATCGCAAGATCCAAGCAACAAGTATTCAGATTCTAACAGTTCTCACTCAGCAGTTAATTTAAATGGAAAAGTTAATACTTATATTAAATCTCATAAGTCATGTTCAAATAAGTTTTTATCATCGTCACATTCTCTTCAGTCTCATAATCCAAATTCCTCGAACCAACCTACATTTCCTCCATCAAAAAATATCAAAAATACACTTCGGAAAGCACAAAAACCCATATGGAAAGCTACACTTCCAAACACCGCAAAATCAGCTCCGATTCAGCGAACAATGGCAGAGTATTTCAAGCACATAGCATCAGCCCCGAAAACCGCTTCACGACATCCCAAACTAGAAAGACAATCATATCTACCGGCACAAAAATTGTTTCGCTTAGGAGCATGCATCAAAAAGTCACATGACATCCAGTCTATACCAAATCAACCGGCCACATCGCTATCTAGCTCATCCAACACGATTCCCAAGCAAGCTGGGCAAAACGAGGACATACAATATTCGTATGAAGACAGGTCGTGGAGACGGAATCAAGCCTCACCTTCTCCCTTGGCGCACATAAGGGACATATTGGATAGGGATATAAACCCTCTTTCATCTCCATCCTCTAGTCATATCAGTTCATTCGTTAATTCAAAGACATCATCAATAAGTGCGTCAGAGTCAGGAATGAGCTCAACGGCGTTTTCTCCCACACAGTCCTTACAAGGGTTAAAAAAGTCGAACATTTATACTAGAAGCCGGCAGCACCATTCATCGAATAGTTCAATAGAATCTTCAATTTCTGGTTCGGACCACAGTACGCAAAAGTCATCTTCAGATTCGTTCCAGGAATCATCGCCATCTGGAATTATAAGACCAGAACTCCTGCTTCGGAAATGTTCAAATCTTCAGAGAGATACATACCCAGAATCATCTATCTCATCAGATTCGTCTTCACATTCTCACCTTTCCCAACCAGTTGGCAACTTCCAGGATCTTTGCAGGGACACGATACCGCACAACATCAAAATTCCCACAAGAATTCAAAGCCTTCTGAAGAGAATTCAATCCGATAGTGACACTATAAGTCAGCTTAGGGATGAGTACTCACAACGAGAAAAAGAAATACAGTCGAGTCTGGAGGAATTATCTGGCAGTACTAGCCAAAGTTTGCTGTCTAGTGTTCCAGTGCAATTGGCTCAGACATTAGATTCTCACTCAATCTCATCTGAATCGAATTTCCAAGTCAATATAAACACTAAAAAAGTATCAAATAGAGTATCTACACCAGAGGCCCAGAAGAAGATATCTAAACCACAACGCTTTGATTTTTCGAAATTAAATTTTGTAGGAACAGCATCAGATAGCATGTTTTTGTCGTCAAATGAGTCGAGTGTATCAGGAAACGGTACAGAATCCACGGGAATGTCTCATGAACCAAAAGAATCAGAATATCTTCAAGATCAAGAACAAAGTCCTCCACAGGATCCTCAAATTGGCGTCTCGTGTTCTTCCCATGTCGATGATAAATCCAGACCAAACTTGAAAAGTTCTTCTTCATCTGGATCAGTGAATTCTAGTAATAACAAAGCGCATAGTTCAGGCAAAAGAACGCCTCCTCCATCGTCACCATCAGAACTAAAGAGTAACCCTGTGACAATTCGTTTTTCAGCATCCGCCAACAATCTTCCGAGATTGGTTTCGAAAGCTACAAGCAGTGAACCTCCAACGTTTAAAGAAAAGGACTCTATCCGCATCATAGCGCAAAACTGTAACGGCGCATTCCATTCGGGACATAGGAATTCGGAACATTATATTCCAAGTATGTCATCCCTTCAAGGATATTCGCCAGATATTATTTGTCTAAGCGAAACCAATACGGACTGGAAAGTCCGGGACATGGGGTATGACACTATGCTCACGAATAAAGTTATTTGGGACCCCACACCAACCAAAACAATTATGTCATCATGCAAATGGAACAACGTACGTAGAACTACGTACCAACCAGGAGGAGTTCTCACATTATGCCTCAACTCACTCCCGTCTAGGATCAAAACAAGTAAAAGTGACGAATATGGACGGTACACGAAAACAGTTTTTCAAGCTAAAGGTGATTACTTTATTTCATTATATAACATATATCGTCCTAATCCGGGATCTGCATCAACATCGGGAATCGATACAGTTTGGATGCAACAGTATCAGTGCTTTCGTAATCACAATAAAGACTTGGATCCAAGAGAAGAATTTATAAAAGATGTGATAAATGATATCCAAAAAGATCAAGAAAATAACATCTTCCCGATATTGGTAGGAGACTTCAATGAAGATATACATCGCGATACCGGATATGGCATAAAAGATCTGATGCACTCTTGTCATTTGAAGCAAATTTATCAGGAGTTACAGCAAGAAATTCCCTCTTCACGACTGAATCACAGAAGTGTGTTCCACATTCTAGTGTCCACAAAATTAGTTCAATTTGTAGAAAGACTAGGAGTTTTACCGCTAGAATCCGGGTTTCATAAATCGGATCACCGTCCATTCTATATAGATCATTTTCACAAAGACATGTTTAAGTCAAGGGACAATCCCTTCCATCATCAATCTATTCGAAAACTTAAAATGTACGACTCTCCGAGTGTCGAAAAATACATTTGTTTCGTCAAAGAACAAATGAATCATCATAACATCATCCAGCGCTTCTTAAATTTGAAAGACTACATAAAATCATTTCAATTTGACGAGTCAGCACAAGCAGAACTTGATCTACTAGATAGGCAAATGACAGATATCCGTATACGTTCCGAAAACAAACTTCGGCCAGATCCGACACGCTTCAAAAATGCCACTCCAATGCAACTACAAGTAGAACGGATCAGACACCTTCAGTTCATTATCAAACGAATTAAGTTAAATCTACCAACAGAAAGCCTCATCCACCAATTGGACAATGTAGGTATACACAATATGGACTTATCATCAATAAAGGCAATAGAAACTAGGATTTCTAGAGAACGTCAAATTTTACGATTTCTGCACGAAGAAGAAGACGTGGTTAGAGAGGATCATCTGCAGGCTCTGTACGAAAAGGCCATAGAGGTCCAAAACAAAACCAAATCGAGAATAATTAAAAACATGAAAATGCGAGAGATGCAAAAACGAACGTGGTCGAAAATTCGATACATCACACAAGATAACCCGAACAGGAACGTAGAGCGGTTAGGAATTCCCAAAGGATTTGAAGATAAACCCATCAAAGACATATGGGAGTATTTGTCTGATCCCAAGGTGAAACCATCGTATACCTACATCGTTGATCCAAAAGAGATAGAAAGGAAATTGCTCGAATGGCAATACTTTCACTATGGCCAAGCTCAAGAGACACCCCTAGCATCGAAAGAATGGCATCAGAATTTGAATCCCAATGACCTCTCTGATGCAGAAATGGAAAAGATAATGCAAGGGCAATTATTTCAGGAATCGGACTTACCCAAAGAGTCCAAATCATTCTTATCTCATATGGTAAAGAATGCACAACCGGAAATGAACGAAGATCAAGTGAAAATTACCACATCAGTATTTAGGTCCTTCTATAGAGGCGCACGAGAAAGCACGTCATCTTCACCTTCGGGGCTTCATCTAGGACACTGGAAAGCCAGTGCTAACGATCCGGATATAAGCTTGGTTCTCTCGGGCATTATTGATCTTGCAGTGACGAATCTTCACATGCTCCCACGTTGGTTAAAGGTGGTGTCCATTCTCATGGAAAAAATCAAAGGAAGTCCTTACATTCATAAATTCAGAACGATTCATCTCCTGGAATCAGATCTGAACTTTGTATTGCGGTACATTTGGGGGAAAAAATTCATGCAACATAATGAAAAAAATGAATCATTGAATGATAGTCAATATGGGAGTCGGAAAGGTATACAGGGGCAATCGGCAACTCTGAATAAAATTCTTACCTTGGATACTATTCGATATTATGCTCTCCCAGCGGCGATAGTGGACAATGACGCCAAAGCTTGTTACGATAGACTTATACCAGTGGTATTGTCGTATGCATTAATTAGGCTGGGTCTTCCGAAAAATTTAACTAGGTTTATGTGCAAATGGCTGGAAAAAACACGTTACTTTATCAAAACAGCGAGAGGTGTATCCGAACATTCTTATCAGTCCACAACAGAGGAGTACCTATATGGTACGGGACAGGGTACTGGATGGTCGCCCCCTAATTGGGGAGCCATAAGCGATATCATAAGTTGTGCAATGGACTCCAATACTCCAGGAATGTATCTCGAACATCCAAGCAGAAACTTTTTTTCCACGCGAAGCTATGATTCCTTCGTAGATGACGTGAATGGAGGCCTCACACTAGATGGAATGCATGCTTTTCATCCATCGCCTACTTCTTCGGTGCCCCTCCTTCAAAACATCTATGAACAAATCCAGGTAAATGTTCAGTATTACTCCCGTCTTCTGTTTACGAGCGGAGGAAAACTGGCACTAGACAAATGTATGGCCTACATTCTAGAGTTTCAATGGAATAAAGGAGTCAAGTCGTTCATAGCTACTGAAAAGAAATATCCAGCATTAAAAATAGATCAAACATGTGAAAATAAACCAAGCAACATAAAACTCCTAAATCCTTCAGAATCCAGAAAGATGCTGGGAGTACATTCAGCTCCGGATGGACAAACACAATCGCAGTATCAAGCCCTCATGGCCATATCAAAGAAGTGGGGAAACAAAGTATCGAATGGATACCTCAATAGGTATGACGTACTCACAGGATTTAAATGCGGACTCCTCCCAGCACTTCAGTATCCACTAGGCGTCAGCATGCTTACAGAAACCCAATGCGATAAGTTGTTGGTTCCAGCAATGAATCCACTACTTAAAAAATTAGGAATAGTGAGCACAATCAGTAGAGAAATAGTGCATGGACCATACGTGTATGGAGGGATGCAGATACCAAACCTTTTTACTATTCAGGGTATACATAAAATTAAAATGATTTTAGGGCACCTGAGAAAAGAAGACAAGACAGGAAGTATCGTCAGTATAGCGCTTGGGTTAGTCCAACAAGAAGTAGGCATTTCAAGTCCAATCCTAGAAGCATCCTTTTCGAAATATTCCATTCTAGTGTCTCATTGCTGGATAAAAGAAGTATGGAGGTTTTTATCAACTATAGAAGGGACCATAGTGATTGAAAACGTGTGGACTCCAAAATCCCCGTATTCGAATGATACAAACATCATGGAAGCAGTTATGACCTGGGATATACCAGATTTCCAAAAAAGACAAATCAATTTGTGTCGTTTATTTTTTAAAGTATATTATTTGGGGGATATCTTGGATACTACAGGTTCAAGACAAAAAATCACAATATCTTCGTTCTCATCCACACACTACCATCACGATAAATTTCCATGGATACAAATTCCTAAAGGGCATCACGATATTTGGACATACGCAGTCCAACGCCTTCTGAAAACTTATCCGATAGGCCCATCAATAGGAGTTCTTCGTACGCATGGGGGCTTCCAATGGAAATTGATTGATGATGATGATTTCCTCCTTCAGTTTCATTCACCACGATCTCAGAGTGTTTATAAGAAAAGACAAAATGGACTAGATTACATCTTGTATGACAAAGTGCACGAAGTCATGTTACCAGAGGAATATAAAATAATAGGAGTAGCAACGGTTCGATATCTGAATAAGAACACGGTATGTTTAAAGCACAGAAGAGTTTTACAACAAGCTCAGACTAAAGATACCCACCACCCATCACCGTACAAACTTAATTGCTTTATCAGATCAACATCACAAATGGAACAAGACAGGTTCCGGAGTATAATCAAAACTTTAGGACCTGCACACGAAAGAAACATAGGCTTACTCCACTCCATGCAACATTTGAGAGAATTAGCAATAGCAATTACAAATAAAAAACTAATGGGAGTTGGAGATTCATCGGTACAAAATTACTCTATAGGTCACTCCTACATTTTAGAAACAATACCTCCAAAGTTTAATATGTGTGGAGTAGCCCCGGTTGATTGCGCGGAAGAAGAAGCAACAAGCAACAGAGGAGAAAGTTGTACAGTACTAGCAATGGTATCGGTCATATATGCAATATGCAAATTGTATAATATACAAGAAGGACTAGTGGATGTTTATTGTGACAACATGCAGGGTCTCCGTAGACGAATCATTTCTAAAAGCACATTTACTACATTAAACCTTAAGGATACTGATATAAAAATGGAACTAGAATGGTTGTTATCACGAATACCAATAGAGGTAGCTTTCAAACATGTGAAAGGTCATGCAGATTCATCACCAGATTTTGTGTATTCGCTAGCGCCTCAACAAACGCAAAGAAATATAGACATGGACAAAAATGCACAATTGTTCTTACAATATCCACCTCCTAATCTCGTTCCCACCAACGTCACAACCTACTTCCCAGCGCAGAAGGCAGCACTCTGTATTCATGGTAATGTTATAGTGGGAGATCTATTTGTTCATATACACATGCAAAAACATGGATATATAATGGAGCAACGACTAGAACGAAAAAAGAACATACCGAAGTCTTCTCAGCACGTAGTGGACTGGCCTGCTTTGAAACTAGCATTCAAGCAATCCGATCTCAATGAAAAATTGGCAGCCACGAAAATTATGCATGAACTATGGCCAACTGCCAAAATACTCTCAGACCGTGATACCTCCCTGTCTAGTACTTGCTTGCGATGCAACAAATCTGTAGAAAACCATCAGCATATCTTCCAATGCGCATGCAGGCAATCTAAATCAGCATTTAGGACATCGTTATTGACTTTTCTCAAAAAAATCAAAACCCTCAGAACAGCTGCACCGATACTAGACTGCTTCAAAATCATTATTCTTGCGTACCATAACAATGAAAAACCAGTATGTCCCAAATACAATTTTGGAGACAAAAATAAATTTCTCGCCCTACAAAAAGCATTCTCTCATCAACTTCTACTCGGACCTTCGAGCTTTCTTTCAGGATATTTGTCCTATAAATGGTCAGTGGTTCAGACACTCTATGTCACAACCTCATTCAAAACAATCTATAACGTTCCGTGGGCCTCTCAAATCATCAGATCTATGTGGCACTTTTCCTCCTCACTATGGACCAAAAGGTGTGCACAGGTTCATATAAAAATTCCGGAATTGGATGCCTCCTTGACGACCGAAGAACTTCGACAGTCATTGCGACCTTATCTCAAGTTAGCAAGACCACTCCTTTCTTCAGTGGAAAAACGACTCCATGACAATGTCAGGAGACATCTTCAAAGAGCAACCTCTACTACACTAGCCCGGTGGCTCCACCTTCTCTCGACGGAAAGATCCAAAACGATACGGTCGAAAAGGGATGATGGCATACGGAAAGGGGGACTTCGTCAAATAACTACGTTTTTTAGACGAAGATCCTCCTTAGCCAGGGAAATTTAAATGTTTTTGGAATTTTGACTTCACGTAATGTTTCACTTTACGCGATATCAGAACCTCCAGGGCTTATACCCCGACTTTGCAGTTCTCTCCAGTGCTGGTAGTACGAGAGAAAGGCCTTTTTATTTTGATTTTCTTTTGAAATTTTTTTATTTTTTTTTTTTGAAACCATATCCAGTTTCTCTACACGTGGTGATGTTTTAATCGGCATTATCCATTCTTTAGTAAATTAATCAAATCTTGTCCTCCTCTAGTAGGTGGGCAAGTCGCGGTAGCGCAAGTCTCGTTTAATTAGGAGCTTGGCAGCGTCGCGTACTAAAATAAAATACTAAATTGTCTAAAATCGTTACAAGTTAAAAATGCTAGGCGTTAGAGTGGAGGGTCCTACAATAGTATATGGTGATAATAGATCAGTGGTATTAAATGGAAGCAAACCAGAAAGTACCCTCAAGAAGAAACATCACCTCTGCTCCGTACAATATATCCGTCAAGCTTCAGCTAGCTCGGTTGTTTCCCTGAGAAGTATTAGCTCTAAGAAGAATATTTCTGATTGTATGACAAAATCTCTTCCTCCCCATCTATTGCATAATCTGGTGAAACCAATTTTATTTAGCAAAGATGACAATGATATTACATCACATATGCTTGGTGAGTCTTGAAGAGGAATGTCAAAGATCCATTAGTATCTTCGTGACGTCATAAAAATCAAGCCGAACACGCATGTGATATGACACAATTAATTACTATGGATCCGAGCCACAGAATGTGGCTCAACATGGATCTGGGTAAAATAGATAGGCAAACCAACATACACATCATATAGTATGTGAATGTGTGGTGCTATCACATTTATCTGTAACTTTTATATGGTGTTGTACTTGAAACAACAAAATTAAACAAACTAAATAATATAAACTCACAATTACTTTATCAACAATTTGGAGTGCACGCCTAGTTTGATTACATTGTGATTGCAATTTACAAGTTATCAGATATAACCAATGAAAGCGGAACAAAAAATTCTTATTGTGCATTACATCATATTAAAGATCAAGATAGAGTATCAAAATACAATTGGCCGAAGCAACCCAAACCTACAAAAGACGACTGGAATGTATGGGATGATGCAATTAGCAACGTATGGGCTACATCTGAGACATACCAAATACAACCAAAATTAGGCAAATGGATACAACAACCCCATTTCAACACCCCCTGGTATATCGATCAACACAATCCCCAATTGCTATATTATAAAACATCATCAATGAACAACAATGTATATGTTAGGAAGCAAATGAACAAAAGACAAAAACAATATAAACACAATAATAATAATAATAAGAAAATTATATTTTAAGTGCTACGTATCACCAGTGTCACTATTAGATATTGTGAGTAGAGTGTACAGTGCAAGTGTCTAATACGGCTGTGGACCCCCATATAAAACGAGTATAGGCCAGTATCTGGTAGAAGTCTAAATACTGATTATGGAGTCATGTTTTTATTATGTTAAAAATGGATATTAATACGTATGCTTTAATTTGTTAAAAATTATTAAGTTAAAAATGATTATATGAAGCATACATACGTTGAATGCAAAGTTGATACAATTATTGATTTTAGTAATATCTTATGTAAGTAATTATTAGTCTGTTCACGTATGTGAATTTGTTTTAGTGATTATCAGATGCGTACGTAAAAATTGTTGGTGTGATGAGATATTTTTGATTTAATTTAATGAGGTCACAGAAAGAAATGTAAACGTCAACGTATGAACGTGTGTATGTACATGTAGTACATCTTTTTTACGTGTATAATGTCTAAATAGTAATTG
>Ga0209092_10005576_pt1 | contig 10178 bp, 12 predicted proteins | sample FraStrMetagenome_FD_187446 | JGI IMG/M metagenome (GOLD analysis project Ga0209092, IMG submission 187446) | Marine eukaryotic phytoplankton communities from Arctic Ocean - Fram Strait ARC3M Metagenome (SPAdes) (version 2) | ecosystem: Environmental > Aquatic > Marine > Oceanic | place: Fram... | reverse complement strand
CAGAAAGAGTCGGTTCCACTTTGCTCGGGATTCGCCTCCAGAAAAATTCAGCAAGACATTCCCCTGTTGATCTACCTCTTCATATGTAATATCATACGTCTACACCAAAATAATAAATCCTTATTTTCAATGTCAACTCTTGAGTTGACGTAATTGAAGGTATCTCAGAAGGAATGATGTTTGGAGTTATGGAAAGTACGACAAATGGAGTCGTTGTTGGAACTAAGTCCGTTGGATGTTGATTTGGCAACATGTTTGGATAAGATGACAGCATCATTGATGGTAGGACCGCGGGTGAAACGCTTGGTTCTAACGTGTGCATCAGCGAGGGTGAATCACTAGGGTTTCGAAATTTGTACAAAACTAACTTGGTTAGACGCAGGTGATCCGGCAGTTACTTGTTGTTGTAGAAATAAAGCACGAGTGGTTGGTTTAAACGATGGTTCTTGTGCCATGTCCATAACGGAAATTTCGTCTATATCAAAACGGTCTGCACAGTAATCACCCTGCATGGGGTTGATTTGAATCAGAGCTCCGGCTATACTTCAATAAGAATTAGAAAACCAAATGAGCATGTAATGAATGTATATAAAAATGGTGAACGGTCAAGAAATAAATAAATACGACGATGTAATGTATTGATAATGAATAAAAAAAATCGTCCGGAAATGAGTATAAAAATAAAGATCATGCCTCATGTTCTCTTCATGTGTCCATCATTTTTCTGGAACACACCAATCAATATGAGACAGATCCTGTCATGAACATTTCAAATGGGTTTGTAATTCGAAACGAACACAGTAAAACAATGTTTGTTCTCAGCACGGACTCTAAATCCCGTTTTCCGATTAGTAGACCTTCCAATATGGGACCTAAATTCAACATTTTCGTAAACTCATTTCTAGTGAAACTCTTGGGATCGGCAGGTAAAATGTTCATGCCCAGAAAAATTACAAGGTTGAATCCTTAACGAGGCGGCTCCTTGGTGTCAATATTATTTCCAGCCAACCACGAAATAGTCATAGTAACCACATATGAGGCATGTAATAAACCAATAGGCTCACAGGTTATAGCAATCCAAAAAGGTGAAGTAATCAAAGTAGTTGTTAATGTGGCCAGGTATACAGTGAGATGCATTGACTCGACTTGTAGACAATTGGATGAGAATGCTTGGATAATATTCTGATGATGAGTTCCAAGCCAACTAGAGAAGCTTGTTTATCTTCATCCATGGTCAACCAATGCACTGCTCCCCGAATTGCGAAGTACGCTAGTAATGAGCTGACGTCTCTGGGTAGGTTCATCTAAATTTCTTCAATCGATGCCTGGATGAAATAAAAAATAGTGTCTAAAATGTCAAAGATAAACTTTAGGTAGATGGCGAAATTCGGTAGATGTTTGGATCGGCACTTGAATAAGTCGATGGAAATTATGTTGCTTGCTCTGACGGTGTATATGGAGAGGTAAACGACTGGCCTGACGTAGTTGTTTATGATTGTATCAGTGCAGGAAATAATGTGGTTGCTTGTTGAGTTTAAGGAAGTCAAGGAATATATGTTGGTTGGATGTATTGACGGTATTGATGTTGCCTCCAGAGTAACGAGTGTGTATAAAATGTTGCCTTGGAATTGTCGATTATACAGCATTCACTCATCAAGCGTATTGTTGCCAATAAATCTCATGATTGACTGTGATATAGTCTGGAAATGTTACGTAAAATAATGAAAGTGTTCCCGCCGTCATGTAAACGTGTAAGTATTACCCTCCAGGACATGTGTTAGAAGGCGACATGATTCGCATGCCATAGATAAGGCGAGGTGAAATGTCTTATCATAGTGCACCTCGCGAAGCAGGATAATTGGATATTAAGCTCCCCAAATAGCAAAGTATGCCCGCGCTGAGCTGATATCTCCGAACGTTTGCTCTCATTTACTCCAATTGTTCCCGTAATATAAGTAACGGGGAGAATAAGACTTCCAACGGAGTAATCGTTCCCGGAAAAACTCACGGAATCCTTAAAGTTCGTAGTCAACGACATGTACGCTCACGTCAACAGAATTCGAGAAAGGAAAATTCTCCATCTCGTTTTGTCCTCCGAACGCAGGATATTAAACCCGCAATAGAAAGAAACACACTGAAAATTGATGGGTGCGGAATAGATCGGATTGACGTAGATCAAATCAGAATAATTCGAATGAATTGGACTGGATTGAGTCATGAACTGGATCAGGTTGGATCAGAAGAGATTGTAGTCAGTTGAAATTTATCATAATGTGGAAGGAGCGATGAAGCGAATGACAACTGCAACTTTTATGCTCCCCACAGTCCAAATCTCAGTGGCTGTTGATAGGAGAGCAAAAGTAGGGTAAATAAAGTCGCAATGAAGCTCTTGTTCTCATTGTTGTCGGGAATAATAAATGTTAAACTCCAAATAATGATCCCTGTTAATATGCAATTAATTCCACAATTAGTAGAACAGCAATGATCTTTGTTGATGAGATGCATCATGGAGGAGAAAATAATCAAAGGGCGAATAACATAACAAGTCGCAAGCAGAGATTCCTTGTTGTTATCCTCATTCAATATCGTTATTACCGGCTTCGTTAATGATACGAACGAAAGTAGAACCCATTGTTGAAATCGTACAAAAGACACCAGCATAAAGCAACAACCCGGCTACAGGATGAAAGTCACCAGGCGCCCAAAACTTAGTTTGAACATGATGTGAGAAAGACATTAAAGTCATAAGATACGTAGCGAATGCCATTATCATAACGCCATTTGATCCTAACGTGTTTCATGGTTTTCCAGCCGCCGAACATAGCTCTTCAACAAAGATTCGAGTAAATAGTTTATTTCGCCTTGGAAGATGGTTGACATCAAAAACATTCAATAGCATCTTCCCGCGATTACCAATACTTCCAATGGCTCCAATGTAGTAGGAAGAACAAATTGAAATAATGGAAACTAGCAACATTGGATAGTAGAATCCACCATTTTCCATTATCAAAGGAATCGTTTCGGGAACAAGAAACGTAATACTAAATACTGGCATGAAGAAGTATTTTATATGGATGTTCATGGATATCTTGGAAGGCGGATATGTTCGAAACTCAATTTATCACGAAACGACATACTCTGAATATTGTAACGATCAAGTTGTCTTTAATTACGTCATATCGCGCATCTTCTGCCCAAACTACGAAGTATACCAGCGCTCATCATATATTGCAAAACCTGGTTACCGAACCACGTTATCGTACCAAACAAGATATAATCTTGTTGGAATTTTCGGTATGTGTAGCACGGCGAGGTTCAAGTTAAATGAATCAATTTAATAGCTTCTTTTCCGGGTAACATTATTAACGATGCTGCTAGTCATATCAACGGTTATCATGTTAGCTGAAAAAATACCAAATATGGTAATATATAAACAATTAAAATAAATTGCTCAGCTCAATATACGTGAGCAATTTTCCAGGGACACAATAATAACGATGATGATGCTGACGGTAGTTATGGCTACATCATTTGACAGCAGTATCCAATGATAAATCCATTAGTCGAAAGTAAGTTACGTAGATGCGATATTTTCATTGACTTGGTAGTTGTATAAAGGGGCAGCTTCAGGTCTAATGCCAGACTTCAAATCCTGTATCTTTGTTGCATTATGAAGACCCGAGCCGTTATTAAAATTACAATCCTGCAACATTCTGTGAGCGGTTTTGTGAACATTAATGTATTTTTCGAAGTTAGACTTTGAGGTTTCTCCTTTATCAAAGGTAAAAAAGGTACTCGAAATTGAGCGAATGCAGATTGACGGGTTCTTTCGATGAGTCTTCGCCCTCGAAAAACTGTCCCAATGATAGCCATGCTTGCCGTCCGTCAGATTTCGTGTCGTATCGACTAATATGGTTATATGAAGAGAGGCCATTTAGATTAATTTTCAATAAATCCCATACGCTTTATTAATCCCACGGACTCCAATTGTCTTGTAAAGCTTCATCTTAAATTTGTCTCGAAAGGTTATCCAATCAGACGACCCAGACAGTTTAGGGATCTCAACTAGACTATCATCGTCATCCCTTTCTTTATCCAACTCTCGGTAATGTAAAGAAGATTTTGATGCGATTTCAATGTCGATGAGTAGAAGGTCGGGTAAGCGATGGAAAGTATTGATCGCGTGGTTGTAGTAATATACCACACCGGCTAGACGTGATATTTCAACCGGGGAAAAACAAACTCTTAGGTCCTCATTTGTCGATGATGCAAAAGTCTTGTTTAGATTCGTGAGATATTTCTTGAAACCATCCACATCGTTTGAGAGAAGGTCAATAAAATCTTTCATCGAAGTGAAGCCGTCATCCACGAGGTGATTCCTCTGATGACTCTCAATGCCAATTGCATCGAGCATTACGCGTAACGCGTTATTGTCTTCGTATAACTGGGATTTACATAGATCACCAGCATCTTGTAGATTGAAATGTGCCATATTATTGTTTTATAAAATATATTTGACAAAGTTAATTAGTATATAAAGATAATTACGCACGCATCCAAGGGGATGAACGTGCCAACACTATCGGGGCGTATAAAAACACGTCTCCAACCAATGCGATGTATTAGGTAATATAACCTTGCGTACGGATTACTCCGAATACGCGCTTCCGGCGTCCCGGAGACACCCCCATATATTGCAATGGGTAGTGTCTTTATCGTAGTGTTGTGGATTTAGATCGCCGAGGCGAATGGGTACTGATAAACTGTAGAAATTACGAGCATCGCACACTCACGTTTTTACTTTTACGTTGATATCTTGACTATGAAATATATGCGCTTCAAACTTATGTTGACAATGATAGAAAATGATTAACAAGGACGGGACGGAAGTAGTCAATAGTTGCCGGGTATAAGTGTAGTGGTTTAAAGGAAGGAGGGTAAAATCAAAAGATTTATTAAAGTTTATATATCAAACAAAAAATTAAAGAACCTAGATCGAAAGGGAAACTGGATTCTGCATCGTCGACGCGTGTTCCAGTGACGTGGGTTTTAGAAGCGAATTGACAACTGCCATTTATATCTGAAAATTCGTACACCAATGTTTGTTGATGAAAATAGCAGCAGCTTGATAACTCAATCTCAAATCAGGGTAGAATGATCAGCTTAAGAAGCATCTCTATGAGTATCAAATGCACGTAAAGCACGTTGATAGGATAATGTATCACTATTATCGTCCGATGACGAATAGGGGTTTAGTCTGAAACTGCTTCCGTTCATACTTTTGCAGTTTCTGTTCTTATACATTTTCAAAATATGATCTGCCTTTTATATTATTGCTTCTATTAACATGATCATCGTTATCCACATCATATTCTTTACTACTATCATTTTCGTAGTTACTTTACTGCTCGTCAATATCATCATTCTTATCATCCAAATAATCTTATTCATCATCAGAGCCCACCTCTGTAAGACACATAACTTCTCTTCGATCGAGAATTATCACATTTCGTGATGATAGTTGAGATTTATTTCTTCCTCCATCTCGTCCTTCTTCAGTACCATCATGAATGGCGGTTATAGCATTTCCAATATTTTCTCATTACGATCACGAGCTCAATATTACTATTACTGCTGCTAAAGAAGAAATTGGATCGTATGGTACACTCCGTAGACTTGTATTCTTTGATTTTTCGGTTGCTGCTCCTGCCTGTTCACAAGAAAACTTTCGTTTACGTTCATGATGCTGATGATTCGCTTAATTTCAAACGCTTTTGCCGGGAATACTGAATAGGCAAAAGCTAATCTGTACTAGACACATTCGAGGGCAAATTAAGCTTTAGTACGTTGTTGCTAATTCCTATCTTTGAATAGGCAAAAGATAATCTGTACTAGACATTTTCGAGGGCAAATGAACAATCAGTACAAAATTGAAAATCGGAGATACAAGTGTTTCTGCAAATTCACATGATTTAATGTATACCTAAGAAAGGGTCTGCTTTAAATCATTTTTGAGAGTGAGCGTTGACATCCAAAATGATTCGATAGGAAGATGGATGCGAAACCATAACCTGTAAAACGAATACTATGATGTCGACTATTCAATTTATATTCAGAAACTTGGAAAGCTAACTGTAGATCAGTTGTTTTTTAAAGCAATGAATGATGTTGGTAAGTCTGTATAAGATTGCGGAGTTAGCGGGAGCGATAATCAATATCGCAATAAGTTCAGCTTTACATTTAGCTTGATGACGTTCACGAGTATTTCTTTTCTTGTCTATAGAAACTCTCCTTCACGCTGCACTGCGTTACATTAACTCTTTTTTACCCGGAGGATCGCCAAATTTGACAAAAACAAAAAAATACACGACCATCTCATTGAACAACATACTGTAGCAACTCTAATACCTAGTCAATTTAAACAAAAATATGAGACAATATCATTTTAAACACACGTCATAAGCTGCTACTTTTAAAAAAAATAGATTTGTTTACACCCGATAGAAATATAGGTCATTCCTACTCATAGAGTGGTTCTCATGACGAGTTCGATGATTATGAGGATGAGGAGCATGAATCAGAGAAAGATGGGTTCCCAGGCGAAATCACGCATGCAGGCAATTAAATTCAAGTTATGAGAAAGCAATAGATAGAGAGAGAGCCACGGTGTAAGGGCCATACTGATGGTATTGATTTGGTGTATGGGTTGACGGATCGTAGAGAAAATTAAGAAATCACCCTTCGACTACAACGGGTACAAGCCTCCAAAAGGAAAATCCATTGCTCACGAATGGATTGCAACAAGAGAAATCAGTGTACATCATTGGATATTGAAACTGGTGGTGAAAATTGTGGATTAATACAGCTCAGTGCTCAGATTTTTCGTGGTCCGGCACAATAGTAAATTGAAATCTGAGATTGAGAGAGAATGCTTTGATGAGTATGTAAGGACTTCAAATGACGCCTTTGGGAAGAAAACTTATTCCAGATCCATGGTTTGCATAGGGATTACTCTCGCATCAAATAAGCAGATAATATCACTACAGTATCGCGCCGCTTTTGCACATATATGAAATTTGACATACCCCGATCGTTGATTATTACGCTATTTCTCACCTATTCATATATATATATATATTATCGGAATAAAAACTACATCTATTTTTGGTTTATGAAACTTCTTTGGATTCTGAAAAACCAAAGTATATATACAGATTTAAGAAAGCTAGAAAAGGCATCATTCCCGAGCTATCTGGATCACTTTCCAGTCATATGATTCAACTTATGCATACCCGTCCATGTTGATGCATTCATAGAGGTCGTATTTTAGAGTATCAATTCGGCTATCGTCGATTATAGCTACTGCCTGGTCGTACATGCAACGACGAACGTTCGGAATGGCCATAACAAACGTAACCCTGACCCCTGTCACATCTTTCCTTTACTACAATAACACAGTGGATATTGTTTCAAATGCTTGTATGATTATTCTTAACCTCGTTTTTGTCAACAACCTGAATCCGCTTCGATTTACGTAAATCGCTTTGATTCAAATTTTTATTACAATCCTCATCTCTACAACCTTTCCTCCCAGATTTGCGGCGATTTTTGACGTAATAATATTCTTTTGTATTCCAAAAACTGTTTGGATGATAGCCATTGTAGAGTTGCAATAGGCTTTCGTTGAATTCTGCTTGTAAGGCACATAAAGGCAAATCATTCGGAACATTCACAAAAGGATTTTCCAGTTCACGAGCAACTTCGTGCAACCCAAAAATAATTTCAATTATGGAAAAAGTCAGCAATGCACCGATCCAGGGATGATCCTGATCGGACCATTCCAGCGTCACAAGTGGAATGCTTACCATCAAAAACACCATACTCAATAAACTTATCTGAGCGTGAGGGAATGGGAACGGAATGAAGGCAATCTTTCGTGCTGCGTTATACCCAATACATCCATCACTCAAGAATTGGTATATTCGAGAAATAATCGGTGGGCCGACAGCACCAGTACTGCCAGATAAATGTTCCCGGGTGATGAACTCAACAATCCAAAACCAACATAAGTTTACCTTGGCTGAACCTCCACGTGCGCATTGAAGCATAATAATTTCTTCGGCACTCACGCCTCCAATTACAGACAACGGACGCGATGCGTTGTACTTGGAGCGTTCCTTGACGCTTCTATCAAGCCAAAGCCAGTACTTTAACCCACGAATCAATCGTCCGTACGCATCAAATCGATTCAAATCCTCTGCGTCCACCGAAGGCCACGGTTTATTAAGAACATATTCCCCAAGCGCATTAATATTATTATCAGATTCGTTCCTCAACGTGCTAAGCGCAACAGCATTTAAAAGAGATGCCAAATGACACAGTTCTTGTAAAAATAGGGATGGGTCGCCACTCACGCCTCCGTCCGTCCGTCCGAGGCCGACCATGCCTCTATTTGTATGCATCTGAAACTTCGCTCGATTTTTATTGTTGCGATATGGAAGTGGCATGGAACGGAGAAGCTCTTCTTGTTTCTTGTCCTTTCGACGTTCATCGCCCTTTTCTTCTGACGAACTAAGACACGATGACGAAGTAGACCCTTTCTCCATGAATATGGACGATTGCGGTTTTCTCATAAATTGTTGTGGTGCTGCATCAGAATATTCAGATGTAAATAAATTTCGAACACTTCTTTGCCTATGAAACGATTGATGAAGAGATTGAGTCGGTTGTGCATTGTTAATACTGAGCACAGGAACTACAGATCGATCTGGAGAAATGTTCGAAATGTTACCATCCTCCATATTTTCAAAACTTCTACTGCTTGTGTTATTCATATCACGATTATTATTGTGAAAGAAGAATCTGACACTTTTATTTCTTCGGAGTGGCGATGAATTGCTAGCAACGTTGCTTTCTTCTTCATCTCCATCATCATTATCATCATCATTATTCTTATCAACATAGTTAAAGTTATCGGAATGATTCTTGTAATCATGCACATAACTTTGCCTATCGATATCATCTTTTTCTAGAGATCTCTCATTTCTTTTACCCTGTAATTTATTAACATCGTTATTTTTTTCATCCAAATCTCCTTGTTGAAGTTGCCTACGTCGTTTCAAACCAGACCGAAAATTCATACCAGGATGATCAAAGAAAGTCGGAGGCTTAATTGCATCATAATGCTTACTCTGATAATGAAAAGCTCCCACCATCGTCGCCCCATCGAGCCATTTCGACATCATCTGGTACACGGAATTTGCCCCCTCCCAATACCTTTGGTAGCCAAAGTTCGCACGGAAGATGACAACAAAGGTAACACTGCTTATGAGTCCTCCAATGGCGTAGGGGTGCGAAACAAGTCGATCTACGGGAGTTAACGGGTCGCGGTTGATGTATTGACGAATTACGACGTATATAACTACACTAAGAGCAGCCGGAATCGTGGCGCGATAGGCAGCAGAACCGTGAATTCTTGCGAGAATGTTGACCGAAAATACGCTTTTCCCGTAGACGATCATTTTAAAATTTGAATTTACAAAAAGTGTGATTTTGCATCGATATGTATTTGGAAATGAATTCTTCTTCTGTTTCGGCAACTGGTTCAAAAATCTAAAAATATTCGTAGCACAGCAATAATAGTGATATAATAACAATAATAGTGATGCACTGTTGGTCGCTGCTATGTTCCGGCTGCACCCGACAATGTTCTGCTGTTCTGTTCCGAAAGATGCTTTAAGGGCAATTCTTGTTTGGAAAGCGTTGGTTTTATCATTTATTACTCTGGATTCTGTCATTTATTGTAGTGGTGAATATATGTGCGTTGGCAATGCATTTCCGGTCTTAGAATATCGATCAAATCTAATATAGAGCATGAAATGGGTTCCTGTTCCTTCAGTAGAGCACCAAGCATGGAGCATTCTACCATGACCGTGTAGCAATAAATCCTCGTATTTTTTATGCTGTGTGTATATGCATACTTGTATGTGTTAGGCTGTGTGTACATGCATATACAATGGTGATAATAAATACATGTGTATGACTGTTTTCTGCTTTATGTCGGAACTCAAATACCGGGAGTTGAGTTATATTGACGCACCTATTTCTAGTAAGTTATTCTTCTTTATAATATTCACATAAATGTATCCATCGACCTTTGTATTTAGTTGTCGAAGTTG